>Ga0265301_10000458_pt1 | contig 60698 bp, 46 predicted proteins | sample AusTroGonzalo_MG_2_FD_193488 | JGI IMG/M metagenome (GOLD analysis project Ga0265301, IMG submission 193488) | Bovine rumen microbial communities from tropical cattle in Woodstock, Queensland, Australia - Gonzalo_04 | ecosystem: Host-associated > Mammals > Digestive system > Stomach > Rumen ... | reverse complement strand
ACACACCGCAAGCGGTGACGAAGTAGTGTCCGGCTCCGCTCGTACACACCGCAAGCGGTGACGAAGTAGTGTCCGGCTCCGCTCGTACACACCGCAAGCGGTGACGAAGTAGTGTCCGGCTCCGCTCGGACACAATATCCATTTTCTTCATTTGCCCCTTGTAAATAATGAAAAATATGCTATAGTGAATGGAGCGAAAAATCGGGCAGATCGAAAGGAAACGCGATGGCGATCCCGTACAGGCAGGAAGTTCTCCGGAAAATGGTGCATCTGAGCTCCATCTGGATGCCCGTCTCCCTGTTTTACCTCCCGAGCCTCTTCAACGTGATCATGTTCGGCACGTTCGCCGTGCTGAACGTCCTGATCGAGATCGCAGTGTTCCGGCAGGTCCCGTACGTGACGCCGCTCTACAAGGCGCTGTTCGGCAAAATGGCGCGCGAGAGCGAGCCCGGCAAATTCCGGTTCAGCGGCGCGCCCCCGATGTATGCCTCCGCGTGCCTGACCGCGCTGTGCTTCTCCCCCCGCGTGGCGTCGTGCGCGTTCACGATCCTGATCCTGAGCGACACGTCGGCGGCGCTGATCGGGCGGAAATGGGGGCGGCACCGGTTCTCCAACGGCAAATCGCTCGAGGGATCGCTGGCGTTCCTGCTGACCGGCTGGATCATCGCGGCGTGTTTCGGCTTCGCCGCCGGTCTGCCGGGTGTGACGCTGGCGGTCTGGCTGTTCGGCGTGGCGGTTTCCTGCATCGCCGAATTCTTCAACGAACAAATCCACCTGGACGACAATTTCACGATCCCGCTGCTGTTCGGCGCGGTCGCGGAATTCCTGCCCGCGTTGCTGTGATAAAAAAAGGAGCTGTTTCCACTATGGACGAACCAAGACTTTTCCGTTACGACACGCATGTCCACACCTCCGAAGGGAGCAAATGCGCCAAATCCTCAGGCCGCGAGGTCGCCGAAGCATATCATGCGCACGGCTACGACGGCATCATCATCTCGGACCATTTCTTCAACGGGAACTGCACCATCCCGCGCGATTTGCCGTGGCGGGAGCGCGTCGAGCTGTTCACGGCGGGCTACCGTGCGGCGAAGGAATACGGCGACAAGGTCGGATTGCAGGTGTTTTTCGCCTGGGAGGACTCGTCCGAAGGCAACGACTTCCTGACCTACGGCCTCGACGAGAACTGGCTCGCCGACCATCCCTTCATCGACCGCCTCCCGCTCGTCGATTACCTGAAACTCGTCCGCGCCGAGGGCGGCACGGTCGTCCACGCGCATCCTTTCCGGCAGGATTACTACATCCCGATGATCCGTCTGCTCCCCGATCTGGTCGATGCCGTGGAGATCATGAACGGACACCGCAAGGACGAGGAGAACCGCCGCGCGAAATGGTACGCCGACAGCTACGGGCTGCCCTGGACCGCTGGTTCGGACAACCACGACGTCGTGAACGGGTTTGCCGAGGCGGGCGTGCTGCTGGACGAACGCCTCACCGGGACGGCGCATTATGCGCAGCTGGTCCGCGACCGGAAGATCCGCGGCTGCTTCCCTCACCTTGAAGGCTGTTGCTGAGCGGTCCGGTCATTTTCTTTCCCGAAAACGAAAAAGCCGTGTGCTGCAATCGGATGCGGCGCACGGCTGAATCGTTTTGTCTTTTCAGCTTCCGCGTGTCTTTTATCCGGCTTTCTTCAGCAGATAGATGCCGTATGCGCCGAAGACGACGGTGGGGGTGATCCCGGCCAGGACCGGCGGGATATAGCCGTTTTTGCCCGCGACCATGAAGACTTCGTTCAGCACCTGGTAGAGCACGGCGATGCCGACAGCGGTTGCGATGGCGGTGAAGATGCCGGACCGTTCGTTTTTCGTGGCGAGCGGGAATGCGAAGAACGCGCAGAGGAAGCACGCCCAGGGGCACGCCAGCCGGTTGAACAGGATCGATGCGTAGATGCGGCGGAGGTTTGCCGCCATGTTCGGATTGTCCCGCAGGATCGAGACGATCTCGAGGGAGGAAAGCGCATCCGGTTCGATGACGGACTTGACGATGACTTCCGGTTTGTCCGGGATGATCTCTTCGGAGATCAGCACGGTCGTGAAACAATAGCGCCGCCGGTCCTGCTTGCCGATGCTGTTGTTGTTAATGCTGATTCTCAACTTGTGCAGTTCATCCGGGGCGAACGGAACGTTCCCCCCCTGTTCCGCGATGCTCTGTTCGTCTTTTTCGGACGGGATCAGGATCAACTCAAGCTCGGTGACCTGTTCCGGGTTGTCTTCCGTCCGGGCATCGTCCTGCGATACGGCAGGCCGGGGGACGGCTTTTACGATGCCGTCGACTTTCCTGCCATAATCTGCGAAGGAATCTGTGATTTCACGCAAAGAGAGGATTCGCGGCTCCTTGATTCCTATCACATACTCATAGATATTGGGATTGTTGAATTCCCAGAAACCGGTGTTGCCATCTTCCTTCTGAATGAAACGGGTCGTTTCCGCCTGAAGTGCGAATAGCGGCCAGGGGGTATCCTTCTTTTTCCCGTTGACATCCTCTTTCCGGATGGTATAGAATTTGAGCATGACGTTATCCTGATATCCGTCGTCGTCGAACTGGCCGAAATACCATTGCCGGCGACGGTCGCCGCTGTGGAACTGAAGCCGGGCGTTGCTCTGTTCCACATAATCCTTGTTTTCGACCGTCCTCCTGATGATATCCGCCTGGCGGGTGGTCTCGGGGACAAGCTCCTCGTTGAAATAGTAGTTGACCAGCATGACGCTGAAGCCGATGATGAAGATCGGCAGGCCGCAGCGGACGAGCGAAATGCCCGAGGCGCGGATGGCCGTGAGCTCGCGATTGCGTCCGAGGTTGGCGAGCGCATACATGCACGCGAGCAGGACCGTCATGGGCAGGATGAATCCGATGTTTCCCGGGATTTTCAGGAGGAAATACCGGGCGGAAACGAGGAGCCCTGCCTTGTTGTCGAGGAAATCGCCCACGTCGTTGTACATGTCCATGATGATGAACAGGAGCGTGAAGGCGAAGAGCAGGATGCCGAACGGGAGCATGAAAGCCCGCAGGATATACCCGTCGAGCTTGGGCATCCAGTAGAATCTGCGTTTGGCCTCGGAAGAGGGGTTGGAATAAGTGGGGTCGGACATGAAAAACGATGATTGAAATACGTCCGCTCCGGCATCGTCCGGGTGGAGGATCCCGGAGCGGGGTTATGGTTTGGGAAAGACCGCCGTCAGCCTCTGCGGCGCTGCGTGCGGCGTTTTTTCTCGCTCGGCTTTTCGTAGTGCCTCCGGTTGCGGAGTTCCTTGAGCGTGCCTTCCTTGTCGAGTTTCTTTTTCAGACGGCGGAGTGCGCGTTCGATCGAGTCGCCTTTCTTGAGTTTGACTTCCGTTGCTTCCATGTTAGTTCACCCCCTTTCCTGAACATTTGTCATCGTATTTCATCGGTAAAGACCTCATGAATTCGGTTGAATGGTTATTCGTTTCGGAATGCTGCCTCGTCGGCGAGCATGGCGCGGAGCTTCGCGAGGGCCTGGTTCTGGATCTGGCGGACGCGTTCGCGCGTGCGGCGGATCTCCTGGCTGACCTCTTCCAGCGTCTTCGGACGCTTGCCGTCGAGGCCGAACCGGAGCTGGAGAATCAGGCGTTCGCGGTCGTCGAGCTCGGAGAGCAGGGAGAGGAGACGGTGGACGGATTCCTCGTCGCCGAGGATGCGGTCGGGCGTCTGGGCCCCGCGGTCGGGGATGATGTCCTGGAATTCGCCGTCCTCGCCCTGCTGGATGGGGTCGTGCAGGGAGAAAGTGCGGAGGTCGGCGAGCCGGAGGCCGGTCACGGTGCGTTCGCTGAAGCCGAGGTTTTCGGCGATCTCGTCGTCCGTGGGTTCGCGGCCGAGCTGCTCCGCCAGTTTCATCTTGACGGATTTGATCTTGTTGATCTTGCCGGCGGACTGCACGGGGATGCGGATCACGCGTGCCTGGTTTGCCAGGGCGCGGCGCATGGACTGCTTGATCCACCAGGCGGCATAGGAGCTGAACTTCGCGCCTTTGGCGGGATCGAATTTCTCCACGGCGCGCATCAGGCCGATGTTGCCCTCGGAAATGAGGTCGAGCAGCGGCAGCCCGAGCCCCTTGAAATCGTGGGCGATCTTCACGACCAGGCGGAGGTTCGCCTCGATGAGCGTGGCGCGCGCTTCGTCGTGCGAATCGTGGTCCCTGCCGTGGATCTGCGCCGCCAGCGAGACTTCCTGGTCCTTGGAGACCAGCGAGATCTGGCCGATGTCGTGCATGTAGACCTTCATCGTGTCGTTCTTCGTGACGGGGCCGTGTTTCGCTGCGACTTTCGCGTTTTTCCTGTCCGCCCTGGGATCCTTCGATCCCTCCATGAACTTGGAAAGATCGATTTCGGAGGCGTCTTCGACGTCTTCCAGAACGACGGGCACGCCGTCTTCGGTCAAATTGATCGCGGCGGGCGAGGGCGTTTTCTTTCCGGTCTTCTTCGAAGGGATGCCGCCGACTGCGGAATCATCGGCGGGAACAGGTGCCGCTTCGATCTTGACCTTGAGCGGAGCTTTTTTCTTCTGCCCGGAAGCGAAAACGGATTTTTTCGCAGACGGTTTCTTTGCGGACTTCGTATCAGCGGCTTTTGCCTCGACTTTTGCCGGAGTCTTTGCTTCGGCTTTTGCCGGGGCGGCTTTCGCTGTTGCACTTTTTTTCGCGGTTTTGGGAGATGCGGCGGTCTTGAGCGCGACCTTGACGGCGGGCTTTTTGACTGAGATCCCGACCGGACTTTTTTTCGCCGGAGCCTTCTTCGGTTCCGCTTTGGCCTCGGACTTCGCCGGAGCCTTCTTCGGTTTCGCTTTGGCCTCGGACTTCGCAGCAGTCTTCTTCGCCGTCGCGGGTGCTTTGACCTCGGCCTTAGCCGGAGCCTTTTTTGCGGATTCGAGCTTGACGGCAGGTTTGAATTCTGTCCTGACGGAAGATTTCTTTTCCTTCGGTTCCTCGTCGAAGAAGACCTCGGGCTTAAATGCTTTTTTCTTCACAGCTTCGGATTTCTTCACGGGCGCAGGTTTCTTCGCGGAAGCGGTCTTTTTAACAGGAACAGGGGGCTGTTGCTTTTCCGCGGATTCTGAGGTCTTTTTTCCGGATGCGGATACTGTGCGGATCGGAGTGCCCGTTCGGGCAGGCTTCGCGTTTTTCGCCTTGCCGGGAGTGCGTTTTTCCTGATGTCCGGAGACAGAAACGGCCTTCGCGACTTTCCCTGTGGCGGGAACCGCAGTCCGTTTTGTTTTCGCATCATTTTTCATCGAAAAAAAGGCTCCGAAGATTTGTTTTCCTGCATTGAGCTGTTATATTGTTAGTCATGAGAGATTTGTCAGATCCGCCTTCGTGACCGCAGGGAGATTACCCGATTCGTAAAGAAATAATCCCCGGATAAAAAAACAGTTCCTATAAGATACTCCATAAATAGAAAAAAAGCAAGAGAAAAATGAAAAAAAGAACATGGAAAAGCACGTTTTTTAATTTAATAAATAAACCGTCCGGGGCGTCGGGACGCATCGGGCCGGTCGAATCCGACATGATGCCGATCGCCCTGCTTTGCCTCGCCGCGAATGATACCGGGTCATCCGCGGCGAAGCGGTCGTCCGCCGCCCGGACAAAGACGGAAAACCGTGCAAAAAAATCCGCGGCCGTGGAAAATGCTCGGAAGGACGCGTCCTGTGCGCAGGACGGGAAACGGGGGCCGCTTTTTTACGTGACGGCGTCGCAGTCCCGCGCGGAACAGTGCCGGGACGATTTGACCGCCTGGGCTGAAGTCGCGGGGAAAGAGCTCACCGTGCATACTTTGCCGGATGGTTCGACGCGCCGCCAGAACCTGCTTCAGTCGGATTCGCCCCGCGCCGAGGCGTTGCACCGCCTCCTGCTGGAGCCGCCGGACGTGTTTTTCGGCTCCGTCACGAGCCTGACCTCGCCGGCCCCGGTCCCGCGCCTGATGAGGGAAAGCGAACTGGAGCTGAAGGTCGGTGCCGAGATCGACCTGAAGGCGCTGGCGGAGCGCCTGGTCGAAATGGGATACGATGACGAACTCGAGGTCGGGATGCGCGGCGAATTCGCGCGGCGCGGCGGCCTGATCGACATCTTCTCCTCCTCGGAGCCGATGCCTGCGCGCGTGGAGTTTTTCGGCGATACGGTCGAAAGCATCCGGCTCTTTCGCCCGGACACGCAGATGTCGACCGGGAAAGTGGATTCCTACCGCGTGATCCTGCGGTCCGGTTCGGGCTGCGACGGGACTGTTTTGAACGGGAAGGAATGCGCTTCCGCTCCGGCGTTCGCATACCTGCAGGAAGCCGGGTTCACGCTGGTCGAAGAGGCACCCGGCGAGATCAGGACGCACCTGGCGCGCTACGGCACGCCGGAGGAAGCGGAGCAGTGGGCGGGATTCGAGGAGAAAATGCGTGCGGAAGGCCGTCTCGTGGCGCTGGAGGACGCCGCGGGCGCGGCTGCTCCTGACGGCGGTCCCTGCGTAGCGTTTCCGTGCTATTCGACCGGACGCGATGCGATGGCTGCCGCCGCCGGGCATGGCGGTGCGGCGCCGGGTTCCGGTCCCGATGCGGACGGCAGGGTGCTTGACCAGGCATTTTCCGTGCTGGCGCAGCAGCTGACCTCGAACCGGATCCGCCAGTGGGTCGAGTCGAAAACGCATGTGGCTTTGCTCGTCGGACCGGATTCCGATCCGCACCAGGTGCGCCGCTGGCTCCTGGACCACGACCTGTGCGAAAACGAATTCCTGACCGTGGAGGACGGCGCCGTTCCGTGCGGGTTCTACCTGCCGAAGGAGCAGCTGGCGGTCCTGACGATCCGCGACCTTTTCGCCCTGCCGTACCGCCGCCGGGGCATGTCGCACGAACTCCGGATCGAGGCCGATACACCCCGGACCGAACCTCCGCCGCGCGAGGACGAGGCGGGCGTGATCTCCGCCGGCGACCTGGAGGAGGGCGACTATGCCGTGCATCTGAACTACGGCATTTGCAGGTATCTCGGGCTGGACGTGACCGAGGCCGCGGGCGCCCGCTCGGAAATGATTCTGCTGGAGTTCGGCGACGAACAGCTGCTGCGGATCCCGGTGCGGCAGGCCCACCTCGTCACGCGCTACGTGGGGTCGAAAAACACCCGCATTACGCTCAACCGGATTAATTCCGCCCGCTGGGGCAAGGCGTGCGACGAGGCGCGTCACTCCGTGCAGAACCTGGCGTTCGAAATGCTCAAGATCCAGGCGATGCGCATGAAGCAGTCCGGCACGGCGTTTCCCGCGGACGAGCCCGAACAGACGCTTTTCGAACAGGCGTTCCCGTTCAAGGAGACCCCGGACCAGCTGCGGGCTGCCGCCGAGATCAAGGCGGATATGGAGTCCGCACGGCCGATGGACCGCCTGCTGTGCGGCGACGTGGGATACGGCAAGACCGAACTGGCGATGCGGGCGGCATGCAAATGCGCGCTCGCAGGCCGTCAGACCGCCTTGCTGGTGCCGACGACCGTGCTGGCGCAGCAGCATTATTACACGTTCCAGGAGCGGTTCGCCGGGACGGGCATCGTGATCGAACAGCTGTCCCGGTTCAAGACGAAGCAGGAGCAGCAGAAGATCCTGGAGCGCCTCCGGGACGGCCGGATCGACATCGTGATCGGCACGCACCGGCTGGTTCAGAACGACGTCGCGTTCAAGGACCTCGGGCTCGTGGTCATCGACGAGGAACAGCGGTTCGGCGTGCTGCACAAGGACCGTCTGAAGCATCTCCGCGCGACCGTGGACGTCCTGACCATGACCGCCACGCCCATCCCGCGCACGCTCCATATGTCGCTGTCCGGCATCCGCGACCTCAGCACGCTGATGAACGCGCCGGTGAACCGCCTCCCGATCCGGACGGTGTTCGCGCAATACGACCCGCACCTGGTGCGCGTGGCGATCGAGCGCGAGCTGAACCGCGGCGGGCAGGTGTACTATCTGCACAACCGCGTGAAGTCGATCGAAAAGGCCGCGACCGAGATCGCGGCGATGTTCCCCGACGTCCCGCTCGGCGTTGCGCACGGCCAGATGGACAAGGGCGAGCTCGAGGATGTGATGTCGTCATTCATCGAGGGCCGGACGAAGATCCTGGTCTGCACCTCGATCATCGAATCCGGCATCGACATCCCGAACGCGAACACCATCATCATCGAACGTGCGGACCGGTTCGGTCTCGCCGAACTCTACCAGCTCCGCGGCCGCGTGGGGCGCTGGGTGCGGCAGGCGTACGCGTACCTTTTCCTGCCGAAGGACGGCATCCTGACCGGGGACGCCCGCAAGCGCATCGCGGCGATCCGCCGCTACACGCACCTCGGCTCCGGGTTCCAGCTTGCCATGAGCGACCTGGAGATCCGCGGCGCGGGCAACATCCTGGGCGAGGAGCAGAGCGGCCAGATCAACGCCGTCGGGTTCCACCTGTACTGCACGCTCCTGCGCGACTGCGTGGCGCTGTTCAAGGGCGAGAAGCTCCCGACCGCGCCGGACTGCGAGCTCTTCCTCGACTTCCTGAGTTTCGCCGTCGAGCCGCCGCCTGGCATGATCGCCGCGGGCATCCCGCTCGACTACATCGAGTCGCCACGCATGCGCCTGCACTGCTACCGCAGGCTTGCGATGTTCACCTCGGAACACGACCTCGACGCGTTTGCTGCCGAGCTCCGGGACCGGTTCGGACCGGTTCCCGAGCAGGTCGACCATTTCCTGATGACATGCCGGATCCGCCTGGCCGCCGCGTCCGCCGGCATCACGGGCGTGACCTGTCGCGACAATCTGGTGTATCTGGAAAAAAACAAGCGCATGCTCCGTCGCGACGGCCTGATCCCGGCGATCCTGCCCAGCCTGAAGCCCGCGCAAAAACTGAAACTGGTCCTGCGCACCGTCCGGGAATTCATCCCGAAGGCGAATCAGGATTGATCTTTTCGTGCAAACCGGAGGAGGCCGCACCATGAAAATGACCGCAGTTCTGAACGACATCACGAGGCTCGGCGTCGATGCGATCGTCAACGCCGCGAACTGTTCCCTGCTTGGAGGCGGAGGCGTCGACGGCGCCATCCACCGTGCCGCCGGACGCCAGCTTTACGAGGCCTGCCTGAAATTCGGCGGATGCCGCACCGGCGAAGCACGCATTACGCCGGGGTTCAATCTGCCCGCCCGGTTCGTGATCCATACGCCGGGGCCGGTCTGGCGGGGCGGCGGACACGGCGAACCGGGCCTGCTGCGTTCGTGCTACCTGAACTCGCTGGCTTTGGCGGAGGAGAACGCCTGCCGCACGGTGGCGTTCCCGGGCATCAGCATCGGCGTGTACCGCTATCCGCTGGAGGAGGCGGTGAAGATCGCCGTGGACGCGGTCGGCACATGGACGGGTGCGCTGCCGGAGGAAGTCATCTTCTGCGCGTTTTCCGAAAACGTGCTGGAGGCGTACCGCCGGGCGCTGGACGGATTTCAGGCGTGAGCGAACGGCGTTCGTCCGGGGGACGGATGCGAGAATAAACAGGGACGGGAGTGCGCCGGGGATTAGAACATACGGCGGACGTATTCGAACAGGATGACCGTAGCGGCCTGCGCAACGTTCAGGGATTCGGCGTCGCCGGGCATCGGGATGTTCAGCCCGCGCGAGTTCTCGAGCTCGGCCACGCCCGTGGCTTCGCATCCGAGGATGATCGCGCTCCGGTCGAAGAGGCCCGGCTCCAGGAAGACGTTGCCGCCGGCGGCCGGAAGCGTGCGGTAGCAGGTCTTCACGCCCAGCTTGCGGAGGTCCGCGGCGAGCTCCGGCAGGTCGCCTCCGAAACGGATTTTGAGGGAGAACTGTGCGCCTGACGCGGACCGGACGACCTTGTCGGAGAACGGGTCCGCGGTGCCCCGGGTGAGCCAGACTTCATGCAGGCCGACGGCGCGTGCCGTGCGCAGGATGGTCCCGAAATTGCCGGGGTCGCCCACGCGGTCGAGCACGAGCGCGAAGGGGTCGACCATGGGTGCGTCCATCGGGACGGGCGCCGGGCGGCGGGACAGCACGAGGATGCCCTGGGAATGCACCGTTGGGGCGATGCGGTCGAATTCGGACTGCGGGAGGACTACCGGTTCGACCGGGGAGGGGAAGGGGAGCGATTCGCCTTCCCTGAGGATGACGAGTTCGACGAGGTCCGGCGCGAGGGAGACGACTTCACGCGAGGCGCGGAGGCCGTCGCAGAAACAGTATTCGGAATCGCGGCGGCCGTGGCGCGTACGCAGCGCGCGGAGCAGCGATTCGGTGCGTCTGGTGAGGGCGCCGGACATCCGAGGGAAGCCGCAGTTCAGGCGGCGGGTTTCTCGGCCGGAGCTTCGGCGGGTGCTTCCGCGGGTTTTTCAGCCGGGGCGGGAGCCGCGGCCGCAGCCTTCGGATGCAGTTTCTCGTCGAGCTGTTTGGCGAGGGATGCCCAGTAGCTGTAGACGGTGGCGGATCCCAGCGCGGCGGCTCCGAGGTTGATGTTCTTCAGCGCGGCGTCGGCCTTCATCATCTGGTCGAGGCCGGAGAAGATGCGCGCGGCGGCATAGGCCGCTTCGACGCGGAGGTCTTCGGGTGTCTGGGCGAGGCCGGCGATACGTTCGAATTCGACGGCGGCGTCCTCTTTCTTTCCGAGCTGTTCGAGAATGTAGGCGGCGTCGAGCGCGGACCGGATCTTGATGAACGATTCGGATTTGGAGGAGGAGGCGACGGCGAGGAGCTGTTCGCGGGCCTTTTCCAGGTCGCCGGGCTGGCCGGCGAGGATGAGGTCGCCTGCGAGGCGGAGGCGCGCGTAGTCGGCGGCCTTGTTGTTCGGGTGCTTCGCGATGGCGGCTTCGAGTTCGGCGATGCTGCCGGCGTTGGCGAGTTCCCTGCGGGCGGCGAGCTCGGCGCGCTGGATCGCACCCTGGATGATGATCATGATGGAGACGAGCACGGCGAACGCGCAGACTCCGATGATGGCTTTCTTCCAGTTGAGGGCCATCCACATTTCGAATTCATCCAGCATGGTGGAAATGGCGGGTTCCTCCTGTGCGGGGGCTGGGCGCCTGTGCTGCTGGGCCTGGGCGAGTTGTTCGAACGACTCGATTTTTTTCTTGTTTTTGTTGGCCATGGTTCGATATGTCCTGAAAAAGAGTTTGTCTTTTCAATTGATTCTAATAATATAACGCATGCCGGGCGTAAAATCAACTCGAAAAGGATGGAAGGAAAGCGTTTTTTCGAATTTTTGGTCCTGCGGATATGGATCGGCGGCGCGAAAAGCGGTTCCGGCGGCAAAAAAACGTCCGCACCATGGAAAAATGCGCGGACGCTTTGTGTCTGGAGGCGAATCAACTTCTTTGTGCCGTCGCGCAGCACGGAACACCGCAAGCGGTGCCGATAAAGTGTTCTGCTGCGCGAGAACACACCGCAAGCGGTGCCGATAAAGTGTTCTGCTCCGCGAGAACACACCGCAAGCGGTGCCGATAAAGTGTTCTGCTCCGCGAGAACACACCGCAAGCGGTGCCGATACTGTGTTCTGCTCCGCGAGAACACACCGCAAGCGGTGCCGATAAAGTGTTCTGCTCCGCGAGAACACACCGCAAGCGGTGCCGATACTGTGTTCTGCTCCGCGAGAACACACCGCAAGCGGTGCCGATAAAGTGTTCTGCTACGCAGGAACACATGCCACAAAAAAAGTGCGCAAGCGAATGCCACGCACTATATCAGTGGAGGACTTGTCCTCCGTGCGCAAGCGAAGCTGAGCGCACTATGTCAGTGGAGGACTTGTCCTCCGTGCGCAAGCGAAGCTGAGCGCACTGCCGCAGTTAAGGCGTTAGCCTTATTCCCATTCGATGGTTCCCGGGGGCTTGGACGTGATGTCGTAGACGACCCGGTTGACGCCGTCGACCTCGTTGATGATGCGGTTGGAGATGCGCGCGAGGAGCGGGTAGGGGAGGCGTACCCAGTCCGCGGTCATGCCGTCGCGGCTTTCGACCGCTCGGATGGCGATGGCGTCCTCGTAGGTGCGTTCGTCGCCCATGACGCCGACGGATCGGACGGGGAGGAAGACGGCGAAGGTCTGCCAGATCTTATAGTAGAGGTCGGCTTTCTTCATCTCGTCGACGATGATCTTGTCCGCGCCGCGGAGGACGGCGAGCTTGCCGGGGGTGACTTCGCCGACGCAGCGGACGGCGAGCCCGGGGCCGGGGAAGGGCTGGCGCATGACCATCTCCTCGGGGAGTCCGAGCTGGCGACCCACCTCGCGCACCTCGTCCTTGAAGAGGCGGCTGAGGGGTTCGAGGAGTTTGAACTGCATGTGCTTCGGGAGGCCGCCGACGTTGTGGTGGCTCTTGATGACGGCGCTCGGGTTGCCGTCGATGGAGACACTTTCGATGACGTCCGGGTAGGTGGTGCCCTGGGCGAGGAACGTCACGTCCGGGATGCTTGCGCAGGCGTCGTTGAAGACCTGGATGAATTCGCCTCCGATGATCTTGCGCTTGCGTTCCGGCTCGGTGACGCCGGCGAGTTTCGAGAGGAAGCGTTCGGTCGCGTCGACGTAGACGAGTGACATCTTGAACGTGCCGCCGAAGAGTTCGCGGACGCGTTCCGGTTCGTCCTTGCGGAGCAGGCCGTTATTCACGAAGACGCAGGTGAGCTGGTCGCCGATGGCCTTGTGGATGAGCGCTGCGGCCACGGAGGAGTCGACGCCGCCGGAGAGGCCGAGGATCACGTTCGAGGAGCCGACGGTCTCTCGGATCTCGGCCACGGAGCGTTCGATGAAGTCGGACATGGTCCAGTTCGCCGAACAGCCGCAGATGCCGAGGCAGAAGTTTTCGATGACGAGCGGCCCCATCGGGGAGTGTACGACCTCGGGGTGGAACTGGATGCCGAAGAGGCGGCGTTCGGTGTCCTGAATGGCGGCGAACTCGGTGTTGTCGGTCTTCGCGCAGGCCGCGAAACCTTCGGGCAGGCGCGTTACCTTGTCGCCGTGGGACATCCACATCTGCGTCCGGGCGGGGAGGTCTTCGAAGAGCGGGGAGGAGGCGGTGGTGGAGACGATGGACTTGCCGTATTCGCGGGCGTCGCCGTGGGCGACCTCGCCGCCGAGCGTCTCGACCATGAGCTGGAGGCCGTAGCAGATGCCGAGCACCGGGATGCCGAGTTCGAAGATGCCGGGGTCGCATTTCGGCGCGTTGGCCTGGTACACGCTCGCGGGGCCGCCGCTGAGGATGATGCCTGCCGGAGCCGCGGCGCGGATCTCCTCCGCCGGGGTCTTCCAGGAGACGATCCGGCTGTAGACATGGAGTTCGCGGACGCGCCGCGCGATCAGCTGGCTGTACTGGGATCCGAAATCCAGCACGAGAATGGTTTCAGGATGATTCATAGTCTCACTTCCCAAATAGTCTGAAAAAACAGGACCTTATAATATGCTACCGAAATGGAAAAAATCCAGTCCGAAACGGTAGATTTTATGAAAAAAGACGCCGCAAAAAATGATCCGTGCGGGAGTCCGGCCTCATGCCGCGGAAAAATGCCGGACCGCTGCTTTAAGTCCTCCCGTTCAGATCTCCCGGTAGTGGCGCATGGTGAGCCAGACAAGTGCCGCGGTCAGGAGGAAGAACAGCGATCCGCCCGCGAAGATGAAGCGGACGCCGAGCCTGGCGGCAATGGGGGCTCCCGCGAGCGGCGCCAGTCCGAGCCCCAGGCAGCGCATGGCGGACGCCCACCCGAACATCTGTCCGCGGGAACTTTCATCGGTCTTTTTCGCGAGCCAGATCTGCATGGCCGGGTCGATGCCGCTGCTCATGAAGATCATGGCGAACCTCAGCAGGAAGAGGGCGGCGAGGCCCCAGACGAACGAAATGGAAAACATGAATGCGGCGGTCAGGAGCGCGGAGATGACCGCCAGACGCCCCGGCGGATAGTGGTCGGCCAGATACCCGAGCAGGAAGCCCGACACGACGCCTGCGAGTCCGCAGAGCCCGGAGAGCGCGCCGGTGATCCTGGATGCGCCGTCGATGCCGCCGTGCAACTCCTGGATGAAGATCGGGACGTATGACGTATCGAACGACCGGGAGAACATGACCAGCCCCATGATCAGCAGGATTGGCAGGTTCAGCATGAGCTGCGCGGTCTCGGGATGCAGTGCGCGGAGCATGCCGCGGACCCCGGAGGCGCCTTTCTGCGGCGGCGTGTAGTATTCGTGCGAAAAGAAGAACACGAGGACGAATGCCAGGACCATGCAGAGGGCCGAGACCACGAATGCCGGACGGTATCCGGCAAATTCGGCCACATAACCGCCCGCAAACGCCCCGGCGATGGTGCCGGAGAACATGGCGCTGTTCAACGCGCCGAGCGCGAATCCGGTGTGCTCGCGCGGCGTCTGCGTGGAGATCAGCGCCTGCGAGGCGGACATGGTGCCGCAGAACGCCCCCTGGACGATACGGAGCGCGACCAGCTGCAGGGGTGTCTGCGCCACGCTGATCAGCCCGATCGCCACTGCCCCGCCTACATAGGAGCGGAGGAGCATTTTCCTGCGGCCGTAGTGGTCGCCGAGCGTGCCCCAGACGGGAGAGAAGAACATCATGGTGAGCGGGCATGCCGCGCTGAATGCGGCGACCCAGTAGGCAAGTTCGGCTTTGTCGATAATGCCCATATCCTCCTGCATCAGATAGGAAATGAACGGGAGCCCGAAGGAGAAGCCGATGGCGGACAGGAACTGGGCCGACCAGATCACGCAGAGATGGCGTTTCCAGGTCTTGCTGAAGTCCTGGGGCCGGTTGCTGCCGGAAAGCCCGGCGGAGACGCGGGAGCCGCCCGTATTGTTCTGCATCTGCGGCATGGTGGTCGCCGCGCGCCGGTCAGGCGCGGCCTCCGCGTGCGCGTTCGAATGCTTCGAAAGCGTCGGGGAAGGGGGAAAGGGCGCGTTTGAGGATGCCGTGGATGTGCGCGATGGCGACGCCGTAGTTCGTGAAGGGGACGCCCTGTTCACTGCAGTGCAGGATGCGGGACAGGACGGCGCGGCGGTTGAACGTGCACGCCCCGCAGTGGAGCACGAGGTCGTAGGGGGAGAGGTCGTCCGGGAAATCGGCTCCGGCGGCCACGCTGAATTCGATGCCGTCCGCCTTGCGGTATTCGCGGATCCAGCGGGGGAGCTTCACGCGCCCGATGTCGTCGCCGATTGGATGGTGCGTGCATGCCTCCGCCACAAGCACGCGCGAGCCGTTATGCAGGCGGTCGATCGCGGCGGCGCCCGCGGCGCACACGGCCAGGTCGCCCTTCATCCGGGCGAGCAGGATGGAGAAGGACGTGAGCGGGATTTCCGGCGGGACGGTGCGCGATGCGATGCCGAATGCCTGAGAGTCGGTCACGGCGAGGGCGGGCGGAGTTTTTAACTGTGCGAGCATGTCCGCGATATGGTGCTCGGTCACGCACAGGCAGAGCGCGTCGTGGTCGAGCGTGTCGCGGATGGCCTGCACCTCAGGCAGGATCATACGCCCCTTCGGAGCTTCCTTGTCGATCGGGGTGATGAGCAGGACGGAATCCCCCGGCACGATCAGGTCGCCGAGCATGGGGCGGACGCCGAGGAAGCCTTCCGGCGCGGCATTCACCAATGCGGCGCGGAGTGCGGACAGGCCGGAATTCCTGAGCGTGGAGACCGCGACATGCGGGATGTGTTCGGCGTCGAGTCGTGCCGTGAGCGCGGGAGCGGGAGCGGCGAGGTCGGATTTGCTGAAGACCACGATCAACGGCGTGGCGCGTCCGCGGAAGCGGTTGAACACGTCTTCCTCCGTCTCGCCCCAGGCGCCGTCCGTCACGAGGAGGGCGAGGTCCGTTCGGTCGAAGACGCGGCGGCTTTTTTCGGCGCGCTTGCCGCCGAGCGCGGTGGGGTCTTCATCGAGTCCGGCGGTGTCGATGAAGAGGACCGGCCCGAGGGGAGGCAGCTCCATCGGTTTTTCGACGGGGTCTGTGGTGGTGCCGGGAACGTCGGAGACGATGACGACGTCCTGTCCGGCAAGGGCGTTGAGGAGCGAGGACTTTCCGGCGTTGCGGCGTCCGAAGAAACCGATCTGGAGTCGGAGCCCCTTGGGCGTGTTCTGAATCATGGCTGAAACACGGATCGAAGTTGGACGGGACGAGGTTATTTCCCGGCGTTTTTCTTAAGCTTTTCGGGGATGATATAGACGATGTCGCCGAGCAGAATATGTCCCTTGCTGTCCGGCTGCATCCTGACGTTTATCTCGATCGATTCAAGCCCCTCTTTCAGATGGACGACGACATCCCCGGCCGTCGAGGATTTCCTTTCGTGGACGAGCTCGCCGTTGACGTGGATCGAGCCTCTTCCCGTCATGTTCCTGAAGCAGAGCGAGCCGCCATTTTCCGTGATGCTTTTCGGAAGTTTGAAACTCGTGTAGTAGAGCACCCATGCCCCCGGCTTGAGGGAAAGTTCGGACCCGAGTTGGGCGGGAGCAAGCCCCTGGATCGGCGAACCGGCCTCCTCCGAGAAAAGCTCGGGCTTTGTGGCGGTGGACTGGCTGATGCGCCATTCGTCGATCGTGATTTCCTGGTTGACGAAGCCGTTGACGACGGGGCGTGCGGGAGCGGAAACCGACTTCAGGATGCAGGTCGCGGGGTTGAGCCCTTCGCTTTTCGCCGTGATCACGATCGGCTCCTTCTTGCCTGCCTGGGACTGGACGATGATCTGTGCGTAACCGTTGAAGAGCGGACGCGAGTCGGCCTTCTCGCTGAGCGTGCAGGTGGGGTCGCCGTTGCCGACGCCGAGGTTGCGTCCCGGGCCGGTGATCTCGAATTCGATTGGGATTTTTGCATCCGGGACGATACGTCCCGCCGCATCGACCGCGCAGACCGTGACGGGAACGGCGTCCCGTCCGTCCGACTTGATGTCATTTCGGTCCGGGATGAGCTTGAGCCCGACGGGCTTCCCGGTCGTTTCGAGCTGGGTGCGAATGACTTCCTGTCCGTCTTTCCTGCCGATGAGGAGCAGCGTGCCGGGATCGTAGACGACCTTCTGCGTCAGCATCTCGACGGGGTCGACCTTGAAGGTTCCGAGCATTTTCCCGTTGAGGATGAACGACACTTCGTCGACGTTCGTGGCGCAGAAGACGTCGATTTCCTGTCCGTCCTTGTCGGCCTGGTTCCAATGCGGGGCGGCCTGGAGGATGGGCTTGTCGAGCCACTGGGCCTGGCGGATGTAGAAGGCGGTCTTCGGGAATCCGCAGAGGTCCATGCAGCCGAAATAGCTGCTGTTCGCCGGGAATTTGTTGTTGTACGGGGTCGGTTCTCCATGGTAGTCGAAACCGGTCCAGACGAACGTGCCGGAGAGGAAACGGCGCTTCAGGACGGCTTCCCAGTCCTTGCGGTGCGTGGTGCCCCAGCTGGCGGCGTTGACGTCATAGGCGGAACAGGTGAGTTTCTCCGGGTCCGTCGTGTACTCGCCGCGCGTTTCGAATGCGCTGGCGCCCTCGGTGAGGATTACCGGGGTGCTCGGGTAGGCGGCATGGAAACTGTCGATCTGGTCGTACTGGTAGTTGAGCCCGACGATGTCGAGGACGTTCCGGGCGCTGTTTTCCGAGAAGAGCCCGCCGTTCATGGCGGCGATGACAGGCCGGGTCGGATCCTCGGACTTGATGGCGTTGACGAGCACGCGGGCGATCTCCTGCCCGCGGTATTCTCCCTGCAGAGGCTCTTCATTGAAAATGCTCCATGCAATGATCGAGGGGTGGTGTCGGTCGCGGCGGACCTGTGCCCGGACATAGTCCAGCCAGTCCGGCCCCACGTTGAATGCACGGTTTTCGTCGATGACGAGAAGGCCGTATTTGTCGCAGAGGTCGAGGATGTTTTCGCTCGGCGGATTGTGGGCGCAGCGGTAGGCGTTCGCCCCCATCTCCTTCAGCTTCTTGATACGGAATTCCTCAATGGCCGCAGGGACGGCGACGCCGACGCCGGCATGGTCCTGGTGGTTGCAGACGCCTTTGATCTTAATCGGCTTGCTGTTGATGGAGAATCCGTTCGTGAAATCGAACTTGAAGACGCGGAACCCGAAATTGACCGTCTTTTCATCGAAGACGCGGGCTTCATTCTTGAGTGTGGCTTTGAATTTGTACAGGGACGGCGAGTCCGGAGACCAGGTTTTCGGGGTATAGACCCGGATGGAATACGGAATCCGAACGGTCTGGTTTGCGGGAAGAGTGGGGAGGAAACGCTTGCTTTCCACCTTTCTTCCCTCGGGATCGAGGATTTCGATGTCCAGAGACGGGGCCAGGTCGGAAACGCCGTCATTGACGAGGTTCACGTATCCGTTGACGTCCCACCCGTCGATCTTGACTTCGGCGTTGACCATGATGCCGTCCTCGGTCGGGATGCGGACCTGGTTGCTGACAATGAGCTTGACGTCGCGGTAAATGCCGGCGCCTTCGTACCACCAGCCCTCGGAGACGGCCGCGTTGACTTCGACCGCGATCACGTTGTCGCGTCCGTACATCAGCGCCGGCGTGATGTCCATGGTAATCGTGTTGTATCCGCTGTAGTTGTGGTGGAAGAGCATCTGGTTGACCCAGAAGGTCGAATGCGTGGCGATGCCGCCGAACTGGATTTCCACGCGCTTGCCTTTCCAGGACGACGGCACGAAGAAGCGCTTCCGGTAATACCCCCAGCCGCGTTTGCGATAGCCCTGTTCGCCGTTTTCATCCGGGTAGAATCCGTCTTCGACCGCCCAGTCATGGGGAAGATTGACGGGCCGGAAATTGCTTTCGTCGAATTTGAGCGAGGAGAACGGCCAGACCGCGTCGGACGTGGCGGCTTTTGCGCCGGCCCAGATGGATTTGTGTTCCTTGTAGTCCTTCGGGACGAGCTGATGGTCCGATTGCATGAACATCCAGTCGGGATTGAAGTCGTAGATTTCGGACGCGCCCGATGTCCCGGCGAAAAGCAGCAGGAAGACAAACAGGCAAATGAACTCGGCGAAACTTTTATTCGTTTTGAAATCCATAATAAGCTCTTCCTTCATTTTGAGGCTCCCGCGCGGCCCGCACGGGAACGGATTGGATCCGGAAAACGGATGATGATTTGTCGGAAAAAATCTTTTATTATTTATAAATATAGCACATTACGGGAAGGAATCAACCCCCCGCACGAAGAAAAACACGCGGGATCCTTTTCCGAGGGCGACAGATGCGAAAGATCGGTCAGAAGGAGACGTTGATATCGCCGGAGATCGCGGTCGGGTGCGGAATGAGCTTCAGCCCCATGGAGTTCTGCCAGTCCTGGTCCCATGTGTTGAGCATCAGCGGATCGGTAGGCGGCCCGAACGGATTCAGGTCGGTTACGAGGATCTCATCCTTCGATGTGAAGTAGACGTCGAGCACAAGGTCGGGATCGGGAAGCACCCAGAAATTCCTGTCGATGAAGTCGACTGCAAGCGTCCAGTATTTTTCGCGCACTTTTTCCAGGCGCGGATAATGGCGCGTCATCCAGTACTGGCTCATCGCGCGGAGCTTGCCATCCTTCACGAACAGGCGGAACTCGCGGGCGGAGTCCATGCGGCGGAACGGCCGTACGCAGAGGGCGGAGACCATGCCGTTTGCGGCGGCGTTCCGCACCTTCGCGCTTTTGGTCAGGAAAAACCATGCGCTGGTCGCGGAGCGGACCGCACCGCGTTTTTCCTCGAACCGCACCGTATCGGTCGGCGCCACGAGGTCGGTCCCCACGAAGCGCGTGAACGGGAACTTGCTCATTGCGCTGGCGAGGCGGTCGATCACGCTTTTCGCGATGCCGGAATCCGTGTCGCCGGACTGGAGGGCCTGGATTTCGATATCCATCAGGAAAACGAAGTTTGTCGGGAGAGAATAAACGGAGAGCCGCGGATACCAGTTCTGTATCCGGCAGTGTTCAAGATGTGCGTCCATGAAGTCCGTCTCCTTTTGCTTGTCGGTTAAAAATCGGAATCGTCGAAGTCGTCGTCCTTCTTCTCGATCTGGGGGCAGACCTTTTTCATGACCGCCCGGAACGCGAAGAGCTGGTAGACGAAGAAAATGATGACGAAGAGAATCTGGAAGGAAATGATTCTGGCACCGCCCGCCGCATCGAACAGCGTGGCGAAGATCTGCGCGGGGAAGGTGGAGTACACCATGATCGTCAGGACGTTGCGGAAGACGAGGCCTTTCGGCAGGGTGGAGGCGCGCAGATACTGGACCAGAGACACCAGCAGGATGATCAGACCCGTCTCCAGGAAGTTCCGCCCGAACGTCGTCAGCAGGATGACCGCGGTCAGCATGGAGAGCGCGAAGCGGGCGGCCTGGGAGCCGGTCGCCTGGATTGAGGGTTCCGCCTTGCCACCCCATTCGACGATGCCGTCGGAATGGAATGCGAGATAATGATTCCAGACGGTCCCGTCCTCCTTGACCGTAACGTTCCGTCCGGCCCCATGCGCGGCGAACTTTTTTCTGAGCGTTTCCGCGAGGCCGGGACCGGAGTACATTTCCCAGGACGGGGAGGCGCCGGGCCGGATTCTGGTGTCGCCGTCCGCTTCCGTCTCGGGTGCGAGCCACGAGTACAGGTCGGATGCCGGCAGAAAGTTTGCGCTGAAGATATCCTCGCCCTTCCAGTTGACGCTGGACCAGGAGGCGAGGCCGCCGGGGAGGATGACGACGCCGAGGTCGGAAGTGCGGCCGATGTTGAAATCCTCGGTCGTGAACGTGTCGCCTGGGTAATACTCCAGCGTGATGTAGGGGAGCTTGAACCGGCGCGGCGTGTCCGGGTCTTTTTCGAAAAGGATCTTATCCGGCGTGACGACGAACGCCCCGATCTCCTCGTCGAGGGCGCGTCCGGCGCGATCGAACGCGCCTTTCTGGACGAACGTCCCGACGACCGCGGCCATGATGGAGCAGAGGATCGTCAGGAGGATGAAACGCCACACGGCGCGCGCCGGCGAGGAATTGTAGATTTCGGTCAGGATCTTTGTTCCGGCGCACAGACGCAGCGCAGTGGTGATGAAACCGGGCGTGGACCCGGTGTTTGTCCCGGGCTGGGGCATGGTCAGACGAGCCTCCTGACTTTGAATCCGCGGGGGGCGTTGCGCTTGATGAGCTTGTCGACGCGCCTGGAAATGGCCGGGTAGGCGTCCGGGGCGACCTTCTGCACGAACACGATGCCGTCAAGGTGGTCGAGCTCGTGCTGCACAACGCGCGCGAGCAGGCCGCCGCATTCGAGGACGAATTCGGTGCCGTCGAGGAGCATGGACTTGAGCACAACGGCGTCGCTCCGCATAACGCGTGCGTAGATGTCGGGCACGCTCAGGCATCCCTCGTCGAACGGGCAGAGGTTTTCGGAATACGAGACGATCTCGGGGTTGATCAGGGTGATCGGCATCTTCGGGAGGAGCTTCTTTTCGCCGGGCGAATGAACCGGAAGCTCGTTGCCGTCTTCGTCCGTCGGCGGGTCGATGTCGATGGTCACGATGCGCTGCAGCAGTCCGACCTGGTTCCCGGCAAGGCCGATCCCGTGGGACTTGTACATGATCTGGAGCATGGCTTCCGAAATGCGCTGCGTCTCCTCGGTGATCTGTTCGACCGGGCGGGCTTTCGCCGCCAGAAGCGGGTCGCCGAGCAGGCGAAGCCTGAGTTTTTCGACGGGGATGTCGTTCATGAGGCCTCCTTGGTCCTTGCCGTATGTCAGGCGGTGGCCGCCAGTGCGGCGCGGATGCGGCGGGCGCATTCCTTTACGCCGATGCAGACGACCGTCTCGTAGATGCTGGCGCCGACGGTGATCCCGCAGACAGCCACGCGGACGGGCTGGTTCAGGGCGAACTGGGAGAGCCCGTCGGCGGATTCGATGGCGCGGAGCGCGTCTTCGATTGCCTTCGGGTCATTTTCAGGAAGCGAGTCAAACGCATCCGCGGCTTTCGCGAGGGCGGCGCGCAGGGGCTCCGGCGTAAGGAATTTCTTCACGCCCTTCGGATCGTAGTCGACCGGGACGGCGAAGAAATAGGTCCAGGCGGACAGGTCGGTCATGAGCTTGGTGCGGCTCTGCATCAGGTCCGCCACGGCGTCGAATTTCGCGCGGTCGACAGACTCCCGCCACGGATACGCCGCGGCGAAATCCCATGCGCGTTCGCGGAAGACCGCCGGGTCGAGCGCGGCGATGTACTGTCCGTTCAGATTCGCCATTTTCACGGCGTCGAACTGCGCGGGCGAATGCTGGGCGCGGGAGAGGTCGAACGCCTCGACGAGTTCCTCCCGGGACATTTTTTCGCGGTTGTCGCCGGAGGACCAGCCGAGGAGCGTCAGGTAATTGAAAAGCGCCTCCGGGAGCACGCCCTTGCCTCGGAAATCGCCGACGAAGGCGTCGCCGTCGCGCTTGCTGTACGGCTTACCCTGGGCGTTCACGATCATCGGCAGGTGGGCGTAGGACGGGACCTTCGCGCCGAGCGTCTGGAACATAAACAGGTGGCGGTAGGTGTTTTCCACATGGTCGTCGCCGCGCACGATGAGCGTGATGTTCTGCGTGATGTCGTCGCAGACGTTTGCGAGGTGGAAGACCGGGCTGCCGTCGCTGCGGACGATGATGAAGTCGCGCATGCTGTCGAGCGGCTTGGAGAGGTGCCCCTTCACCATGTCGTCGTAGAAGACCTCGCGGCGCGTGAACGTCATGGATGCGGCGTGCGGGACGGTCTCGGTCGCGCCGTTGCCGAGGATGTCGTTAAGCTTGTCGTTTGTGAGGCTGAAGACCGTCTGCCCGGCGGCGTCGAGGACCACCAGGTCCTTGAACCCGGCGAGGCACGCCTGGTTTTCAACGGGCTTGCCCTTCGGGGAGAGCGTCGTGAATTTCAGGCCGCCGCCGCCGATTTCGACATCGGTGTCCGGGGCAAGCGTGAGCGAGGCGGCGCCGACGGTGCGGACGAACGGGAATTCGTCGCAGAAGACGGGGATGCGGAAGAGGATCGGGGAATGCTCCGTCAGGGGGCCGAGCGGATAGGCGTTTCCGTCCGCCACGAGCTTCTTCGCGGCGTCGAGGTGATGCTGCGCCTGCGTGGTCTGATAGAGGACGTCCTCGTCGTAGTCGAGCCCGAGCCAGTCCATGCATTCGAGAAGCGTGTCGATCGCCTCTTTCGTGGAGCGTTCGAGGTCGGTGTCCTCGATCCTGAGAATGAACTTGCCGCCCATGTGGCGGGCGGCAAGCCAATTGAAGATCGCGGTGCGGATGTTGCCGATATGGACTTGTCCGGTGGGAGATGGTGCGAATCTGAGTCTGTGCTGCATGATAGGATGAAGATGCGGGCCTGTTGCGGCCCGCGTGATGGTTGCTGGATCGTTTTTTTATGGACGGATCAGTTTGCGTTGGTCGCGGCCAGGATCTGGGCCTTGGCGTTGTGCATGTTGACGACGGCCTGCGCGAGAGAGGTCTCCGCGTTGACGAATTCACGCTGGACTTCGTTCACACGGGTGATGGCGCAATTGCCGGCCTCGTATTCGTCGTCGACCAGATCGCGCATCTTGCGGACAGCCTCGAGGTTCTTCTGGTAGAGCTTGACGGTCTTGAGGCTGACGATGTAGTTCTCATACGCGGTGCGGACGTCGTTGATGACGGTGATCCACTGGTCCGCGAGCGTGTACTCCGCCTGTTCCATCGCGGCCTGCGATGCGCGCATGTTGAAGAAGGTGCTGCCGCCGGAGAAGAGCTCCCAGGAGACATTGATGCTGGAGGAGAAGTTGCTGTAGCGTCTTCTGGTGATGCCGGGGTGCGTCATGTAGGCCCCGTAGTTGTACGGGCTGTTGTGCGTGGCTGCGTTTGTGTAGCTGAGGCCGAGGGAGGCGGTGACGGTCGGGCCGAACGCCGCGATGCTGGAGTAGTAGTTGAACTTGGCCGCTTCGAGCGCTTCGCGGAGGGCCTTCAAATCGGGGCGGTTGGAGAGGGCTGCGTCAAGGTAGACGCTTTCGTCCGCGAGCATTTCCCCGTCGACCGCGAGTTCCTCGGGAAATTCGACGGTATCCGGGATGGTGCCTTCGGTAAGGCCCATGAGGGCGGCGAGTGCGTACTTGGAGGAGGCGAACGAATAGTTCGCGGAGTAGAGGTTGCTCTCGGCGTTGTTGTAGTTGACTTTGAAGTTGAGGACGTCGGAAAGCGTGGACGCGCCGACGCCGTACTTGAGCTCGGTTTCCTTCAGGAGCTGGCGGTTGTAGCGCATGTCTTCCAGGGCGATGGTCTGTCTGGCCTTGGCGAGCATGACGTTGTTGTACGCATAGGCGACGCTCTGGAGAAGCAGGCGGCGGGAATCCTGTTCGATCTGTTCGGTCTGTTTCCAGTTGTGGCGTGCGGACAGGAGGTTCATTTCACGCTGGAAGCTGTCGAAGACGAGCAGGGACGCGGACATGGACGGGGAGGACGTGTAGGTCTTGTAGCTGGAGCCGGCGTCTTCCGTATAGCCGCGGTAGTGGTTGGAGCTCATGGTGTAAGACGCGGTGACGGTGGGCAGATAGAAGGAGAACCTGCGGTAGTACTGCGCCCTGGCCTGTGAGACGGCGAAATAGCGGGCTTTGAAGCTCGGATTGTTCTGGATGGCGATAGTTTGCGCTTCGTCAAGGGTCAGGAGCTTGAGGTTGGACGGGAGCTTCTGGTGTTCCTCCGCGGTAATCTCAGTGTATTTGTCTTTGGAAATGGCCGCAGGCGGTTTCGCGACGTTGCACGCGGTCAGAGCCGCGAGGAGGATCGCGGAAACGACGGTAGCGCTCAGAACTTGAGATTTCATAATATCGGGTCGCCTTTCGATAGGGTAAAATGTTTTGTAAGCGAACTAATACCTCTAAATATACATCGTCCCTTCGGATTATTCAAATGCTTCTCCTAAGAAAAATGATTTTTTTCAGACGGAACGAGGCGGAATCCTTTCTTCCGGCGGAGAGGAACCGGATCGTGAGGAAAAATGCTTGTAAAAATCAAACGGGAGGATATATTATCTGAAATGTCCCTGTTTCCCCCGTTTTCTGCAACACCCGGATCATCATGAAGAAAAACCTTGAATTGTCTGTCGCATCCGTTATCGCGGGTATCTCCGGCATCCTGCTTCTCGGCGCCTGCCTCCTCGTTCTGAACGCCGTCCCGTACTCCTCCCTTCCCGCATGGGGCATCTGGCTCGTCGGGCTGTCACTCGCGACCGGATTCGTCTCCATGCTGTACGCGCGCCACTACGGGGTGCTGGTCGGCGCGGTCGTGCCGGGACTGCTTTTCATGGTTCTGGCGCTGCACTGGTCGCAGGCGGGCGGCGAAGCAAAACGCTGCGTCGCACTGGCGATGGCGTGCGGCGGCTTCTGGGTGTTTCTCTGGATCAGTTCGCAGATGCTTGCGTCGGCGTTCCGGTCATGCCTCGGGATGGGGGCGGGCAAATCGGTTTTTACGAGCGCCGCAGTCCTGCTGCTTCTGTCGAAGGTGCTGTCATTCTTTGCGATGCGGCATGGCGCGCAGGGCTATCGGGCGCTGGAGATCGTTCTGGCGGCCTGGCTTGCCGCTCTGCTGGTGTGGCGTCCGTCGCTGACCCTGCGGACGCTGGGGCTGGTCCTGTCGCATTCCCTGTACCGGATCCGCGTCGACCGGATCGACAACTACCCGGATGCCGGGCCCGTGATGCTGGTGGCGAACCATATTTCGTTCCTCGACTTCATTTTCATCCTCTGCCTGAAACCGCGCCGCGTGACGTTCATGGTGGACGAGGCGTTCTACCGTTTTCCCGGCCTGCACCTGTTTTTCCGCTGGAGCCGCGCACTGGAGGTCCCGCGCCGGATGAACCGAGCGAAGATGCGGCGGCTGATCGAACAGACGCACGCGGTCTTGAACCGGGGCGGCGCGGTCTGCGTCTTTCCCGAGGGCGCGATCTCTCCGAACGGCATCACGCACGCGTTCCGTTCCGGGCTGTGGCGCCTGATGCCGTCACGGGACATTCCGGTCATCCCGGTTCGCCTCGGGCTTCACTGGGGAAGCCTGCTGACGATCTACGACGGGAAACTGCGGTTCATCAAGCCGCGTCTCCTGCCGATCCCCGGCACGATCATCGTGGGCGAGCCGATCCCGCCGGACTGGAACGGATTCCGCATCTGGCAGCGGATCCAGGAACTCGGAGCCGAGGCGGAGATGAAGCCCGTGCGCGGGGAGAAGACGGTTCATTACCGTTATCTGCGGCGTTCGCTCCAGCATCCGTTCGAGAGCACGTTCAAAGACGCTGACGCCCCGAAGGAGCTGTCGAATTTCGCGATGCTGGCGCAGTCGATCATCATCAGCCGGAAGCTGAGGATGGTTCTGGCGGATCGCGGCGACGACGGGCAGTTCGTCGGTGTGCTCCTGCCAAACAAGGCCGTTTCCGTGGCGGTTCTCCTCGGCGTGATGTTTGCCGACCGGACGCCCGCGATCCTGAACTACACTGCCGGCGATGCCGTGATGCAGTCCATGTATGACCGGGCGAAGCTGAAGACGGTGATCACGAGCCGTCTTTTCCTGAGCCGGCTGAAAAAGCCCGTGCGCGACGAAATGATCTTCCTGGAGGACCTGCCGAAACTCGTCACGAAAGGCGACAAGCTCCTGACCGCGGCGCAGATCGTCTTTCTGCCGCATCAGCTCCTCATCCGCGTCGTGTCGCCCCGTTACGGCACCGACCTGATGCACCCGGCGGCGCTCCTTTTCTCCAGCGGCTCCACGGGCATGCCGAAGGGCATCCTGCTGTCCCACCACAACATCACCGCGAACATCTGGAGTTTCTGGCGGCAGCTGAACTGGCTGTACGGCACGGAGCGCATCCTCGGCAACCTGCCGCTTTTCCACGCGTTCGGCCTGATGGTCGGGCTGTGCTTCCCCGGCGTCACGGGGACGAAGGTCACGCTGGTGGCGAATCCGCTGGACGGGCCCGGCGTGTGCAAGGCCGTGCGCGACGACAAGGTCACGATGCTGATCTCCACGCCGACGTTTCTGCAGACCTACATGCGGTGCTGCAAGCCGGGCGACTTCGACTCCCTGCGCATGATGGTGACCGGCGCGGAGAAGCTCCAGAAACGGCTTGCGGATTCGTTCCGCGAGCTGACCGGACTGAGCATCATCGAGGGCTACGGCTGCACCGAGATGTCCCCCATCGTGTCGCTGAACCTGCCGAAGGATTTCCTGGCGGTGGGCCGCGAGGCGGGGCCGGAGGGCAGCATCGGGGTCGCGATGCCGGGCATCGCGGCGCGCATCGTGGACGTGGATTCGGGCAAGCTTCTCGAGGCCGGAAAGGAAGGCCTTCTCCAGCTCAAATCGGCGTCCGTGATGCTCGGCTACCTGGACGATCCCGATGCGACCGCGGCCGCCATGACCCCGGACGGCTGGTACAATACCAACGACGTCGCATCCATGGACCGGGACGGTTACATCCGCATTACGGGGCGTCTTTCCCGTTTCAGCAAGATCGGCGGCGAGATGGTCCCGCACGAACTGATCGAAAACCGTCTGGAGGAGTTTTACGGGATCGAGGGCAAAGTGGCGGTCGCCGCGCGCCCGGATTCGAGGAAAGGCGAACAGCTGGTCGTCTTTTATGCCGCCGACTGCGGGCTCGATCCCGTCGATGCCGGGAACAGGCTCCGCGAATCCGGCCTGCCCAACCTCTGGGTGCCACGTCCCGACTGCTTCTTCCCGCTTGAGAAAATACCGTTCCTCGGAAACGGCAAGAAGGACCTGAAAAAACTGCGCGAGCTCGCGGCGGAAGCCGGACGGTGAAGCCGTTCCGGCGGTGAGGCCGCCGGGGAGCTTTTTCCGCGGTTTTCTCCCGGATGCCGGGGCTTTTGTGCTGTTATTTTCCTGCGGTTTCCTCCCGACGGCAACACCTCCATGGAAATCCGCAAGGATGCGGCCGACGGCGGATGCAGGGGCACTTGCGCGCGGGTGCGGAAAAATCGCGCGTTTTCCCGCTTTTTTGGAAAAAGATACTTGTTTTTTTTGATTTCGGAAGTATTTTTCTATGACTTGAAAACCGCGGAGACCATTAGCATCATGCCGAATCAGGACGTCATCGTCAAATATCTGTTCTATTCCCTCGACTTTGTCGTCATCTGGGCGATGATCTACTGGGTGCTGTATTTCCTGCGCGGCACCCGCAGCGCCAACGTGCTGTTCGGCGTTATCGCCATTTTCCTGATCGCCACGATCGTGGTCGACCATTTCTATCGTCTGACCGTGTTGCGGTTCCTGCTGATGGAGTGCCTGATGCCGTCCCTCGGCGTTGCCATCCTCGTCATCTTCCAGCCGGAATTCCGCCGGGCGTTCGCGCAGGCTGGGAGCATCTTCGTGTCGAACCGGACGGGACGGGAGACCATCGACCAGGTGACCGAGGCCGCTTCCCAGCTTTCCACCACGCGCACTGGCGCGATCATCGTGTTCGAACGGAATATCGGCCTCACGGATACCACGCGTTCGGCGGTCTCGCTGGACGCCCGCGTGGATTCCCTGCTGATCCAGTCCATTTTTTATCCGAATTCTCCGCTTCACGACTGCGCCGTGGTGATCGGCAAGAACAACCGCATCGTGGCGGCCCATGCCGTGCTGCCCCTGGCGGAAGAGGACTTCTTCGTGAACGGCAAGCGGCTCGGCACGCGTCACCGTGCGGCGGTCGGCATTTCGCAGGAGACCGATGCCGTGGCCGTGGTCATCTCCGAGGAGACCGGCCTGATCAGCCTCGCGAAAAAAGGCCGCCTGATCCGCGGACTGAAGCCGGAGGAGCTTCGGTTCCAGCTCCGCATGATCCTGCTGGAGCGGAAGTCGCCGTGGAGGCGTTTCGGCAATGCCGGCGAACTCGGGATATCCGGGGCGGACGCCGCCGCGGATGACAGGGAGGACGGTGAAGCATGAGCTCGATCCGTGATTTCTGGAGGAAAGTCCTGCCGCATGTGCCCTATCTCATCCGGCACGATTTCTGGCGCAAGCTCTTCGCGCTCGTTTTCGCGATCCTGCTGACCGGAGTCGCATACCAGAAGGCCAAGTCGCAGATGGAGCTGGTCAAAATGGACATCCGCGGCGTGCAGATCAAGTTCGTTGCAGTCGAAGAAGGCGTCACCCTGATCCCGCGTGACGTCCCCGTCGACATCTCCGTCGAGCTCCCCAAGGAGCAGAAGAACCTGAAAAATACGGATTTCTACCTCGAATGCCCCGTGACGAAATACCAGGTCGAGGAGGACCTGCCCGTGGAGCTCCGCCCGGACATGGTGAAGACCAACGTGCCGATCGACAACCTGCGCGTCCTGTCGGTCAATCCCGATATGCTTCCGCTGAACATCGACATCATGGACACCAAGGACGTCCCGGTCTATCCCGTCTGCGATTTCTCCGAGCTGATGGAGGGGTATCAGGCGTCGCTGGTCCAGCCGGAAAAGCCGGTCACGGTCCGCGGCCCGAAGAAGCACCTGGCCACCATTTCCTACGTTGAAACGGAGAAGATCCCTCTGGCGAACGTGACCAAGAGCTTTTCGCGCCAGGTGGACCTGGTCTCGCCCTACGACAAAAACATCGAGATCCTGTCCGGCAAGGTCAAGATCGAGGTCAAGGTCGAAAAGAACAAGCCGCACGCGTTCGACGGCATCCCCGTCCAGGTCCTTTCCAGCAGGACCGGCGCGAACAACCTTGTCATCGCGAAGATCCAGCCGGAATCCGTGACCGTCCTGGTCGACAGCGTGCCGGACATTTCCCAGACGCAGATCCACCCGTTCGTGGATCTGACGGACGTAACGCGGCCGGGCGTCTACACCGTCGACATCAAATGCTGGTCCGACAACGTCCGCATCAAGGTGAACGAGGTGGTGCCGTCCAAAGCAACCGTAACGCTGGAGCCCGCCGCAACCGCCTCGAAATAACCGACAACAAACAGCCATCCCGGACGGAATCGATCATGACCGAACTCTCGACACCCCATTATTCCCAGGCGGAAGACGTCTGCAACTCCGTTACGCATATCGCGGGAGCCGTCCTGACGGTCTACGGCACGTACCTGCTGATCCTGAACTCGTCCATGCCGTCGTTCATCGTCTGCGCCCTGGTCTACGGCGTCGCCATCTTCTCCATGTTCCTGGTCTCCTCCGTGTACCACGCCATCCGCGACCAGGAGGTTAAGAGCGCCGTCCGCAAGGCCGACCACGCCGTGATCTATTTCGCGATCGCGGGCACTTACGTGCCGATCCTGAACGCCGTTGCGTCTCCCAACGAAAGCCTGATCTGGTACTGTGCGCTCGGCGCGTGCGCCGTCGCGGGCGGGATCTTCTCCTTCATCACGCTCAAGCACAAATATGTTACCACGGTCATCTACCTGGTCATGGGGTGGGCGTCGCTCCTGCTCCTGAAGAACCTGTGGAGCATGGCGGAACCGCTGACGTCCTATCTGCTGGTCGGCGGCGGCGTGGTTTATTCCATCGGCGCGGCGCTGTACCTGATCAAAAAGCCGTTCGTGCATGCCGTCTTCCACCTCTTCGTCGTGGGCGGCGTGGTCCTCCAGTTCCTCGCGATCCGGATGCTGTACGCCTGATCCGGACGAGGTTTTCTTCCTGACGACCTGAGGCGGGGAAAGACGGTCAGGCGTTCTCTTCTTCCGCCTTGGCTTCGTTCCAGAGCTCGTCGAGGCGTTCCATGGGGGTGCCGTCGACTTCTTTCCCCTCGGCGGCGAGCTTTGCCTCGACGGCGCGGTAACGGCGGTCGAACTTGTCGGAGGCGCGGTTCACGACCGCCTCGCAGTTTTCGCCGCGGAACCGGAGGAAATTGACGACGGCGAACACGAGGTCGGCGGCCTCGTCGTCGATGCGGTCGCGGTCGCCGGTCCTGTATGCGTCCTCCAGCTCGGACATCTCCTCGCGGACCTTGGCGAGGATGTCGGTATCGTTGGTCCAGTCGAATCCGTGCTTGGCGGCCTTCTTCTGGAGTTTTTCGGCGCGGAGTACGGCGGGGAGGTTGTGCGGCACGCCGTCGAGCGCGGACTTGCGGTAGTCGTCGTGCTCGGTCTTCTTGATTTTCTCCCAGTTCACGAGCACCTGGGCGGAGTTGTCCACATGGACGTCGCCGAAGACGTGCGGATGGCGGCGGATCATCTTGTCGGAGATGCCGCGCGCGACGTCCTCCAGCGTGAAAGCGCCGCGTTCCTCTGCCATGACGCTGTTCATGACGACCTGCATCAGGAGGTCGCCCAGCTCTTCGCACATTTCGGCGTCGGACTTGTGGTCGACGGCATCGAGGTATTCGGCGGCTTCTCCGACGAGGCATTTCTTGAGGGATTCATGAGTCTGTTCGCGGTCCCAGGGGCATCCGTCGGGCGCGCGCAGCCTGCGCATGACGTTTACAAGGCGTTCGAGTTCGGACATGTTCATATTGCGTCAATACTCCGTGCCGGGGGCGTCCTGCGGAAAACCGGGGCGTTCCAGGCGTTTTTTGTAGTAGTTGTAAAGCGAGATCTGGGCGCGTTCGGATTCGTATTGGAATGCGCCGGCGGTGTGCGAATAGCGGTTCTCCCCGGTCAGGCGGCGTCCTTTCCTGCGGTCGTGGAGCGAGGTGAAGAGGATCACGTCCAGCTCGTCGCGCAGGGAGGGGGATTCGACCGGGACCAGGATCTCCACGCGGCGGGAGAGGTTGCGCGGCATGAGGTCGGCGCTGCCGATGAAATACTCGGGCGAACCGCCGTTGGCGAACCGGTAGATGCGGGAATGCTCCAGAAAGCGGTCCACGATGCTGACGACGCGGATGTTCGAGGCGATTTCGGGCGGGAGCGAGACCGGGTTCAGGGCGCAGATGCCGCGGACGACCATGTCGATGCGGACGCCGCGCCGCGCGGCCTCGTAGAGGTGCTCGATGACCTCCGGGTCCTGGAGCGCGTTGAGTTTCAGTGTGATGCCGCCTGGGTGCGCGGGCGTGGAAAGCGCGGCCTCGCGGTCGATCAGGGCGAGGATGCGTTCGCGCAGGTTCCATGGCGCGGCGATGATCCTGTTCCATGCGGCGGGGGCGGAGAGCCCGGTGATGGCGTGGAAGAGTGCGGAGACGTCGTCCGCGAGCGCGTCGTCGCAGGTAAAAAGCCCGATGTCGGTGTATTGCTTCACGGTGGAGCAGTTGTAGTTCCCGGTCGGCAGATGCAGGTAGCGGCGCACCTCGTCCCCCTCGCGGCGGACGATGAGGAGCATTTTCGCATGGACCTTGATCTTCGGCACGCCATAAACCACGTGCGCGCCCGCATCGGCGAGTTCGCGCGACAGGCGGATGTTGTTTTCCTCGTCGAACCGCGCCATGATCTCGAAGTAGACCGTGACCTGTTTTCCCGCCTGCGCCGCCCGGATGAGCGCGTGGACGACCGGCGGGTCCTGCCCGACGCGGTACAGCGTCTGCTTGACCGCGATCACGTCCGGGTCGTCCGCCGCTTCGGAGAGAAGCCGGACCACGGGGTCGAACGATTCGTACGGGACGTGCAGGAAGAACGGGCCGCCGGTACGGATGCAGTCGAACATGGACCGGTCGGCGGGACAGTGGACGGAGGGGAGGGGCGGCAGAGGCGGGTCGAGCAGGTCCGCATGTCCGGGGATCCTGCAAAGTTCCATCAGACTGCCCAGGTCGACGGGGCCGCGGACGGTGATGTGTTCGTCGTCCGCCACGCCGAGCGTCTTCATCAGAAACGCCCGCGCCGGGGCGGACATGGCGGCGGAGGTCTCCAGCCGCACGATAGTCCGCTTGCCGCGTTTCCGCAGGATCGCCTGCATCTCGGAAAGCAGATCGCCGGTGTCTTCGTCCGGGGTCAGGTCGCGGTCGCGCGTGACGCGGAAAGCCGCGCATTCGAGGACGGTGCATCCGGGGAAGAACTCCGCCGCCTTCGCCTCGACCAGCTCTTCCAGCGGCAGAAGCAGCGTTTCGCCCGTGGCGCCGGGGGACTCGAATTGCAGGAAACGTCCCGGACGGGTCGGCACCTGCATGAAGGCGGATCGGACCCCGTCCTGGCCGGGGCATCTGACGCGAATCAGGAGTTCGAGCGCGAGACCGGGCACAGTCGGCGGTTCCGAACCGGCATTCGGATCGACGGCGACCGGCGTCAGGACGGACCGGTATTCGCGTTCGAAGCGCGCGGACGCCTCCGCGGCGCATTCCTCCGGCAGTTCGTCCCAACGGACGATGCGGATGCCGTGCGCAGCCATGGCAGGTTTCAGGTCGTGCTCCCAGCAGTCGTACTGCCGCCTCACCAGGCTGCGGATGCGCCGGAGCAGTTTCCGGCGGAGTTTGTACGGGGAAAAATAATAGCGGCCGCCGAATCGGGCGACCGCATCGGGCGCGTGCCGGGCGAGGCCGGCGATCCGCACCATGAAGAATTCGTCGAGGTTGCCGCTGAAGATGGAAAGGAACTTGGCGCGTTCGAGCAGGGGGACGGCAGGGTCCATGGCTTCCTCCAGGACGCGGGCGTTGAACGAGAGCCACGAGTCGTCCCGGAGGAGAATGGGCGGGTGTCTGTCCTCTGCCGGAGAAGCCATATCCGAACCGGACTGCGGCGGCAGGATGGATCAGTAGCGTTTCTGGGCGCTGCGGGCCAGGACGCGCAGACGGAGGGCGTTCAGCTTGATGAAGCCGGCGGCGTCCTTGTGGTCGTAGACGTCGTCCTTCTCGAACGTGGACAGGTTGTCGTCGTAGAGGCTGAAGGGCGAACGGCGGCCGGTCACGTGGCAGGCGCCCTTGAAGAGCTTCACGCGGACTTCGCCGGTCACGAACTTCTGGCTCTCGGTGATCGCGGCCTGGAGCATTTCGCGTTCGGGCGCGTACCAGAAGCCGTTGTAGATCAGGCGTGCGTAGGTCGGGATGAAGCTGTCGCGCAGGAACATGACCTCGCGGTCCATCGTGATTTCCTCGAGGCCGCGGTGCGCCAGGTAGAGGATGGTGCCGCCGGGGGTCTCGTACACGCCGCGGGACTTCATGCCCACGAAACGGTTCTCGACGATGTCGACGCGGCCGACCGCGTGCTTGGAACCGAGTTCGTTCAGCTTGCGCATGACGTTCGCCGGGGAGAGCGCTTCGCCGTTGACCTTCACCGGAATGCCCTTTTCGAACTCGATGATCACGTCTTCCGGCTCGTTCGCGGCCTGGGACAGCGGCTTCGTCATCACGGAGATGTCCTCCGGGCATTCCTGCCACGGATCCTCCAGGATGCCGCCCTCGAACGAGATGTGCAGGAGGTTGCGGTCCATGGAGTACGGCTTCTTCAGCGTGCTGGAGACCGGGATATTGTTCTTGTGGGCGTACTCGATCATCTCGGAACGGGAACGGAAATGCCAGTTCGGATCGCGCCAGGCGGCGATGATCTTGATGGACGGGTCGATGGCGTTCGCGTTGATCTCGAAACGGACCTGGTCGTTGCCCTTGCCGGTCGCGCCGTGGCAGATGGCGTCCGCGCCCTCGGCCTTCGCGACTTCGACGAGGCGCTTGGCGATGAGCGGGCGTGCGATGGAGGTGCCGAGGAGGTAGTTCCCCTCGTAGATGGCGTTCGCCTGCATCATCGGGAAGATGAAGTCGCGGGCGAATTCCTCGGTCAGGTCTTCCACGTAGCACTTCGTGGCGCCGGTGTTGATGCACTTCTGTTCGACCCCGGAGGTCTCCTCGGCCTGCCCGACGTCGGCGCAGTAACCGATGACTTCGGCGTTGTAGGTCTCCTTGACCCATTTCACGATGACGGAGGTGTCAAGTCCTCCGGAGTAAGCGACTACGACTTTCATGGGATAAACTCCTCGTTTTGTGGATTGGTTGGAAAAAAAGCTTATCCAATCAATATACTTGTTTCCGCCGTATTTTTCAACCGTATTTCCGAAAAAACACATGCGGCGCGCGCGCCACGCGGTCAAATGAACTGCCGAGCGCAAGCTCGCTTTCCGAGGCGCGAAGCGCTCCCGGCGAAGCGGCAAACGCTTCATGCTTCTGAATTGTTGAATAAGCTGTGAACTACAGACTGGCGAGAATGCCCGTTCCGGATTCCTCGAAGACCCTCCGCGAGGTGAAGGCGTCGAACACGCCCATGCCGGAAAGAGAGGCGAACCGGTCGGCGTCCTCGGGAGTTTCCCCGGAGCCGAATTTGAGCGTGACCTGTTCGTCTGTGACACCGGAGACCTTCACGCTGTTTTCGCCGTCCGTGTAGGTCAGCGTTTCGGCGTTCCAGTTCGATTCGTCGCCGGATGCGAACCAGAGCGTCACCGTGCCGGTTTCGAGCTGCTCCACCGTGTCCGCGCCCCAGTTGTCGCAGAACGCGAACACGTCATTGCCGCCTCCGCCGTGCATGGAGTCGCTTCCGATGCCGCCTGCGATCACGTCATTCCCGGATGCGCCGACAATACGGTCATTGCCCGCGTCGCCGAAGAGCATGTTGTTGCCCTTGTTTGCCCAGATGACGTCGTCGCCGTCGCCGCCGCGGATCGTAAGGCCGTCGCCGGTGTACTCGCATCGCTGGCTGGTCATATCCACGATGTCGTCGCCCGCGCCGGCGCGGATTTCCTGAATCTTGTACAGTCTGGCCGTATTCGCCTCGACCTCTTCCGGCAATCCGGTGTAGGCGTCGTCCACGAAGATCGCATCGCCGTTGTCCGCATCGGTCAGGCAGAGCACGTTCGGGTCGTCCGAGCCGAAGAAGAGATTCTGAATGCGGTCTTTTCCTTCGGCGGAAACCAGTTCGTTTGTCCCGGTCCAGTCGCCGATCGAACCGACATGCAGCGCGTAGTAGAACTGGCCCCACGTACCGTTCGCCGAGGCAAAGAACAGGTCGTCGCTGCCGTCCTCGACAGCCTGCACGACTTTCGGCGCATTGTCTTCGGGTTCGGCGGAAACGATCTCCTCTCCGACCGCCCACTCGCTGTTGCCGTCCGCCTTCACGCGCCACTGGTACGTGCCCGCGGGCAAATCCGGCATATCGATCGCGTTTCCTGCCGTTTCCACCCGGATCACATGTTCGAAGTTGTCGGTCGAATACTCTATGACATACTCGTTTGCGCCGGTCGTTTCCCACGAAACCTTCTCCTGGGTGCCGACCGGAGCCTGCGGCGTCAGGTCGGGCGCTTCGACCGTCACGACGAGCATCGACCCCAACTGATGCAGCTTATAGGTGTCGTATCCGACCTTGATCGTTTTGTTGTCAACGACCGTTTTGTCGACAGCAAGTGTACCGAATGCGTCTCCGGTTTCGTCCACCACGGAAATCGTGCCGTTGAAGCTCTCCGCGCCATGGCCCAGGAGTATGTAACCATAGCTATCGCCGACTCCCGGATTCAGCTTCAAATCACGATTCACCGTGAGCGTATACCGCGGCGTCCCCCGGATGACCGATATATCGTTCACAAACGCGTCCTTTTCGTGTTCTTGTACCATCCATGTATACGATGACATGACGAGCACCGGATCCGCCTGTGTCAGATCGAAGTCGAGGACCGCCCACTTATCCATCGAAACGAGCGCCAGTGCATCGAACGATGTCTTTCCGGTCACCGTCGCCGTGCCGCCGCTGGAGACCGTGATGCTGCCGCCGGAGGAGAGCGTGGTGATGTTCGCCGTACCGCCGCCGGAGACGTAGAGCCTGCCGCCGGAGAAGACCATTGTGTTGTCCGCCATGCCGCCGGATAAGACGAAGAGGCTGCCGCCGGAGGAGAGTGTTGTGCGGTCCGCCATGCCGCCGGAGACGTAGAGCCTGCCGCCGGAGGAGACTGTTGTGCGGTCCGCCATGCCGCCGGAAGAGACAAACATGCTGCCGCCGTTTTCGACCGTGGTGTTGTCCGCCGAGCCGCCGCTGGAGACAGTGAAGCTGCCGCCGGATTTGACTGTGGTGTTGTTTGCCGTCCCCCCGGAGAAGACATTGAACCGGGTGGATGAGATCGTGGTATTGTTTGCCGTTGTACCGGAATGGATGGTGGCGGATGCCCTTTCCAGCAGCAGGTCGTTAATGGTGTGCGTCACGAAGGTGACGTCCGCTCCGTCTTCGACAAGGACAAAACCGCCGTTTTCCATGATCTCCATCGCTGTTCCGCCGGAGGAGACGAAGAGCGTGCCGCGAGAGTTGACCGTAGTGCGGTCTGCCGTTCCGCCGGAGAAGACGTGGAGTCTGCCGGCGGTGGCGACCGTTGTGTTGACCGCGGTCGTTCCGGAGTGGATGGTGGCGGATGCCCTTTCCAGCAGCAGGTCGTTAATGGTGTGCGTCACGAAGGTGACATCCGCTCCGTCTTCGACAAGGACAAAACCTCCGTTTTCTATGATCTCCGTCGCCGTACCGCCGGAGGAGACGCAGAGCGTACAGCCGTCGTTGACCGTGAAATTGGAGACTGCACCGTCCTTTATCTCAAACGCGGAACCATCGTATGTCCCCTCGATATAAGTGTCAGGTGCGACATCAAAGACCAGATAAGCGCCGGAAACAGTCACAATACCAAGCGCGGTGCCGCCGGAGGAGACGCAGAGCGTACTGCCGTCGTTGACCGTGGTGATGTTCGCCGTTCCGCCGGAGGAGACAACCACGTAGCCGCCGTCGTTGACCGTGGTGATGTTCGCCGTTCCGCCGGAGGAGACATGAAGCCCGCCGCCGTCGTTGACCGTGGTGATGTTCGCCGTTCCGCCGGAGGAGACGTAGAGCGTACCGCCGTCGTTGACCGTGGTATTGTTCGCCGAGCCGCAGACGTGGAGCCAGCCGAGATAGACCGTGGTATTGTTCGCCGTTCCGCCGCTGGAGACATAAAGCCCGCCGCCGTCGTTGACCGTGGTGTCGGTCGCCGTTCCGTCGTTGGAGACATAAAGCCAGCCGCCGTTGTTGACCGTGGTGTCGGTCGCCGTGCCGCCGGAGGAGACGTAGAGTTTGCCGTAGGGGTTGACCGTGGTATTGTTCGCCGTTCCGCCGCTGGAGACGTGGAGGTAGCCGCTGAAGTTCACGGTGGTGCGGTTTGCGGTCGTACCGGAATGAACTGTGGCGGATAATACTTTTTCCAGCACCAGATCATTGATCGTATTCGGGACGAAGGTAACGTCCGCGCCGTCTCCGACATGCACATAACCGCCGTTTTCCACGATTTCGGTCGCCGTGCCGCCGCTGCCGACAAGTATTCTGCCGCCGGAATTGACTGTGGGGCGGTTCGCCGAGCCGCCGCTGATGATATTGAGATCGCTGCGGGAGTTGACCGTGGCTCTGTTCGCCGTCGTGCCGGAATGGATGGTCGCGGATGCGTTTTTCAGCAGCAGATCGTTGATCGTATTCGGGGCGAAGGTAACGTCCGCGCCTTCTTCGAAATACACAAAACCGCCGTTTTCCACGATGTCGGTCGCCGTGCTGCCGCTGTAGACGGTGAGTCTGCCGCCGTTGTTGACTGTGTAATGGGAGACTTTGCCGCCCTCGATCGCAAAAGCGGAGCCATCGTCTGTTCCCGCGATATAAGTGTCAGGTGCGACATCAAAGACCAGACAAGCGCCGGAAACAGCCGCAATATCAATCGCCGTGCCGCCGCTGTAGACGGTGAGTTTGCCGCCGGAATTGACTGCGGTGCTGTTTGCCGTTCCGCCGCTGGAGACATAAAGCCCGCCGCCGGGATTGACTGTGGTGCTGTCCGCTGTGCCGAAAACGTAGAACATGCCGCCGGAACCGGCCGTGGTATTGCTCGCCGTGCCGCCGCGGGAAAGGTACATCCTGCCGCTGTCGTTGAGCGTGGTGCCGTTTGCCGTTCCGCCGCTGGAGACATAAAGCCAGCCGCCGGAGTTCACGGTGGTGTTGTTCACTGTGCCGCCTTCAAGGACAGTCATGCGATCATTTTCAAAGATGATTCCGTCGCTGGTTTCCCCATTGTTGATGGTGTAAGACATTGGGATTTCCCCTTCCTGTTTGTTTTGGTAATTGTCTTGTCTTTCAGGAAGTAATATAATGCAATAAATCGATTAATCAAGAGGTCTTTTCCAAATAAAAACTTTTTTGAACGGGCGGGGCGGGAAAATGAGGGAGGGATAGGACGCTTTTGCGTCCGGGGGCGTTGCACTCCTCGGTGAGCTCGTTTGCACGAGTTCGACAGATTATTGGGCCGCGGGATGCAAAACGGCAGAGGTTTTGTAGACAGGTCGGACAGGTCGGACAGGTCGGACAGGACAGGGCGCGCCTGTCCTATCTCATTTGCCTCATGCGCCTTATCTCCCGGGGGCGGGAGGACAAGTCCTCCACTGCGGCAGTTCTTGGCTGCGCTCAAGCACGTTTTTCTTCGTGTGTCCGAGCGCAGGCGGACAACTGTATCAGCACGCTCCGTGTGCCGTCGCGTAGCACGGCACAGCTGTGTGCAGGCGTTTGCCTGCCTGCTTACTTCAGGCGGATGGAGGCCTGGGCGGGGAAGAAGGGACGGTCGGCGATCACGAGGAAGTCGGTCTCGTTGTCCTTCACGTCGACGTGGAACGTGAAGATCCTGCCTGAAACGGACGACGTGATGGCGGAACCCGGCGTGAGCGGCAGGAGGTTCATGTTCACGGATTCCGGTTCGAGGTTCTCCGGGAAGACGTATTCGAGCACCCACGGTCCCTTGCTGTACACGCGGAAATAATGCACGTAGAGGCCGCCGACCGGGATGGATGCCGTCCGGGTGAAGAGGTCGATGCCGTTGCGGGAGAGCAGGGAGAGTCCGGTGAACGGGAAGACGGTGGTCTTCGGGGAGCGCTGGAACGCGACGTCGCGGAAGGTCTTCGGGTTGCCGCCGAGCGTGACCACGGCGTCCTTCGCCTTCTTCGCGGGGTCGGAGACGGTGACCTCGGAACGGAACTGCTTGCGCGGGACGTCCCAGAAAACGGTCGTGGCGGCGGAGAGCCCGGCGGCCTTCGCGGCGGTCTCGACGATGGCTGCGACCGGATCGACGATGCAGCCGGAATCCGCATCCAGCACGAGTTCGCGCGAGGCGGAGATCAGCGGTTCCAGCATGGTTTCCGCGGCGGACTTGAAGGCGTCGGGCGAGGGCGATTTCAGCGAATCGGCGAGCGTGACGGCGGTTGCTGCATCGGCGTCGGAGCGCGGCGTCTGCTCGAATGCCAGTCCGAGCATCTTCACGTCGCGGGCGGAGACGAGCTGAAAGCGGCGTTCCATTTCGGAGACGGATTCTTCCAGCATGGCGAGTTTGCCCTGCAAATCCTTGTTTTCCGCCTCGAGACCGGCGATCTTCGCGGTGCTTTCCGCGCGTTCCTTTTCCCGTGCCTGTTCCGCGGCTTCGGTCCTGGCCGCGTTTTCCGTGCGTTCCTTGTCCGCGAGCTCTTCCACGGCGGCCTTTTTCTGTGTGAGTTCGTCGAACCGCTTCGAAGCTTCCTGCTTGTTGCGGACGAGGTCGAGCGTGATCAGGAGGAAGACGATCAGGAGTATGACGGAAAACAGGTGGAACACATAGTGCTTCATATTCAAATGCCTTTCATGGTTGCCGGAAGAGAAGGGACTGGCCGCAGTCGACCGGAAAAACGGCTCCGGTGACGGACTGCGCCGTGGCGAGGAAGACGACCGCGCGCGCGATGTCGGCGGGATCGACGGGACGTTTGAGCGGGAGTGTGCCGAGGGTGCGCTTCATGCCGGCGGAACCGAGTTCGCGCGGCGGGAAGACCGGGCCGGGCGCAACGGCATTGACCCGGATATGCGGAGCGAGCTCGCGGGCGAGCTCGATGGTGTCACGGCGAAGTGCGGTTTTCGCGGCCGTGTACGGCGAAGCGGAAGCCGAGGCGGAAAGGGTAGCGGCGTCAAGGATGTTGACGGCGGAGAACCCGTCCGTCCGCGGGCGCATGGCGGCGAAAAGCCGGATGAGTTCGCAGGGAACGCGATGGTTCACGGCCTCCTGCCGGTCAAGTTCGGACTGCGGGGCGTCCCCGCGGATCCACATCGCGGCGTTGTTCACGAGACAATCGACCGGGCCGACGGTTTCCGTCAGGCGGCTCGCTGCGCCGGGCGCGGCGAGGTCGCAGGAGACGACTTCATGGCGGAACGGGGAGGGGCAGGGGGGCAGCGAGGCCGCGAGCGCGTCCGCCGCATCTTTCGATTGAAAACAATGGATGACGACGGCCGCGCCGTGTTCGGCGAATGCACGCGCGATGACGGCGCCGAGCCTCTGCGCCGCACCGGTGATCAGGACGCGTTTGCCGCCGAGGTCCGCCATGTTACAGGGACCTCTTCCATTCCTCCGCCTGCTGTTGGGCGGCGAGTTCGTCGAGCAGTTCGCGGATGCGCTGCTTGACCTGGTCGAAAGACGCGTCGTTCTTCGCGCTGATGGGGATGACTTCGAGGCCGTCCTCTGCGTTCAGGATGAAATCGTCGATCGCGTCCTGGTTCTCCACGAGGTCGGTCTTGTTCGCCAGCACGATCTTCGCGCGCGAGCTCAACCCTTCCATGTAGGCATCCAGCTCGTTCTTGAGGATGCGGACGTCGTCGTTCGGGTCGCGTCCGTCCACGCCGCCGAGATCGACGAGGTAGATCAGGAGCTTGGTACGTTCGATGTGCCGGAGGAAGTAGTGCCCGAGCCCGCGGTTGAGGTGTGCGCCGTCAATGAGTCCGGGGATGTCCGCGACCGTGACCTTGCGGAAGTCGGGGTACTCCATGACGCCGATGACGGGATGGAGCGTGGTGAAGGGATAGGCGGCGACTTTCGGGTGTGCGTTGGAGATGCGGCTGAGGAGCGTGGACTTCCCGGCGTTCGGATAGCCCACGAGCGCGACGTCGGCGATGAGCTTCAGTTCAAGGCCGAGCTCAAGCGGCTCGGTCACCTCGCCCGGCTCGTGTTCGCGCGGGGCGCGGTTCGAGGGCGTGGCGAAACGCGCGTTGCCGCGTCCGCCGTGTCCGCCCTTTGCGATGACGACTTCCGCCCCGGCCTCGTCGATGTCGGCCAGGATGTCGCCGGTCTCCTTGTTGCGGATGATGGTGCCGAGCGGGACCTTGATGACGAGGTTCTGGCCGCGGCGTCCGTGCATGTCCTTGCTCCGCCCGTCGCCGCCGTTCTCCGCGGAGAAATGGCGGTTGAAGACGAAATCGGAAAGCGTGAGTTCGCCGGTGGACGCGACGAAGATGACGTCGCCGCCGTCGCCGCCGTCGCCGCCGTTGGGGCCGCCTTTCGGGACGAACGCTTCGCGGCGGAAGCTGCAGCATCCGTTGCCACCGTTTCCAGCCTTGACAGTGATTTCAGCGCGATCAACAAACATGAACCGTTACCTGTAGTTGGCGCGGATCGAGGCGGATTCCGCCTCTGCGCCGATATTGCAAGTTACAAAAATACCCCGGCAGACGACAGCGTACACCGGGGCAAGAGGAAACAAAAAATGAGGTAGAGGGAACGCCGCAGGGATTACGCCTGAGCGGCAGCCTCCGCGGGGATGGTTTCCGCGATGGGGACGATTTCCACGGATCTCTGGGCTTTTTTGTTGAATTTGACATGACCGTCGCAGAGGGCGAAGATGGTGAAATCGCGGCCAAGGCCGGTGTTCTTGCCCGGATGGATGTGCGTTCCGCACTGTCTGACGATGATGCTGCCCGCGGTGACGAACTGCCCGCCGTAGGCTTTCACTCCACGCATTTTCGGTTTGCTGTCGCGGCCGTTACGGCTGCTGGACTGGCCTTTTTTATGTGCCATTTTTCGTTCTCCAAATTATATAAGGTTGATTTTCAAATACAAGAGACAGGGTATTAATATACCGCGTTTTCCGGAAATGTCAAGCCGGAAACGGGATTTTGTTTGGAAAAAACAGCGTTTTCGCCTGTTTCCCGGAAGACGGGAGCGGACGGCACGCGTGAAACACCGGGTTCCTCCTGATGAAAAAGAACTCCGCCGCCCCCGGCATGCGGAAGCGGCGGTGAGGTCCGGCGGGCGTTTTTATACCGTCCGCCGGTTTTGGGGATGCGGAGCCCGTTACGGCTCGCGGGCGGATTCGTCAAGGGCCTTGACGAAGGGATTGATGATGTAGTTGATGACGGTGCGGTCGCCGACCTTGATCTCGGCATTGACGGTCATGCCGGGCAGGATTCTCGCGCCCTTGGCCCAGCCGCGGAAATCGCCGGGTTCGAGCTCGATGCGCGCCTGGTAGGTAGTGCCGCGCGCCATTTTGCTGAGGCGTCCGCCGGCGTCGCCGGTCATGGCATCGTCGGACATCATGCGTTCGTTTCCGGTGAACGCATCCTCGGAGATGTAGGTGATCTTGCCTTCGCGCGTGCCGCACTGCTGGAAGGGATAGGTGTCGAACTTGATGCGGCAGGTCTGGCCGAGGCGGACCCAGCTGATGTCCTTGGCGGGGATATAGACCTCGACCTCGAACTTCTCGTTGATCGGGATCAGGGTGATCAGGGATTCTGCCTCGCGGACCGCGGAGCCTTCCTGGAACGGCGCGATCTCGTGGACGACGGCGTCGCAAGGGGAGCGGAGCTCGGTGTACTGGACCATGCGCGCCGTCTGGACGATTTGCTGCTGGAGCGAGCTGATGTTGCGGTCGATGTCGACGAGTTCCTCGTAGATCTGGCGGTGCCAGTCGCTGATGAAGGAGTCGCGTTCGGCCTTGACGGACTTGATGGCCTGTTCGTTTTCGACGATGGAGACCTTCTGCTGGTCGACGGAGATGGCGGTTTCGATGACCTGGACCTGGATGTTCAGGTAGTCGCGGAGGCTGACCACGCGGGTGTCCTCGAACCCCTTCATCATGGCTTCGATCTCGTCGAGCTTGTCCTTGCGGGCTTCGAACTTCTCCATGGAGATGTGGAGCTGTTCGAGCGTCTTCTGGTAGCGCGCCTCGGTGGCGTCATAGGAGAGGAGCCGGCCGTTGTAGGAGTTCTTGCGTGCCTCGAAGGCGTTGTGCTGGAGAATCTCGAAGAGGTTCGGGTTCGCGGGAAGCTTGAACTCCTTGTCGTAGCCGTCGATCTCCGCCTGCAGGCGGTCGCGGTGCGCCTTGAACGCGGCGAGCTGTTCGGAGATGCGTTCGAGCTCGGCCTTGTTGTTGGTCTGGTCGAACGTGAAGAGCAGTTCGCCTTCCTTCACGACCTGGCCGGTGCGGACGTGCACTTTCTGGACGGTGGCGCGTTCGAAGGGCTTCATGACGATGTTCGGGCGCTCGGTGACGATCTTTCCGGAGGCGACGACGACCTTGTCGATGTGGGCGTAGCAGGCCCAGACGATGAAGCCGATGACGAGTGCGATGATGATGTACCAGATGATGTGGAGCGGGACGGGGGGCGCATGGGTTTCCAGCATGATGGCATCGGGCTGGAACTCCTGCGCGGATTTCATTGTCTTGACGGGCACGTTGCTTGTATTTTTATTGCTCATCTTCGTTAAACCCCATTTGCTGTTTCCAGAAGTCGGCGTAGATACCGCCCTGTTCGAGCAGTTCCTTGTGCGTGCCCTGCTCGATCAGGTCGCCGTGGTCCATGACCACGATCCTGTCGGCGCGGCAGAGGACGGAGAGGCGGTGCGAAATGATGAACACCGTACGGTTTCTGGCGATCATGTTCAGATTCTTGCGGACCATGGTCTCGCTTTCCGGGTCGAGCGCGCTGGTGGCTTCGTCGAAAATGAGGAAACGCGGGTTCGGAAGGAGCGCGCGTGCGATGGCGAGGCGCTGGCGCTGTCCGCCGGACAGGTTGGAGGCGTTTTCCTCGAGGAGGGAGTCGTATCCGCGGCTCATCTTCTGGACGAACTCGTCGGCGCCTGCCAGGCGTGCGGCGTAGATGATCTCCTCCATGGTGGCGTCCTTCTTCGTGAGGGACAGGTTCTCGCGGACGGTGCCGTAGAAGAAGTAGTTGTCCTGCAGCACGATGCCGATGGCGGAACGGAGAGACGCTCGGTCGATTTCGCGGATGTCGATGCCGTCATATTTGATGATGCCGGTCTGGAGGGGATAGAGTCCCTGGATGAGCTTGGTGAGCGTGGTCTTGCCGGAACCGGAACGGCCGACGAGGCCGATGGTGGAGCCGGGCGAGATGTGGAGGTTGAAGTCCTTGATGACCATCGGGGTGTCCGGGGAGTACCGGAAGTTGACGTTCTCGATGGAGAGCTCGCCCTGAAGCTGGTGGTGGAGGGATCCGCCGACCTGCTCCTGCGGGCAGTTCATGACGACGCCGAGCATGCGGACGGAGAGGAGAGTCTGCTGGTATTCGTGGACGAGGCCGACGATATGGACCAGCGGGCCGGTGACGCGCCCGGAGAGCATCTGGAAGGCAATGAGCTTGCCGACGGTGAGGTCGCCGGAGAAGACCGCGAGCGCGCCGATCCAGATGATGGCGATGAACATGAGTTTTTCGATGAGGCCGGAGAGCGTCCTGGCCGTGATGGAGATCTGCGCCACGCGGAAATAGCGCGTGATCGCGAACGCCGCCGTATCGTTCCATTTGCGCTGCTGCGTGGGCTCGAGCGCGAGGGATTTCACAGTGCGGATGCCGTGGATGGTCTCCACCAGCATCGCCTGGCGTTTGCCTTCCGCCATGTACAGCTCTTCGAGGCGGTGCTGGAACGGCTTGATGAGAAGCGCGATGACCAGCGCCATCAGGAACGTGAAGAGCAGCACGACGCCGGTCAGGATCGGGCTGTAGAGGAAGAGGAACGGCAGGAAGACCACGAGGGAGAGGAGTTCCAGGGCCGTGTAGAACAGGCTGCCGGACAGGAACGAACGGATGCGTTCGGTCTGCTGCATGTGCTTGATGAGCACGCCGGACGAGATGCGTTCATAGAAATCGACGGGGAGGCTGAGCAGGCGGGCGAACGTCTTCACGGCCAGGCGGATGTCGATGCGGTTCGTGGCATAGAGCAGGAAATACTTTTCGAGGTATTCCAGAATGGCGTTGATGCAGAGCATGATCGTGACGCCGATGCCGATGGTCATCAGGGTCATCTTGCCTTCGTTCACGAGCACCTTGTCAACGACGATCTGGAAGAACAGCGGGACGACCAGGCCGATGGCGCTGATGGCCAGGATGGCGATGGCGACCTGCGCCAGAAGCGTCCTCTGGCGGAAGAACTCCGGGATGAACCAGCGGAGTCCGAACTTCTGGTTTTCGTCGACGATGGAGTAATGCTTCTTCACGAGGACGACGCGGCCGGTGTACTTCTCGTCCCATTCCTCCTCGTTCATGAACGTAACGGTCGGACGGTGCCCGTCGGCCACGTAGGGATCCCAGATGGCGACCTGCTGGACGAGCTTCGGTCCTTCCTCGACGGGCTTCTCCTCCTGGACGTCGGCGGGATCGGGGTCCGCGCCGGGGACGACTTCGTCGGACTGCTTGATCAGGGATTCGGTCGTAAGCTTCGGCTTGTCGTCTTTTTCTTCGGGGTAGGCGACGCTTTCGGGGACTTCGCGCACGCCGCAGAGAACGACGAAACGGCCGTCCTTCTTGATGGCCATGCAGGGATAGGCGGCTCCGAGCTTCGGGAGCTTTGCCCATTTGATGCGGATTTCCTTCGTCTTGTACTCCAGGTCGTCGGCGATCTTGCCGAGGAGGCGGATGGACGGCTCGTCCTCGGAGATCGCGTATTCGTGCATCAGGCGCCCGACGTCCGTGTCGTCGCCGTAATGCTTCACGATGGAGGCGAGGCAGTAGAGGGAGGTCTGCCGGCCGTCGACCGAGCAGCCGCGCATTTCCATGCGGATGAAGACGGCTTTTCCGGACCAGGACTTGAGAAGCTGGTCCTTCTGAAGGAAGAGCATCTTGCCCTGTACTTTGGTCAGCGGATCGAAGACGGCGTAGCGTTCCTGCTGGACGCCGCCCTGGAGCAACTTGCGGATGCCGAGGTAGAGCACCCAGTTTCCGTTGTTGAGCTGAAGGAAGATCGGTGCGCCGAAGAAGGAGGCGAGTTCCTCGATGGTGACATCGCCGCGGCTTTCGGGCGCGAGCCGCAGTTTGGTAGCGAGCTTCAGGCAGAGTTCCAGGGGGTCTTCGACACCCTCAAGCGCGGACAGGAAGGCGTTCAGGTCGCCCGCCTGCGGCATCATCTTGATGATTTCCTGGAAGCACAGCAGAAGTGAATTTCTGTTGTTTGGGTTTTGACTCATGGGATTTCCATCATTTGTTTATGAATCGTGCAAGAAAAAATGGCTCCGAATTGCACTAATATAGCATAAGAATGCAGGGTTGTCAAGTTTGCCGCAGCAAAGAAACCATAATTTGTTAAGGGAGAGGAGGGAGACGGCGGGACCTGCTCCGCCCGGTACGGAGATGCGAAGGATCCGGTCATTTCAGACCGAACGGGTCGAGCAGCGTCACGGTCAGGTTGTAGAGTCCGTGGACGGCGGTCGCCGCGGCGAACCACGGGAACGCCTCGGAGATCCGGCAGGGACGCTCCTTCGCCAGGCTTTCCCGCCACACGCGCCGGAGTCCCATGGAGGAGACGACGGTGGTGAGGATGTGCAGCATCATGCAGATCGTCCAGCGGAACGCCATGACCGCCGCAAGTTTTTCCGGCGTGAGCTCTCTCAGATAGATGTGCCGGTAGATGAGGTTTTCCAGCACGCTGAAGACCGCGCCGCCCAGCACCCCCGACAGGAAGAACTGCCAGTCGTGCCGGATCGAGCCGCGCATCTTCTCCAGCTGGAAGATCGCGCCGCTCTGCTTCAGCGTCTCCTCGGCGAACGGTCCAATCAAGACAAGGAGAATGAGGTTGAATAAGGACCAGCGGCCGATCCCGCTCAGAAATACGGCCGGGACCGCAAAGAATCCCCCCGCCATGCCGACCAGTGCCGAAAGGACCGGAAGGCTGAAAGACGGATAGCGGGTCTGTTCCAGACGGATCAGCTCCCGGTAGTCCGGGGGAACAGCATTCCCCACGCCCGGCTCGAATGCCGTGGAGGTGTAGTAAACCGACCCGGAGTCATTTCCCTTCTCCGGGGGGGCGGGCAAGTCTTCGGCGCGGGTCTGCTCCCTGTTCAGGTCCGGGTGCAGTGCGACCTCGTCCTCCACCGAAAAGTATTCTTTCCGGTCTTTCATGGGCGGGTTCTTCTGAATGCCGTCCCGTAGACGATGAGCTCAACGCCTGCCGCCTTCTGTTTCTGCTCGGCGGAATTGATGGTGGAAGTTTCAAAGCGGATGTTGCAGACCGCATCGGCGCCCATCCGTTCCGCCTCGTAAAGCATGCGGACCAACGCCAGACGACGCGCGTCGGAGCACATGCCGGTATATCCCTTCAGCTCACCGCCGAAAAGGTGCCGGAAAAGGGAAACGAACGAGACGAAGTAATTGCCTGCGATCACCGCCGCGCCCGAGACGAGGGCGGGAGAGGAACCGTTTCCGTCCGGGAAGTGTTTCAGGTTCGTCATCTGGATCCGTTCGCGGTAATATGCCTCGCGCGCCGACAGGAATTTTCTGCGCGACCTGACGATCATGTGCTGGGTCAGCCATGTGCCGCCCAGAAGCAGCAGCGGCATGACGATGTAGAAAAACAGCATGAAGAAGGCTGCCCGGATGTCGTCGCTGTCCATGGTCAGGCCTCCGCCTGTCCTTCCGGGACGGCTACCACGGCGGTGCCGTAGGCGTAGAGTTCGGCCGCACCCGCGGTAATGCTGCTGGTGGCGAAACGGACGTTGACGACGGCGTTGGCGTGTAGCTCCTCCGCCTGGGCGATCATCCGCGCGACGGCTTCGCGTCGGGACTCGACCAGAAGCTCTGTGTAGCCTTTGAGTTCACCGCCGACCAGGTTCTTGAGGGATGCCGCGATGTCCCGGCCCACATGCTTTGCCCGGACGGTGTTGCCCTGGACCAGCCCCTTGAGCTCGACGATCCGCATGCCGGGGATCGTTTCGGTGTTGACGACGATCATGGATCGTTCTCCTTGAAAAAGTGTGTTTTGAGATCGGATCAGGTGGCTTTCCTGCGGGTCGCGAACTGGTCTGCGGTCACCGCCACGATGATGATGAGGCCGATCACGATGAGCTGGACGTTCGGGGAAATGTGGAGCATGTTCAGTCCGTTGCGGATGACCTGGATGAGCAGGGTTCCGATGACGGTGCCGAGCATGGTGCCGCGTCCGCCGGAGGGAGCGCATCCGCCGATGATCGTGGCGGCAATGATGTCGAGTTCGAGTGCATCGCCGGCGGTCGGGTCGGCGAGGGTGGCGCGGCTGGCAATGATCATGGCTGCGAGTCCGACGAGTGCACCGGTGAGAGTATAGATCCAGACGATCGTCCTGTTAACGTTGATGCCGGCATGGAATGCGGTCTGCGTGTTGGATCCTATGGCGTACGTGTAGCGCCCGAAGCGGGTGTGTTTCAACAGGAATCCTGCGGCCGCCATGATGATGACGACAAGGATAATGGAGGAGGGTACGCCGAGAACGTCGCCTTTGTCGAGCCACGTATAATTAATGATCTTGATATTCTGCCCGCTGTTTGCAAGGAGGGAGATGCCGCGGAAGATGCTCATGGTGCCGAGCGTGACGATAAAAGGTGCGAGCTTCAGGCGCGTAATGAGCATGCCGTTGACAAAGCCGCAAATGGCGCCGACGGCGATGCTGACAAGCGTTCCGGCAAGCATGGCGAGGAGACTCAGGCGGACGCTGCCTGTGGAAATCTCTTTCAGGCTGCCGCCGGAAAAGGACAGCATGGAAAATGCGCCGATCATGCCGCACATGGCGAGCATGGACCCCACGGAAAGGTCGATGCCGCCGGTGATGATGACATAGGTCATGCCGGCCGCCATGATCCCGTAGATTGCGGAACGGCGAAGGATTTCAACGAGATTCATGCAGGAAAGGAAATAGTCGGGATCAAGGAACGTGCAGAGGGAAAAGATGAAGATGAGGGAACAGAACGGAAGAAGTTGTTTTGTGAATCGGTTCATGGTAGTTCAAAACTCCTGAAGTTATGTCAGCAGACGGCGAAGTGCATGACTTCATCCGGGGTGGTTTTTCTGGTTTCGAGAGCGGCAACAAGTCTTCTTTTGTTGAAAACGAGCAGGCGGTCGCAGATGCCGAAGAGCTCCGGGAGCTCGGACGAGATCACGAGGATGCCCTTTCCGGCGGCGGCGAGTTCGTTGATGAGGAGGTAGATCTCCTTTTTCGCGCCGACGTCGATGCCGCGCGTGGGCTCGTCGAAAATGATGAAATCCGGGTTTGCCAGGAGCCAGCGCGCTACAAGGAGTTTCTGCTGGTTGCCGCCGGAAAGGGAGGACGCCTCGTCGTACGGGGATGCCCATTTGAGCTTGACCTTGCCGCCGTATTCGTTCATGAGGGACTGTTCCTTCTTGAAATTCAGGAACCATTTCATGCCGGTGGCTTCGTAGTTCGGGAGCATGATGTTGTCACGGCAGGGCAGCCCCACGCAGAGTCCGCATCGTTTGCGGTCTTCGGACAGATAAGCGATGCGGCTGTCGATGGCGTCTGCGGGTGTCTTGATGTGAAGTTCCTTCCCGTTCAGGAAAACCTGTCCTGCGGTGAGCGGCTGGAGCCCGAAGATCGCGCGTGCGGTCTCGGTGCGTCCTGCCCCAACGAGTCCCGCCATGCCGACGACTTCGCCACGGCGGACTTGGAACGAGATGTCGGCGATTCCTTCGTCGGATGCCAGGCCTTTCGCCTCGAAGCAGACATCGCCGATTCCGACGCTGCGGGGCGGATAGAAGTCGGAGAGTTCGCGGCCGACCATCTCATGCACGATGCGCTGGACCGTGTAGTCCTTGATCGGGCCGGAGGAGACGACCGAGCCGTCGCGCAGGATGCTGATGTCGTCGGCGAGGTCCATGACCTCCTCCAGACGGTGCGAGATGTAGACGATGGTGAGTCCGCGTTTGCGGAGGTCCTTCACGATGGCGAAGAGCTGGTCGGCCTCCTTCTCGGAGAGCGAGGACGTCGGTTCGTCCATCACGATGATCTTTGCGTTGCGCTCCAGTGCCTTCAGCAGTTCGACGAGCTGGCAGTCGCCGGTCGACAGCGTGCTGATGAGGGCGTCCGGGTCGAGATCGAAGTTGTTTTCCTTTATGATGGCGAGGGCGCGCTCCCGCATGGTTTTCGAGTCCATGCGGATCTTTCCGGGCTTCATGATCTCGCGTCCGAGGAAGATGTTGTCCGCGACGGTGAGGTCGCCCGCCAGGTCGAGCTCCTGGTAGAGCATGGAGATGCCGTGGTCGAGGGAATCCTTCGGGGAGGTGAGTTCGACGCGTTCTCCGAAAAGCTCGATGGAGCCGGAGTCCGGCGTGTAGATGCCGGAAAGCACTTTCATAAGGGTGGATTTCCCGGCGCCGTTTTCGCCGCAGAGGGCGTGGACTGTGCCGGGCCGGGCCGAGAAACTGACGCCGGAAAGGGCGGTCACCGGCCCGAACGTCTTGACGATGTCATGCATCGCCAGGGAATAGTTTTGAGCGGGTTTGTTATCCATGGTCAGAGTCCCAATGCGGCCGGGTTTTTCTGTTTCTGTTCCTCAAGATTGTTCTTGTCGACGATCATACTGGGAATCGGAATGATCTTTTCGACGGGCTGTTTTCTCAGGAGAGAGATTGCGGTCTTGACTCCGGTGTAGCCGATCTGATACGGGTCCTGGACGATGAGCGCCTCCACATTTCCATTTTCGATGCCGTCAAGCAGGACGGGGTCGGAATCGAACCCGACGAATTTGATCTTGTCGAAGAGTTTCAGGCTTTCGATCGCCTTGTATGCGCCGATGGACGTGGGCATGTTCACCGCGAACAAGCCGTTCACATCACTGCTTCTAATAAGCAGGTCGGTCGTCGTCTGCCTGGCTTCCTCGATCCCTCCGCCTCGTATCATGTGCTGTTCTTCGATGATCTTGATGCCGGGGAACTCCTTCTCGATAGTCTCCCTGAATCCTTTCGCGCGTTCGTCCGTGGATGCGGAATTCTGAACATGGCGTATGACGATGACGTTCCCATGTCCGTTCAGGGCTTTGCCGAGCCGCCGCGCGGCGTCCGCCCCGCCCGCGATGTTGTCCGTGGCGGCAAAGGAGTCGTAGTTGTCGGTCTCGATGGCCGAGTCGATGATGACGACCGGGATGCCGGATGCTTTTGCCTTCTCGACCGAGCCGACCAGTGCCGTGGCGTCATTCGGCCCCAGAACAAGGGCGGCATCGCCGCGGGTGAGGGCATCCGCGACGACCTGAATCTGCCTGTCCCGTTCCGTTTCCTTCTTGGGGCCGGTCCAGTTGACGTCGTAGCCTTCTTCTTTTGCGGCTTCTTCGGCGCCTTTGCGGACGACTTGCCACCACTGCGAATCGGTGCCTTTCGGAATGACCGCAATGGCATTTTTTTGCAGATTCATGCCGGAGGCCATGTGCTGAATCTTTTTGATGACTCCGAGTGTAAACAGCACCGCCGAGACGGCGAGGATCAGGATGACCGCGATGTTGTTCTTTTTCATGGTTGGAATGAGCTCCTGTTTCGTGTTATATTTGGTAAAAAATCGATAAAACCGGGGTGTGGTAGTGTAAAAATACCAAACTATAGTCTTATCTCCTAAAAAAATCAAGCATCCTTGTGAAAAAACTCAAAAAATAACGTGACATTAACGTGAACGGTCCGACCGCGGATTCGTGCGCGATCCGCGGGGCGGAATACTACCGGAGAGGCGGCCTGGCCTTTCCCGAAAACGTAACGTCACGGAAACGGTGTCAGGCTTCGAAAAGATGTTTCCGACGGATACTATTTCGGAATCGGCGATGCGGTGCCGGCTCGGAGCGTGAGATGGATCAGGATCGAAAAACGCGGAAATGCATGTCTCCGCCGCCGGATAATTGTGAAAAAACGTTGAAAAACAAAAAAATGGATATATATTATAAGTTCATAGTTTTTTCGTAATCCATTCTTCTCCTCACATTGCATAACATGGCGTCCATTCAACAGGCATCCGGCTCCCCCGCGAAAAAGAAGGGTCTGGCGGCGAATCTGAAACGATTCGTCGGGCTGGTCCGCGGACGGAAAGGCCAGAACAAGACCTACACGAAAGGCCCGATCGGCGGCACGATGATCCGCACGGCCCTGGTGATGCTGCCCGGCACGCTGGCGATCAGCGGCTACAACCTGGTGGATGCGTACTTCGTGGGGCAGCTGGACGGCGACGCCCCGATGGCTGCCATCGGCCTGACCGCACCGCTGGTCATGATCTGCGGCTGTTTCTTCCACGGGCTTTCCGCGGGTGTGATGACCACGACGGCGCAGTCGCTCGGCGGCAACAAGAGGTGGCGCGCGGAACAGCTCGTGAGCACGGGTCTGCTCCTGATCACGCTCGTCTCCCTGACGTTCGCCATTATCGGCCCGCTCGTGACCCGCTCGGTATACCGCAACGTGATGCATGCTTCGCCCGAAGCGACGCGCCTTGCCACGTCCTACATGGACATCTGGTTCTGGGCGTGCGTGACCTCCGCGCTCGGTATGAGCGGGAACAACCTGCTCGTGACCGCCAACGACTCCAAGATGGCGAGCGCGACGATGGTGCTCGGCCTGGCGTCCAACGCGTTCCTCGACCCGCTGTTCATGTTCCAGAAGGTGGTATGCGGCATCCCGCTCGGGTTCGGGCTGGGCGTCGTGGGCGCCGCCTGGGCGACCGTGACGGCCCAGGTCATCGGTACGACCCCGGTGCTGGCGATCCTCTGGAAAAAACACCATCTGATCCGGTTCCGCGCCATCCGGTTCGCGAAGCTGGCGAGCCTGTGGAAACGCATCATTTCGTTCGCGATCCCGGCATGCCTCGGTTCGTTGATGCTGCCGATCGGGCAGTTCATCATGACCTGGATCACGTCGCATTTCGGCGACGTGGTGATCGGCGCGATCACGGCGGCGCAGCGCGTTCAGATCATTGCATTCTTCTTCCCGATGTCGCTGGGCGTGTCCCTGATGCCGATGATCGGGCAGAACTACGGCGCGCGCCTGTACAGCCGCATCAACGGCTGCCGCCGCTTCGCCATGCGCTTTGCGTTCATCTACCTGATGACCATGTCCGTGGTGTTCTTCCTGTTCGCACCGGCCATCGCGGCCAGGTTCCTGTCGGATCCCGACAAGGTCGAGATGCGCGCCGTCATGACGTTCGCGCTCAGGATCCTGCCGTGGGGGTTCGCATTCCTGGAAGTGCATCGGTACTCCGGGTTCTTCTTTACCGGTTGCGGTCGTCCGATGGCCGCCGCCCTGCTGAACGCCATGCGCATCCTCGGCTTCCTGGTGCCGCTCTCGTTGCTGGTCCTGCTGTTCTTCCGCCTGAGTGGCAACGAAAGCACGGCGCTGACGCTGCTCCTCTCCACGCAGATGGGGTCCGACGTGCTGGCCGGCACGATCGCGCTGATCCTGGCGCGCCGCCTGACGAGAAGTTTCCCCTCCGATGGCACGTCCGAAAACCTGCCGCCGCCTCGCAGGCTGTTCAAGCGGGCCGGTTGACCGGCCCGCAGATCGTTTCCGCGCCGTTTTTTTCCTGACCATTCCTTCTCATCTCCGCCAGGCGCGATCCCGTCCATTTTTCCTCCCTTGTGCAGTCCGGTTCCTTTTTTCTGTCGCCCGGTCCGGGGTGCGCGTGCGAAAAAAGACGCCGATTTTTTGCGAAAAAGATTTGAAAGTCCGGGGATAAGGCGTTAGATTATTGGGATAGGATTTTATTTGAGAAACGAGGCATTCCTTAAATGAAACGCATCCAGACAATTCTGCTTCTGTTAGCCCTGACGGCCGGTCTTTTCGCGCTTGCGGACGACTCGGTTCCCATGCCCGCCCGGAATCCCCAGCAGCCGCTTCCCGAGATCCGGCTGGACGACGACGCGTGCAGGGAGATGATTACGTTCCTGTACGGGCTTTCGCTTCTTCGGACGCATTACGTGGACGGGAGCAAGACGAACTACCGCGACATGTTCCGTTCGGCGCTCCGCGGCGTGATGCAGGACCTCGACCGTTTCAGCAATTTCGAGACGCCGCAATCCTATGAGGAGGCGCAAAAGGATTTTTCCGCACAATTCGGCGGCATCGGCGTCACGCTGTCCACCCGGAACAATCTGCTTGAGATCGTGGGCGTCACGGAGGACGGCCCCGCCGACAAGGCCGGGATCAAGGCCGGTGACATCATCGTGAAGATCGACGGAAAGGATTTGAACAAGCTCAAGCTCTCCGACTGCATCGGCATGCTCCGCGGCGACATCGGCACCACGGTCGAGATCGCCGTCCGGCGCGCCGGCGTGAAGGACGAACTCTCCATGCACGTGGTCCGCGGCACGGTCGAAGTGCCGAGCGTGGTCGGCGCGCATATCCTGCCGGACAGCGGCGGCATCGGCTATCTTCGCATCCTCCAGTTCGCCCGGGATACCCCGGGCCGCCTCGACACTGCGCTTTCCAAGCTCTCGGCGGAGGGCATGACCTCGCTGGTCATCGACTTGCGGAACAACCCCGGCGGGATCGTGGACAGTGCAGTCGAGGTGTGCAGCCGGTTCGTGAAGGAGGACCAGACGCTTGTGACGCTCGAATGGCGCGACCCGTCCAAAAACCAGACCTACAAGACGGTAAACTGCACGAAATACTACAATCTGCCCCTGATCCTGCTCGTGAACGGCAATTCCGCCAGCGCGGCCGAGCTTTCCGCTTCCGCCCTGCGTGACATGAAGCGCGTGGTCGTCCTTGGCGAAAAGACCTTCGGCAAGGGGTCCGCCCAGAACATCATGCCGATCGGCGACCTCGGTGCGCTCCGCATCACCGTGGCGCATTATTTTACCCCGTCGCATACGCCCATCCACGGCAAGGGCCTCCAGCCGGACATCACGGTCGAAATCCCGCCCCAGAGGGCGCAGGCTTTCTACAACCAGCTGAACGACTATCCCGGTGTGATCGACCCGGGCCTGGCGGACGGTGTCCGCGATATCCAGCTGGAACGTGCCGTGGAGATCCTCCGCAGCGCCTCGATCCTGGAGTCCGTGAAGGATTCCGGGCACGCCGAAACCTCTTCCAACGCAAGGAAATGACATCATGAGACTCCGTTACTGCCTTTCTTTCGCTTTCATCGCCGCCGTTTTCCTTTTCTGCGGCTGTGCGCACGAACTGATCGTTTCCGAAGTGCTCCAGTCGCCGGAACAGGCCCCGATCTACACCCGGTACAATATCTGGTACACCAACCCGAAGAAGGTCGACACGCTGAACATGCTGAAGGGCGATATCCTTCCATTCGGCACGGAGGTCAACATCACGTCCGCATCCGACCGCGAGATCTGCTTCACCACGGTCAGGGACGGTCGGGAATTCCGGATCAGGTTCACCACCGACTACCGCATGATGTCCGCGGAGGATTACCTGCGCGAGCTTTTTTCCACGGAAAACGAATCCGACCTCACGGTCGGCATCCGGCCCCTCACGATCGAAAAGCTTAAGGCCGGCATCGTGGAGAAGGGCATGACCCGCCAGGAAGTCGAGCTCGCGTTCGGCCCGCCGTGCGCCTACCGTACGCCTTCGCGTGCTCTGGACACGTGGTGCTACTGGACGGATTTCCTGGTCGGCAAGCGCATTGTCTTCATCCGGGACGCCGTTTCCGAGATACTCGTTCTTTAACCAAATGATTTGTGGAGTGCATGTCATGAAGAAAACGGACAGCAGAAAAACAGACCGCATCGCCGTGATCGGCGCCGGCAAAATGGCGACCGCAATCACCGTTTCCCTCGTTTCCAAGGGGGTTCCCGCCTCGTCCATTCTCGCATACGACGTCAGCGACGCCGCTGCGAAGAAATTCACTGCCGCCACGGGCTGCAAGACCGCGCCGACGCTCGCCGACGCGCTGAAGGACGCCTCGACTGTCCTGCTGGCCGTGAAGCCGCAGGTCGCCCCGGTCGCGCTCAAGGATGCCGGCGCCGCGCTCCGTGGCAAGCTCCTGATCTCGATCGTTGCCGGGCTTAAGCTCGAATCCCTGGCCTCGCTCGCGGCCACGAACCGCATCGTCCGCGTCATGCCGAATACTCCCGCGCTTGTTCAGCAGGGCATGACCTGTTTCGCCGTCTCGTCGAAGGCCACCGGGTCCGACCGTGCCCGCGCCGGGGAGATCCTGTCCAGTTTCGGGCTCGTTCGCGAGGTGCCGGAAACCCTGCTCGACGCCGTCACCGGCCTGAGCGGAAGCGGTCCGGCTTTCGTGATGGAGTTCATCCTCGGCCTTGCCGAAGGCGGCGTTTACTGCGGCCTCCCGCGCGACCTGGCTGTCGAGTCCGCCATCCAGACTGTCCTCGGCACGGCTGAAATGTGCAAACGCGATCCGCAGGCGATCTCCGCGCTTCGAAACGCGGTGATCACGCCGAACGGCACCACCGCGCGTGGCATCCATGTGCTCGACACCGCCGGGTTCCGCGGTATCGTGGAGAACTGCGTGATCGCGGCGGCGGAACGTTCCGCCGAGCTCGGACGTAAGTGATTTTGTATTTGTTAACGGAAACATGCCATCCCCTCCGGGGGAGACAAGGAGGTATCCATGATCGTTTTGAGCACCATCAGTGAGTTTGTGAATAACGGCCGCATCATGTCCGTCTACTGGGGGTTCGCCATCGGCGGAACCGTGATCTTCGCCATTACCGCCATTGCTGCGCTCTTCGGCTTGGGCGGAGCTGAATCCAGTGGGGACATCGACGTGGACATGGACGGCGAGATCGACATCGTTCATCCCGATTCCGGTATCTTTGCCTTCAAGCTCATCTCCTTCCGTTCCATTCTGGCTTTCATTGCCATGTTCGGCTGGGGCGGCGTTGTATTTGGCGAGTACCGATGGAAAGGCCTCGGCGCCGCGTTCGGCTGCGGCCTTGTGACCATGGTCATCACCGCCTTCCTCATCAGGTTTATCCTGAAGCTCCAGCAGAACGGGACCCGTGCGAATGCCTCTCTCGTCGGCAAAAATGGCACCGTGTACCTCGCCATCCCCGCCGGCGGGCGCGGCAAGGTCGTGCTTGACCTCGGCGATTCCACCCGCGAAATCACGGCGTATTCGGACGTCGCGCTGGCGAAGGGCGACCCCGTCGTTACGACCGCGCTGAATGCCGAAGTTTTCACGGTGAAGCCGCTCTGATGCCCGCATTTTTGATCGGGGGGAGCGTCTGTCTCCCCCCTGAACTGAGCTTCTGTTCCCGTCTTTCCGGGAATCATTCAAGTGTTCCCGTCCGCGTTCTCCGGCGGAGCGAAGCCCGGTACTGTCGCAGTGGAGGCTTTGTCTCCCCGGGGGAGCGTTCTTTTTTTTGTTTTTTTTCGTTTTTCCTCTGGCATTTTGGCTCTTTTGTGATAGATTATTTAGATTAGGATGTATTTCCCTGTTGAACTTTTTTTTGACTCTCGGAGTATTTTTTTTATGTCGATCAGCCTTGTCCGGTCCGGTTCGCTGATGTGCCTGGTGGCGCTTTTGTCATTCGGCGCATTCTCCGTCTATGCCCAGGAGGCCGTGCCGGAGCTGGAACCTGCGTCTGCGGTTGAACCCTCTTCGGAAGAGGCATCGGAATCCGCCGTCGTGTCTGAGGTGGAAACGGGGAGCAAGGAGGCTTTGCCGTCCGTGGTGGAGGAACTGACCGCCGACGAGGCGCTTGAAGTTGAACTCGAAGCGAAAAAGCAGGAGGAGAAGGCATCCTTGCGCGCAAAAAACGATGCCGCCGCGCTGAAGGTCTTCCAGAAAGGACTTGACCTCGAACGCGAAGGCGATTTCCGCAAGGCCGCCAAACGCTACCTCGACGCCGAACTCCTTACTTCGGACAAGACGGTGAAGACGAACGCACTTGCCAATGCCGCCCGCGCATACCGTCAGGCCGAACTCTTCGGGCGGGAATTTGACTGCATCGAACGCCTCATCAACGAGCATATGCCCCGTATTGATTTCACCGCGGCCGTGAACCGCGAATACGAGATCGCCGATGCCTTCTACAAGGGGCACCGCGACGCCATGTTCGAGTGGCTTCCTTTCATCAAGGATTCCGACCGTTTCCTGGAGTGCTCCGAGGCGGCCCTTGAGCACGCTCCGTGTGCCGAACCTGCCGGCGCGGTCCGTCTCCGCCTCGGCTCCATGTACCTCGAGAAGCAGAAACCCGAAAAGGCCATCGAGAAATTTCAGGAAGTGCTTGCACTTCATCCCGGCACCGATTCCGCCTATTACGCTGAGCTCGGCCTTGCGGACGTCTACTGCCAGCTCGCCGAACACGGCGACGGCGACGGCCATTGGGCCGGTCTTGCCATCGAAAAGCTTGACCACTTTATCGAGACCTACCCGGAAGCGCCCGAAATCCAATGGGTGAAGGAGCAGCGCCTCGAAATCGACAAGATTCAGGCGAAACGTCTCCATGACCTCGCGAAGTACCACCACCGTACCGGACGCGACGATCTCGCCGAGTATTATCTTTCGCAGGTCGTCCAGCGGTATGCGGAAACCGAACATGCCATTCCGTCCGAGAAGCTCCTGGCGGAGATCGATGAGACCTACGAGGCTCCCCCCGCCACAATGCCGCGCAAGGATCCGACGCGTTACGAGTTCGCCCGCAACCCCATCCCGCTCGAAGACGACGATCTTCTGGTCGCCCCGGAGAACAGCGACGGCAAGTGGCTGCTTCCGATCCGCGACCTCAAAAAGGACATCAGGACGGATTCACGCGAATCTTATGAGGAAAGGGCCGGTTCCGATGAAGCATATTGATTTCTCCCTGTTCCCCCGGATGTTCCCGGCTCTCTGCGCCCTCGCTTTTTGCTGCATGCTCCTGTTTTCCTCCTGCGGCTATTACCATATGGGCTCCATGATGCATCCCCAGATCAAGACGATCGCCATCAGCACAATCCGGAACGATACGCGCGAGCCTCTCCTCACCGAGCTTGCGCGCACGCAGATCGCCGCACGGTTCCAGAGCGACAATTCCCTTAAGCTCGTTTCCAAGGAGGAGGCCGACTGCATCCTTTATGTCCGTCTCGTCAACGTTTCGACTTCGATGCGCCGCTACAAGCCCAGCTATGTCGACGACGATTACCGTCCGGCTGAATTCCATGTCGATCTGAGTGCAGAGATGGAGGTCGTGGTTCCCGGCCGCAGTGAGCCTCTGATCAAAAAACGTACCGTTTCCGGCAGCGCCAACTACCAGTACAACGTCGATCCTCAGGTCGGCAAGTATTACGGTCTGCGTCAGGCGTGTTATGACCTCGGCGGCGATATCGTCGAGTACACGACCGAGGCGTGGTGATCCGAGTCCTTTGAGCTCGGTCTGAGTTCGCCTTCCCTGCTTGTTTTTTCCGTTTCGCCGGTCTCTTTGTTCCGTTTCCCTGAGCTTGCGATGAGCTTGCGATGAGCTTGCGATGAGCTTGCGATGAGCTTGCGATGAGCTTGCGATGAGCTTGCGATGAGCTTGCCTGCGGCCGCTTTCCCGGCGCGGGATGAGTTCGTTCCAGATTGGTTTGTTTTTGTGCATGTACACACGTGCGCGCGGTCATTCGATCCGAGCTTGTTTTTTTGCTGTGGTGGATGGACTTGCTTTTCCTGAATTTGAGTTGGATTCGAGCATGAGGGCTGTCCCTTTCGTTCCGGAGAGGGGAGCAGGCGGCGCGAGGCATCTCTTTTTTTTGATTTATTTTTCAAAACCGGCTTGACAAGAGGCGGATTTGGGTGTATTTTATATGATGTCGGTTCTGCAAAAGGCCGGTGTTCCCTTCAAAATCGAGGAATTGGCGACGAAAAAGCGTTGCGGCGATCGGGTCCGGGTCCGAAGAAAAATCGAAAAATCTTCGGAAACGGGTTTGACAAAGCGCAAAAGTGTGCTATAGTATATATCACCCGCTTGATTCGGAGTTA
>Ga0265301_10000456_pt1 | contig 61012 bp, 34 predicted proteins | sample AusTroGonzalo_MG_2_FD_193488 | JGI IMG/M metagenome (GOLD analysis project Ga0265301, IMG submission 193488) | Bovine rumen microbial communities from tropical cattle in Woodstock, Queensland, Australia - Gonzalo_04 | ecosystem: Host-associated > Mammals > Digestive system > Stomach > Rumen ... | reverse complement strand
ACAGTGACGACGGCACAATTCCGTCGTCACATCAAAAACAACCAACCTTATAGGAGGGGAATAACATGTCCAGAAAACAAAACACTGACGTTCCTGTACAGCCGGTTTACATCATGCAGCCGCAACCGCAGCAGCAGGATAACGACATCTTCGGCGGTCTCGGAGGAATCATCCTTTCTGCTGTTGCCGGAGTCATTCTCGGTCAGTTGGGGCTTGGCGGCGGCATGCCGCGAATCCCGAAGTTGTAGTGGTATTATAGCCTCCACACGCCACAGAGAGACGACCGCCGTCTCTCTGTGGTTCCATTTTGGATTGAGACTCTTTTGATAAAAAGAGGTCAAGTGAGGAGGGCTTGAAGCGAGTATTAAATCAGGCTGAGCTGAATGCATCTGGCGGAATAGGTTTTTATCCAATGGCTTCTTCAGATTTCTTAGATTCGATTTCGGAATTCAATGGCTCATCCTGTGTCGCGCAGCAGATGTCCATGTATTCCAGAATATCGGTGTTTTTGTAGCGTACTGTTTTGTTCCCAACGGAACGTCTTTTAAAGGGGAAGGCTCCTTCTTTTTCCAAAGCACGAAACTGACTGTAACAGATGGAAAGCATTTCGGCAGCTTCTTGTGCAGTTATCAGCTTCGGGATAATCGCGGGAATTGGTTTTCCGTGTTTGGCAACGTAGGACAGGTTCGTGACAATGACGTCATATTCCTTATTATTAATAGCACCGCAATCCATCAGGGGAGAAAGCATCCGGGCAATGATCCTGACGGTTTGCATTTTCAGGGAATTGGTGTTGTTCAGCATATTCAAAGCTCCGTATGAAAGCAGAATGATTTTGTCTGGGAGAAAAGAATGATGTGCGCTTTTGCGCATAGGGTAAACACCTTGTACAAATTTAAATTTTTCAACGATCCAGGCTTGCTTTTTTCTCCCCATTGGGGTATATTAGCCGTAATGCTCTCCAATGGACACAGACTTTGTTCTGCGGTTATTTTGTCCACATTGAAAAAAACAAACGGTTCCGAGATTAACGGCATACCGTAGATTGGATTGGTGAGATGGGAAAAATAAACTGCAAGCCCATAATCGAAACAACAAACAAACCTCTCACACGGCAAGACTCCGTTCCACAGGCGCAGATTCGTGATGTCTGGGATGTGGTAGGTGCCGATAATATACCCGAGTTCCCTGTTGATAATATTGTTCTACAAGACAAGATGTCAATGCTTCTTTATGGCATCTTTTTAAGGGACGATGAGGATAGGGCCGCGGAATTGCTTCAAAAACAAGTGATAGATATGCCTGCAGGTGGCAATCAACCTATGCTTCTTGACTGGACTACTCCACCATTTAAGCCAGGGAAAAAGAATTTCACAAAGCTCAAATCCTATATTGTCCTGCCCAATTATCTCTATGCCCGTTTTTCCTTCGCAGTGAGGTTCAATGTGGATTATGGCAGAATGGATTATCAGATGGAAGCTTTAGGCGTTAAACAATCTTCTTATTCGAATTATAAACTCGACAAGGCATATAACATAATTCCTTTGCCTTTCACAAATTCCAACGAGGATACACTGGTGGTTAAAGCTTTAGATATTAATGAATACGAGCAGTGCCTTATTGGTCATTTTGAAACAGGATTTCCATATTACCTCAAAGATAAAACACACGCCCGTTTTCCCGTTTTTGAATCCAGCTCATTAAAAATGCAGTTCATTTTTCGTGGAAAAACACCTCAGGAATCAATGCTGGTCGCAAAGGACATATCCTTTTGCTCTGTCCCGAATAGCCCACACTTATGCCCGAGTAAACATTATTACCCCGTGCTTTTCCTTCGGGATAATTGCGGCGATGTATACAGCGTTTTTGCGGGTCTTCCAGGAAAAAAAGAAAAGTATCTTCCATTATACAATGCTTTGGGAATAGAGCGGATTGAAAAGGCAGAGAGCGTTGTTATCTGCGGGACAATAGAGGACGCCGATGCTATGCAACGATATGCCGAAGAAAAAAAAGATAAGAAAAAGGCGTTTACAGCGTTTGTCTGTGATCCTGGCAACCTTGACCAGGTCGATTTCTCACCCCTTAAAGGGAAAAAGGTTGTTTTGCTCATATCGAATCATGGCGGAATACCCATTGAAGAGGAACGGAAAAGAGTTCATGCCCTCTATGTCCATCTGAAAGAGATGCCTCAGAGACCACGAATCAAGGGGTTCAGCTTCATCGAAAGGGAGGTTAAATACCCGCAGAATATATCGACCTTGGAGGAGTATTATAACGCATATGCATACCCAAAATCGAAGGTCGTTAAAAAAAAGGAATACACAGAAGCTGAGTTTGTGGCGCGTTTCGAGACTTTAAGCAACATGTCTGCCAGTAATGAACAAACAGAGTCTGTAGAAACAGATGCTGGAGAATCGGCATCAACTTCTCTCTCTAAAACTCGTCACCCAGGTAGACCGCGACACAGGAATCTTACAGCGGAAAAAACGATATTAAGACCGTTTATTCGGAGAGGCTGTACCACCGTTTTGACAGGAGACCCAGGTATTGGAAAAAGTCGTTTCACCATTGCTTTGGCTGCACAGGTTGCAGGCAGCAAAAAAGAATTCCTGACAGATCGTCTATGGACGCGCTGTCTTCCAGCCAAGGATGAGAAAAGCGGTTTCAAGGTCGTGTATTGGGTTTTTGACGATGTTAACCAAGACGACATTGATCTCCAGCGTAATTTTTTTGCAAGAGGGTTGAGCAAAGATCAAGAGAAAAACCTTATTATTGAACCGGCCCGATCCATCATGAAACGTGATTGCGAAAGCCTGAAAGAGGAGTTAAAAAAATATTCTTCTCGCGGAACACCTAACCACCCGGTTGATCTTTTGATTGTCGATACCCTGCTGTCCTTCGCAAGAAGTCCAGCAAAAATCTTTTCAGCGTTTGAGGAACTTGTTCGACTGAAGGACGAGCTACCTGGTCTGGCGATATTGCTGATTCATCACAACAGTAAAGAGGGCAATCCATTTGGCGGTGTCCTTGCAACAAACATGCCGCGTGTCATCATTGAGATGAAACGGGACAATCCCAGCGTCACGGATGATCTGAGAGACCCGATAACGGTCAATATCATCAAGCACAGCAACGAGCATTTCGGGATAGATGTCGTTCCTTTTGAAATCAGGCTTGACGGCGATCATTTCATCGTGACGAACAATCCCGACCTTCCCCAAGATACAATCAAAAAGCTCGTCATCTACGAATACAAAACAAATCTTTTGGAGCAGTATTCGAGTACGGATATTGGTCGGCTTTTAGGTGTACCCAGAAAAAGAATCGAGAAAGTTTGGAATAAAGACGTGGAAGCAGAAGCCAAAGACCTCTGGAATAATCTCCGGATTAAACTCAAGGCTGAAGCAAAAGCATTAAATGAGACGTCCGTCAGAAAAAAAACATCGACCAGAAACAAGCCCGTCGAAAATTCTCAGGCGTCAAATGAAAACGGAGAGACTGGTTCTTAAAGAGGTTTGAAATCCGAGAACAAACCAATGCGGACAAAAAGGATGCAGGACCGCGAGAAGCACAAACAAGAGACAGAGCAACCCATTTCTTTAGGAATTCTACCTCAAGAAAATAAAAGCATGAAATAATCTGAGCTTGAAATAATGGCTAAAAACATTGTTTGTTTGGTTTATTCTGCATATTTCATGGGTATTTTTATGCTATTTCATGTAAAAATATACGAATAAATAGAGTCGTTTTGATGTTTTCTTGCTATATTTTTGAAAAAAAGATTGTTTCTTGGCTGTATCCGGCAAAATGAACCAGTAAAACAGGTTGCAAAAAAAGGGAAGCGACCGTTTTTCTGCTCGGACAGATCCCCGTTCACGGTTATCCTGTCGAACCTGAATTTCGAGAAGCCAGAAGGTGTCCGTCAAGGTGTCCGTCAAGGTGTCCGTCAAGATGTCACTCAAGGTGTCACTCAAGGTGTCACTCAAGCCCCACCCCAAGTCACCGCCCAAGTCACCACCCAAGATGCCACCTGCAAAGAATCTACGAGACGGCCTTGACATACACGGTAATCGTGCTATATTAGGTATGTCGGGTGGTTAGGAGAGCCAGTCGCGTTGACCAGCTCGCTGCCTGACGGCACATTGACACTCAAACAACGCACCGTTTCTTCGCATGGTTCCTATTTGGAGGCACCATTGTTCCACCTCAGAAGACTTTCCCCTTTTTCTTCCCCGTGGAACGGCAAAAAAGCCCGGTTTTACCCCATGTTTCATTCCTCGCAAAGGAAAGGGACCTACTGCTATAAACCTCTATGAAAGAAACGGCAACAAGGAAAATCCCCTCCTTTTGAGCTTGTGCCGTACCTTTGGGCTTTCCACTCCGGGTGCACCACTTTGAATTTGCTGGACCGCAAGAGTTTATGAAGCTCCTGCGGTTCTTTTTTGTCTTCGAATCGCCCCTTCCTTCTCCCGTTTTGTCAAGATTTGTGACGTAAACGCTTCAACGGCTGCCTTGGTCGGGCAGGTAGAAGCCATTCAACGATATTTTTGGTGAATGAGGTGGAGAACAGCGAAAAATATTGACCGTGGTGGGGTGTCAGGTTTCGTAGCGGGCGCATATAGCAAAAGAAGCTGTCGCTCACCGCGAAGGGGTTTGCGACAGCCTCAGTCCTTTGAACTCGAATATGACGTGTGAGGCGACCGGGGTGTTATCCTATGCCCTTCTCTCCTTCGGATTCCTTCGTGCTGCGCTGAACAGCGGCACGAAGAGCACTTGAAGCAAGCCCAAGTTGATCGGCACACTCCTCAGCGGAGTATCCATTTTCCATGAGTTGCTGCTTTACGATGGCGCGAGCGTCATCCTCTGAACGGTCAGGATCAATGATTTCCATTTTTCCGTATCTGTCAGCGATCTTGTAGATGAAACCCTCCGAGTCAAACGGCAGAATACCATCATTGGAGGTCTCGAAGGAGAAGTGAACACCGCCCTCAACTATTTCGAGCTTGAAGACGTGCGTACTCATTCCACTGATTTTGCCATTGCCCTTGCCATCACCACTGGCACCGCCGGAGGCGTTATCGTGGGAGAGACAAAGGGCTGCGGCCCCAGGAAACGCCGAGGCAAACGACACAATTGATCTCATTACACTTCCCTCATTGGGGCCGATAAAGGTCGTTGTGTCTATCACGATCAGGGAAAGGGGACGATCTTTTGCTCCGTGTTTCTCGACCGCTTCACGCACTTCGTCTGCGACAACGTGGCTATCGGACAAGAACATCGCACCGCGACCGACCATATTAAGCATGATCAAGTTTTCCAGTTCGGTTTCATCCAGCCCATAGGTCTTGGAGACATTCCCCTTCAGTTTGACCGAATTGTTTGCGCAATTCGGATCGAACATCAGGTAAATCACTTTGCCGGGCTTTGAATCACTCGGAACCGTTATGGCGCTACCCTTTATCAGAACCTTACCATGCTTTCCTGAGACGACCAAGGCGGAGAGTCCAAGTGCAAGTGTCGTTTTGCCAGCTTTCGCCGGGGCGTGGCACGTGGTAATGTTTCCGCGATGAAGCAGGGGACGGACCAGCAATTGCTTGGTGCGGTCGTTTCCCGTTAGATCTTCTTCGGTGCTCTGCCCCATGGTCAACCATGCTTGAGCCTGGAACGCGGTAATCGCGGCAACGCGACGTTTGAAATCCGGTTCGGGGACAAGCTCGCATTTGCGAACACTGGGCGCGCAGGACTTGTACGCCGTCAAGACATCTTCAACGCTCTTGGCGATTCCGACGTCTGGGTACATCACTTCGCGGTGGACGAACGTGATCGGTTCTTTGTCGCCGAACATCGTGTGGAGATATTCGTAGACCGTGTTGGAACTTCGGCTACGAGCTCGTCATGCACATGCAGGACGACCGGATAACCGCGTACCTCGACATTGAAGATTGCGTTCGCGAGCAGGTCGCGTGCTACCGCCTGCGTCAAGTTCTCGGTCAGCTTCCCGCCGTATAGCTTGTCCCGATTACCCTTGTTGTTGAGATACCAGATTTCCTCCCTCTGGCGTCCGTTGATTTCCACGGGCACGATTTCGGGAGAACGGTAACAGAGTGTACGCCCAGACGGGATTCGCATTTGCAGAAGCCATCCATCACGCCTGAAGGCCACCCTTTTATAGGCGAATACGCCGCCGGGATTCCTAATCGCGTTCTTGGCGCACTTGTCGAGCTCATACCACAGACTCGTAGTCATAGGACGTGCCGAGCGCCACTGCCTGACAATCATATCAGCTTGCTCATGAGTTAGTTCGACACCGAATTCAGCACATTTTTGCTGGTATTTGTCAACGCCACATTGGAATCCGACGCCACGGCACAAGAACTCCGGGGAGTGCTCGTGCAGGGTAATGGAACCGTCTTTTGCAATGACGATCGTGCCGTTTTGAACGTTGACCACATTCTTCGGCACGTGAAAGGCAAGTTTTGGCTTCTCGCCGTGTCCGACAAAGGCGAATTGTCCGTCGACAAGGCCGCCCTCCATTTCAACAAGAGAGAGAATGTCCTGACTGGAAAGGTCTATTACGTTTCCGACCGCGACGAGGGGAAACAATACGATTCTATTCCCGATCTCCCCGACACTGTGTTCCTGAGGCTCCCCGAAGGCGAAAAGACTGCGACCTTGACATTCTACTTCATCTCCGAGGACGGCAAGGAGTATTCCGCCCAGAGCATCACATTGACCGCGCCAGAGAAACAAACGGAGGAGAAATAATCCATCCACGCAACCTGAGCTCTTCCCCGCCGTCCTGTCACGGGCGGCAGGGAGCGGAGCCAACCGGGCTTGCCAGTTGTCACATCACGCCTCAACTCGGAACTCCTGCAACTGGTCGTCCCGAAGACTCATCCCGGCAGGCTCCGGGAAGGAAGTCGGCGGTTGAGCAGGAAGGACGATTGGATTCGGGGTTAGTCGGATGGGGGTGGTGAGGGCGGTATAGATGTCTATTTCATTTCCAAATCACAGACTGGAAGAAAGCGAATAATCCTGATATAATGTTAACTTATGTTGAGCAAGCAAGCCCCTACTTCTTCGTCCCCACCGTCTTCCCCGTCGCGTCACGGTACGTTGTCTTGTTCCCCGATTCCGTGGCCGTACCTGCAACCTTTCCCGTTGCGTCGCGGTACGTAGTCTTGTTTCCAGCCTCACTGGCGGTCCCTACGGTCTTCCCGTGGGCATCGTGATAGGTCGTCCTGTTCCCGGCCTCTGTAGCCGTTCCTACGGCCTTTCCTGTGGCATCCCGGTAAGTCGTCTTGTTCCCGTTCGTGGTGGCGGTTCCAGTCACTTTACCATGGGCATCACGATAAACGGTCTTATTTCCGTCTGTCGTGGCTGTGCCAACAACCTTACCGTGAGCGTCACGGATGGTCTCACGTTCGGTACAGAATGCGACCGTGGTCAGCAGGAGAAGGATGATTGTGGTAAGGATTCTAGTCATGGCATTCGCCTCATTTATCCTGAGCATATCACAGGCTGGCTAGAATGCCTTTTCCGGATTCCTCGAAAATGCGCTCCGAGGTAGCGTCGAAGAACGCGCCCATGTTGCTCAAAGAGGCAAATTGTTCGGACCCGTCGTTGCCGAACTTCAGCGTGACCTGTTCCGCCGCGACCCCGGAGACCTTGACGCTGTTTTCGCCGTCCGTGTAGGTCAGCGCAGCCGCGTCCCAGTTGTCCATACTTCCATCCACGAACCACAGCGTGACCGAACCCGTTTCGAGCTGTTCGACCGTGTCCACACCCCAGTTGTCGCAGAATGTGAACGTGTCGTCGCCTCCGCCGCCGTGCATGGAATCGTTGCCGTCGCCGCCCGCGATCACGTCGCTGCCGGACGCGCCGACGATCCGGTCGTTTCCGGCGTCGCCGAAGAGCCAATTGTCGCCTTTGTTCGCCCAGAGCACGTCGCTGCCGTCGCCGCCTCGGATCGTCAGGCCGTCGCCGACGTACTCGAACCTCTGGCTGGTCATGTCCACGATGTCGTCGCCCGCGCCGGCGCGGATTTCGTCGATCCGGGCGATTCGCGACCGGCTCAGTCCGAGTTCGTCCGGCGAATCGGAGTAGATGTCGTCCACGAAGAGCGCGTCTCCGTTGGCGTCGTCGGTCATGAGCAGGATGTTGGCGTCGTCCGAAGCCTCGATGACGTCAGCGAGCTTGTTCCTGTCGAGGAGCGCGACCTGTTCCCCGGTGCCGCCCCACATGCCGTCGATGGACCCGGCATGCCTCGCTGCATACCCGGCATCCCATGTGCCGACGGCATAGGCGAAGAACACGTCCGCGTTCCCGTCCGCATCGGCGCTGACCAGCTTCGGTGCGGCGTCGGCTATATTCTGGATGGACCGGTTTATCCAGAGCGTGCTGCTTTCCAGTTTTGTGCGCCACGTGTTGCTTCCCTCCGCCAGGCGGAATAAGCTCACGCGGTCGGAATCGGCGGTAAAGCGGAACGTGTGCTCGAAGCCGTCCATGGAATACTCCACCATGCATTCCTGCCCCGATTCTTCCGCCGATTTCAGGACGAGGGTATACGGCGTTGCCTTCGTCTCTGGCCGGCTCCCCGGGGCGACCGTGACGGACAGCATGCCATCCGCGAGATTCAGCGTGTAGTCGGTGTCGCCGGCTCGGACCGTCTCCCCGACCGCCAGCGTGCCGAACGATCCGTCCGACGTGTTCTGGAGCGTGATGACGCTGTCGAACGCCGCCGCCCGTTCCGCAAGCGCGTAGGTCCCGGCAGCCTGCGTGTCGGAGACCGTAAGCGTGAAGAACGGCGCATTGGAAATGACCGAAAGGTTGTTGATCCTCGCGGCGGCTTCCGGCGCGACCTCGGCGATGTTGAAATCGACGAACGCGCCGCTGTAGACGATGGCAGGGGTCTTGTTCTCGTCGGCAAACGTCGTCTGTCCGGTCAGTTTTCCGCCGGAGCCGAGCGAAACGACGGTATCCGCTCCCCTGATCACGGTATTGCTGGCGATGCCCTTGTGTGCGACCTCGAACCCTCCTCCGCCTTCGACGGTCGTATTTTCGGCGATGCCGGAAATGATCGCGAAATGACCGGCGTCGATGAGCGTGGTATTGTACGCTTTCCCGCCTTCGATCCGGCATCCGCCGTAAGAGTGGTAGATGCCGCTGCCCGTGGTGTTTTCGATCACGCCGCCTGACGACACATAAAGGTAGCAGTATGCAGGAATGGAACCGGTGAATCTTCCGTCCCTGATCTCGAACGCGACGCCGTTTGCGTTCCCGTCGACATACGTGCCGGGTGCCACGATCAAATCCAGCTTGCAGTCGGAATCGGCGCTTACCGCGGTCGCCGTGCCGCCGGACAGAACATTGAGGGTGGTGTAGGCATTAACATGGATATTGGCCGCCGTGCCGCCGGAATAGACGGTCACTTCGCCTGCGCCTATCGTGTAATCCGCCAGTTTCCCGTCCTTGAGCTCGAACGCGGAACCGTTGGATGTCCCTTTTGCATAGGTGCCCGAAGCGACGGCAAGATCGAGTACCCCGTACTGGGCACAAACGACGTCGGTCGCCGTGCCGCCGGACCCGACCGCCAGTCTGCCGCAGGAGGTCACGACCGGCCTTTCGGCGATGGCTCCCGATTCGATGTAACAGCCGTCCATGACCCAATTGCCCGCGATCATGGCGTCGACCGCCCTGCAGCCGGAGTAAACGGTCAGGCTGCCCGATTCGAGCAGATAGTTGGAGGCGATCCCGTCCTTGATCTCGAACTCGGTCTCGCCGACTTTCCCGGTGACATGCGTGCCGGAGTCGACGTCGATCCGCATAATGCCTCCGAGGACGATTGCGCCATCCTCACGGTGTTCCATCGCCGCGGACACGTCTGTCGCCGTGCCGCCGCGTTGGATTTCCAGGATCCCGCGGCCCCACACCTCCAAGTCGGCCGCAGTTCCCCCGGACGAGATCGTGCATTTGGCGCCGCTGGAAACGATCCCGAGACCGTTTGCGATGCCGCCGAAGTCGACCCGCATGCTGCCGCCGGACGAAAGGAACGTGTCGGCTGCCGTGCCTCCGGACGAAACGGTCATGCCGCAGTTGGAAGTCACCAGCTCGGTTTTGCTCGCCACGCCGCCGGATGAAATATGGAGAGTTCCCATTTGCAGGGATGTTTCCACCATTGTTCCGCCGGAAACGATATCGACATGGACGACGCCAAGGACATGATCGAGATAATAAACGGCTTCGGGGTCGTCGTCGAGGCTGACGAGTCCGGAGACAATCGTTTTCAAGTAGAATTCGTCGGCGGAAACGACCAGGTTTTTGCTGGAAACGACATATCCGACCACCGCGCCGTCCGGGAGCGGCAGGATGTTGGCGACCTCGCAGCTCGCTTCCTCGGATTCGTTTCCGGCCGCGTCGACGGCTTTCAGATATACGGTCGTATTCTCCGTCACGACCGCGCCGTCCGCGTAATCCAGCCACTCGCCGTCTTTCCCGAGCTTGTACAGCCGGGACCGCACGGCGAGATCGTCCTTGAAATCCGCCGTGACCACGACCGGGTCGTAAGTCTGTTCCGTCGTGCTGACCTGAACGTTCGAGACCGTCGGCCTGACGTTGTCCACGATGTCCTTCACGTCGGAAACCGTGAGGCATAGAGCATCGTCCGTCACGGAAAGCAGATACACGGACTCTCCGTACACGAACCCGGACTGAAGGGAAATGACGCCGGAGAACGCCGCGTCGTCCGCGCATGCCGCCGCGAGGGTGAAGTCGAACCCCGTTGCGCCTTTCGCCAGGATGTAGACGCCGTTTTCCTGCGGCCCCGAGATCGTGATTCCGAAGTCGATCCCGTTCCACGCGGGGATCAGGGAGAGGTCGCTGACGCGCGGTTGCGCATCCGGTCCCGGAGCGACCCCGGAGACGTCGAAATCGAGCTTCCAGCCGCTGTTCAGGGGGATGACGTGCGCGCCTTTTTCGAGCGCGATCAGCCCGGTCAGACTGCCGTCGCTGTCCACATACAGCGCGCCGCCGGCCTGAACCGAGACGTTGCTCGCGTATCCGCCTTCCAGCACGCCCAGAGTCCCGCCGGACATCGTGGTGTCGTTTGCCGTGCCGCCGGACGATACGATCGCAATCCCCCGGCTGTTGACCGCGGTGATGCCCGCCGTGCCGCCGGACGAGACTGTGAACTGTCCTCTGTCGACGGTCGTTTCGATCGCCGTGCCGCCGGAAAAGACGGTCATGCTGCCGTATTGGTTGACCGTGGTTTCGGATGCGATGCCGCCGTCGAGTACCACCATGGATTCGTCGCTGTTCAGGATGATGCCGCTGCTCGTTTCGCCGTTGGATATGATGTAGTTCATTTCTTGTATGCCTTATGTTTTGTGTTGTTGTCTGTTTCGATTTCGCGTGGTCGGGATCGTCAGAAATCGAAGAAACCTTTTTTCTTGCCGAGGACCTCCAGCGCCTTGGGATCGTCCTTGAAGAGTTCTTCCAGCTTGGCGTCGATCTTGACGGATTTGCCTTGTTCTCGGTCGAAGACTGTTTTTTCTCCCGTGACATCTGTACGCGCGCCGTATTTCAGCAGGAGCTTCGCCGTCTCATAATGCCCATGGAGCAAGGCGATATACAGAGCGGACGATTGGCGCGGGTGTTTTGTGTCTCCGGGCGTTTCGGGAAAATCCGGCACGAACCCGTGCTTCAGGAGCAGTTCCACCATTTTCGTCTGGCCGTTGGTGGCGGCGGATGCAACGGGATAATAATCCCCAGGGCGGCGATAATCGTCGGGCGAAACCTTGACTCCGTGTTCGAGCAGCAGTTCCGCCAGTTCCAAATTGCCGGTCGACAGGGCAAGCGAAATCGGCTTCTTGCGGGTGACATTGTCCGGCTCGTTGACGTCCACCCCGGCATCGAGGTATTCTTTCGCCAGATCGAGGTCGTTCCACTTGACCGCCGCCCAGAACGGCTTTTTGTATCCGCGCGCTTCCATCATCTCCACCATTTCCTGCGTCCCGTCCTCATAGACGACCATCAGCGGGCTGTGAACATAAGGGTTATTCGTTTTCTTGTCAGGATCGAACCCCTGTTCCAGGAAGAACTTGAACGCTTCGATGTTCCGGGCAGTTATCGACGAGCGGAAACAGTCATACCACGCGTCCTCGGTCAATTGGTCGCGATGCTGCCAGAATAACGGAAGGAAATAATACCTTTCATTCGAACTGCTGATCTGGCGTACCGTGGACTCCTTAAACTTGGCGCCCGCGTCGAGCAGCGTGCTGACGATGGCCGGACTGCAATACTGGTTCGGGTCGATCGCGTAATCCAGCAGGGTCTTTCCGCTGCCGTCCGGCTTGTTGACGTCTACGGGGTTCTCTTTGTCCTCCAGCTCTTTCTTCAGGTCGGCGGCGTCGATCGACGGAAGCCGCATGTACAGGGGCAGCCTGCTCTCCGAATTGATCTTTTTCATGATCTCGGCGTCGATTTTGGCGATGTTCCGATATTTAAGCAGATATTCCTGAACCGTCATTCCTATCTTGAGTTTCCGATTGAAGTCGAAGCCGTCCTTCACGAGCAGATCGAACGCGAATTTGTTGTTCGTCGCCGCGGCTTCCCCGACGCAGGCCACACCGCCCTCCGTGGAAATTACCGCGGCTCCGCCGTTGTTCAGCACGAACTCGAAGATCTTGTTTTTCCGGTCAAGGAAATCTTGGTTCCGGCGTTCCGGATCATGTTCGATCGCCTGATACAACAGCGGCGACTTGTTTCCTCTTGTTCCATTCACATTGAAATCCAGTTTTTTTCCTTTGCAGAGTTCGAGCAGCCTGTCGTACTCCGCGCCGAGGATCAGTTCCTCCGCCAGGCTGATCTCCTCCGGCGTCTTCGGAAACGTGTCGCCGGACTGCTGTTTCACGTCCTCGATCCTCTTGTTCATCGCATCCTGTCTGGCCTGTTCTTCCGCTTGTTTGCGCTCGGCTTCCTGCTTGTCCCATGCCTGCTGGATTTTCTGACGCGTCCTGTCGGCATTTGTCTTCCTTCTTGAGTTGGAAGCGGCGTCCGCCTTCGGCACGTCCAGCAGTGCGGCCAGATCGGGATTCTTTTTCCACGACGTTCCGTCCGGGATGCGGACGTATGCGATCTGCTGCCAAACGTATCCGGGGGAATGATCCCTGAGCTTGAAAATATATGTCGACTGGTCCGTTTCATCTTTCAGGAGATAATATGAATCCGATTTCAAGCCCTGCGCCTTGGTCGTCGGTTTCTTTTCCGGGAGAGCCCCCGTTGACAGGATCGACTTGATCTCGTCTTCCGACAGGATCACGATCTGCGCTTTCCGCATGTCGATCTCACCCCGGATGCTGAAATCGAGTCCCGCGGGGCCTTTTTCCGGATTCCGTTCCCGCATGGCAAGCTCGGCCAGCTCCTGAATGTTCGCGGGCCTTCTGAACGGGACCCACTCTGTTTTGCCCGTCGCGAAGGAGAAATGAAAAACTCCTCCGCCCGTGGGTGTGAAGGCGTCGACTGCATCCTCGGGCGGATTCAGTTCGAAATCCGCCGTCCTGACGCCGGTCTGCGCGAACGCCGTCATGGATGCGGCGAAGAAAAGAATGGTGCCGCAAACGAGCGCGGCGATGCTGCTGACCGTTTTATTTTTCATGTTAATTTCTCCGGGTGTTTCATGGTTGGGGGGTGGTCAGGGTGAAATGCTGGACAGGGAAGTGACCCGGATATAAAAAAAAGCCGGACACTCCCCCGCACGTGAAATCGTAGGTCCGACCAAGAACCTGCTCATGAGACGAACAGAAAAATGCCCAGCAAGACACGAAGACACAATTCTCCTGTGCTGGCAGTCTTCACTCATGAGCAAAAGAGCTGATTCTGAAACTTGGTCGGTTTACGATTTCTTTTGCGAAACAAAGGATAAAAAGAGCCCGGAACCGGATTTCCGTACGGCAAAGCCCGGTTCCAAAAGACAAATTTACATTCCTCCACGGGAAAAGTCAAGCTCCGGAACAGGGAATCTCGGACTTTTTTCGAAAAAGAATGAGAAACGGACGTTAATAACGTTCCCCACTGGCTATATTGAGCACAGGCGGACCGAAACTCACATCAGGACACCGCCGGGCATCTCTGCCAGTTATCACGCCTCAACGCGGAACTCCTGGAGCTGGTCGTCCCAGATGTTCGACATCCCCTTCCTGAGCCGCGCAACCGACATGTTTTCCGGCATCCTGTCGTTGATAACTTTCTCGATCAGCGGCGGCAAGCTCACGGGCCGGATGACGTTCAACGGTGGAGCCATTGTTTCCGCATCCTCCGGAGCAATCATCGACTTCGACTTGACGCAACTCTCCGCAGGAGCGGCGGCGCTTGCAAACGATATTTCGGTTATTCAAGGTGCGCCTCTCTACACGCTCACAGTCGATGGACAACTGACGAACGGGACCAAGCTGACCTACACGGACGGAACAAACAGCGTCACGGTCAAGGGGGTCACTGCCGACAGGATTGAACTCAAGTTCGCCGACAGATGTACGCCAGATGATGTGAAAGCGTTCAATTCTCTGTCCGCCATGTGTGCCTTCCACGACTTTACCTCGGAAAGGATATTCGAGAAGTCCAAGGACGAGGGATATCTTGCTCCCAGTGGTAATGATCCCATCAGCGATGATGACCTCTGAATGTGAGCAGTACCATCAATAAGAAAAAATGGCTTCTGAAATTGCATTAAACAGTTTCAGAAGCCATTTTGTTTAGCATCCAGTTTTTAAGATTTCTCTTGCTTGCCGAGGCTGAGGATGTAATTGAGATCGTACCAGTAGGGCGGCTGTTCACCATTCAAGAAGTAGATGAACCACCTTCCACAGGCGAAGAGGTAAAGATATTCAGCCTCAATTTCAGTGCTCCCATAAGCTACATATTCGTTCAAGCTGTACAGAACAAATGGGGGGCTTTCGGGTCTTCCATGGTCGCGATGGAAGGCAACAGTAACATCCGGTTGCGGGTTATGAACAGAATGAGGCTTGCTAAAATCAGGTGTAAGCTCGGATCCGAGAACGAACAAATCTCCAAGCTCTATAAGTTCCCAAACCTGGTGACGACGATTGTTTTTTGTGTTGGGCATAAAAAAAGTGCACCTCATAGGTTGTGTCCAACTTTTGGGGTGCACTTCATTCTGCTTCTGTTTCGGAAACGGTCACACGACCGATTTGTACCGGTACGTCGGGTTGGGACGGCCGGGCATCAGGCTTTTCAGGTTCGCGATTGAGGCGGAAACGCCGCAGGCGGACGCCGTTTCGGGGAGGATCGTCTCGACGGCTTTCTGAAGCGCCTCGGGGGACATCTGCACGCGTGCGTTCAGCGTCATGGTCGCGGACGCGCCTTTCACGCCGGACTCGCCGCGCATGTTCACGGGACCGCCGATCGCGCCGACGTTGCCGAGGATGGCTTTGCCGCCGCAGTCGAGCGACAGCTTCATGTGCCCGATCTCGGCGTTGTCCGCACGGAAAGCGTCGCGGAGGCTGGTCAACAGCTTTTCCGCGAACGCATTCCAATCGGTGTCAGCCGCGCCGGTGAGCGTGATGGCGGCGTTCAGCCAGCCGAGGACGGCCTCGCCGTGGGCATAACGGTCGTAATCGACCTCGGTGATGTGCGTCCCGGCGGAACCGCCGGACAGGATCCCGTCCAGCCATGCGTCCACGCCGTCGCCCTTGAGCGCGGAGACCGCCGTGGCGGGCGCGGTGAAGTTCTGCTTGAGTAGGCCGAGTTCTTCCTGAATTTGTGCATCGGACAGCGTATCTGCCTTGTTCAGGAGGATGCGGTCTGCCTCTTCCAGCTGGCGTTTCACGATGTAGAGCGCATCGGGATGCGTCAGGGTGGGCACGAGTTCCAGCGCCTCTTTCAGACGAACAGGATCAACCAGTACCGTGAGCGGCGCCAGGTCGAGGTCCGGGAACTGGTCCTTCACGGGCTGGAGGATGGTGGCGGAGAGGTCGGTGCAGCTGCCGACGGGTTCGGCGACGATCAGGTTGCATCCTGCATCAATGAGGGACTGGGTGGCAGCCATGAAGCCGGGGAAGTTGCAGCAGAAGCAGCTGCCGGAGACTTCGCGGACTTCCACGCCCGTGCAGGTCAGGATGGCGGTGTCGACGAGGTCGGCGGCCTGGTCGTTTGTGATGAGCCCGACCGTGAAGCCGCGCCCGGTGAGGCGTCCGGCGAGGGCGTTCAGCATGGTGGTCTTGCCGGCGGCGAGGAATCCGCCGACGAGGATGAGTTTCGTTTTGCTCATGGATTGTGTTCCTTATTTCTTGCCGCAGCAGCAGTCGCCGGGCTGTTTGTTCATCAGGGGTTCGTAGACTTTCGTGAAGAGGAGCGCGGCGACGATGCCGCCGACGATGGGCGCTAGGATGTACACCCAGAAGAATCCGCCGCAGGCGTCGGGCAGGGCGGCTTTGCCCCAGCCCATGATCATCGCCACGACGCGCGGACCGAAGTCGCGGGCAGGGTTCAGCCCTGCCTGCGAGAGCGGCGCGACCAGGCAGATGACCGAGGAGACGGTCAGTCCGATCCAGAGAGGTGCGGAGTCGCTGGACGGACGCCCGACGTTGCATCCTTCCGTGAGGGCGAAGATCAGCAGGACCAGCAGGAACGTGCCGAAACCCTCCGCGAAGCACGCCAGCCAGAACGGGACAGTCGCCGTGGGATAATACTCGCCGAACATGCGTCCGGTCTTGACGGATGCTTCCGTGCCGCGCACGATCGCGTGCGTCCTCTCGAAGTCCTGAATGGACGTGAAGAACAGCAGGTAGATGATCCAGCCGGCGGCGAACGCGCCGAGGAACTGTGCGACCAGATACGTCGGGACCTTCTTCCAAGTCATGCGGCCGCTGCACGCCATTGCCACCGTGACGGCGGGATTCAGGTGCGCGCAGCACAGATGCCGCGTGAGGTAAATGGAAAGCGTGACGCCGATGCCCCAGAACAGAGCGATCAGAGCCAGGCTCATGTGGGCGCCGAACAATGTGTCGACCGCGACGGTCCCGCAGCCGAAGAGGACCAGGAGGAAGGTCCCCGAAAATTCACCGAGAAACTCTCGTTTGAACATAATCACTCACTTGTGTTTGAGTTTGAGAATGGCAGGGAAAAGACAATGGGAAAACGGTCGCGCCCTGCCGCGCAGCCGTCAGCCTTTGCAGATACGTGATTCATCTTGAGGCGGACAGGGGAGAAAGTCCGCCCGGAGGATCACGGATCGCGCCCTCTTTTTTCGATAGTCTTGTAGGAACGGACTGCTTTTTCCGGCTGCAGAATGCGGCCTTCGGACCGGATGCAGCCCATTGGGATCACCCCGAGGAAATGAGTTGCGAACGGGGCAAAATGAAGTTCGATGATCGCGGCGATGAGCAGTGTGCCTGCGGCAGTCAGGAACAGGAATCCGGCCAGCAACACGCTTAGATTCAGCGAGGCGAACGCCGCCAGAAGAAGCAGCAGAATCAGGGAGATGCCCGCGCTGAACCAGAAAAGGCACAGGTTTTCCGTTAAGTGAAGCGCCAGGAGCATCCGGCGGGACCAGCCGGTCTCCGTCAGCAGGGTTGTTTCGTCGCGGCGGGCGCGGAGATTCCGCAGCATGAGCAGGACCAGCGCGCCGAATCCGAGCAGGAACCCGAGCACGCCGAGCTGGAGGAAGATCGCCAGATAACGGTTCTGGAAGCGTTCGGCGTGCGCCATGAACTCGTCCGTGCTCACCAGCTCCAGTCCGTAGGGCTCCAGGTAATCCCGCCATGCCTGCACATCCGCCTCGCTCCGAATCAGGAAGAACTGCGCGCCCTCTGTCTCCGGGAAGAGGCGTTCGAACGTCTTCAGCCCGGTCAGGATGCCGCCCTGAAAGACAGATGCTTTCAGCACGCGGTCCAGCGTGAGCGAGCCGTTCGCATACGTCACGGCGTCGTGCTGCTTTTTCTGCATGATCCACTGGAGCGACCCGGCATCGACTGCCGCGGAGCTGTCCGCCAGGAAATCCGGGTCGCCGGTCAGCGCTTCGAGGTCGACGCCGTATACGGTCGGATTCGCCGCGAGCAGGAGATTGGAGCAGTCCGCACGGTCGGCGGCATGGACGCGAACCGGGAGGCCGCCGGACGGGAACGGCTTATCGTATTCGGGGACGACGGGCAGGAACGTGGTCGCGACGTAAGCGTATCCGAACGCGTCCTCGCCGCGCGCCTTGATGCCGAATGTGCCGACGCCGAGCGTGCCGAGGTAGCCCAGCACCAGCAGGACCGCGCACGGGGCGTACTGGCGGCACCGCCGCGCCAGCGACAGAACCCCGATCTTCCAGACGGGACGGACACATGAGGAATGCGGCAGACAGAGTTTCCGTTTGCCATGGTTTGCCCGGACCGAGAGCATTACGACCGCCCACGCGCACGCTGCCGAAACGGCGAACGAGATCAGATACGATACCGGTTTTCCGTGGAACCGGATGCGCTCCATCAGCACGATGCCGTTCCAGGAGTGTTCCAGCAGGAAGATCTGAATCCGGCACAGGAGCGTTCCGGCCGCGAGTCCGATAAGCATCCCCGGGACCAGTACGGCGGCGAATTCCGCGAGCAGGAACCGCCGGACGCGTTTCAGCGGCATGTAGTCGGTCAGGAGCGCGAACTCGGCTTCACGGTCCTGGATGTGGAGTTTCAGGAGCATCGCGAGCACGAGCAGCCCGGAGACGATGAGGAAGAAGCTCAGCCCGAGGAACAGCGGCGCGAACGGCACGCCGCGCTTCACCTTGTCCGCTGAAGCATCCGCGAGCGATTCCACGAGGCTGTATTCCGGCATAGTGCGGAGGATGTTCAGCGTTTCCTGCCGGACGCGGTCGGAGGTCCAGCCGGAGGGGTAGAGTGCTGCGGTGCATTGTCCGGGCGCGAACAGCGCCTGCGCCTCTTCGAAATTCAGGTACGCTTTCGGCTTGCTCCGGTACTCGTTCCAGTAGGCTTCGTCCTCGTCCTTGATCCGGTCGAAGTCGATCGGGATCGCGGCCTCCCAGCCGGAACACTCCGCGGAATCGGTCAGGCCGGGGATCTCAGGCGAAAGCACGTCCGTGACGCCGGAATCGTCAACCGTGCCGACGTGTTCAAACGTCTCGGTCCTGCGAAGTATCTTCCGGAAGGAATCCGAGGTGAAAAACGTAAGTTCGGCAGGTCCTTTCAAGCGTTCTTCCAGACCGGATGACACAAGGAGCCGGCCGCGTTCGACGGGGACCGGGCCGTCTTTCATCGCGCTTGCGAAGAAGTAGGACAAATCCGTCGTGCCGTCCGTCAGTGTCTCCACAAACAGCGTCAGGATCGGCGCAGCCTCCTTCGGCAGGGCGTCAGAAACGGCTTTCGGCAGGAAATACGACCGGCTTTTCAGGACGGGACGCATCTCCCATTCGTCGAGCACGAGCCCGGAAAGCTCCCACAGGACATCGTTGGAGAGCCGGACCGGCTCCTGTGACCAGACTTCGTTCACGGCGGTCTCCGGCAGGTCAAGCGCCTGCGTAAGCGCCTCGCGGCTCACGAAAAGATTGTACGGCGGCAGCTGCGGATCGTCGAAATCCACCTCGGCGCGCGGGTCGGACCATTCGCCGCGCCAGACAAACGGCGTCTGGCGGAGTTCCGGCGGCTTACCCATGGCGCTTTCCGCCGGGATTTCGGAGAGTTCCTGCATGCGGACGGAGATCATTTCGCCGTCCTGCAAGTTCAGTTTCTTCGCCAGCGCGGTACTCCCGCGGGCGTCGCGACCGGAAACGGCATCGTCCGGCAGCGCGTACACATCGACCGGGATGCCGTCTTTCGTGAAGCCTTTCACATGAAGCACGCCCGCTCCGTTTTGAACCGGACTGGACACTGGGATGGGGAACTTCTGGCGGTACCGTGCGACCGCGGCGTTGTCCGCCACATGGTCCATCAGCGTGCCGCGCACACTGTCGCCGATCAGGAATGCGCCCGTCAGGACCGCGCAGATCAGGCACGCGGCGGCTGTCAGGGAGGCAAAGCCCTTCCAGTGGTACCGCAGATCGCGCAGAAAGAGACGGGCGAGGGAATTCATAAGCTCACCGAACGGGGGAAGAAGTCCAGGACGCGGGTGTTGTGCGTGACCATCAGGATCGCGGTCCCGTGCGTCCGGTTGACCTGTTGCAGGAGCTCAAGCATGGAGTCGGTCCGGGCGGCATCCAGCGCGGACGTCGGCTCGTCCAGCAGCAGGAATTCGGGGTCGAGGACCAGCGCCCGTGCCAGGGCGACCCGCTGGAGCTCCCCGCCGGAAAGTTCGGACGGGAAATGGTCCGTACGTTTGCCCAAGCCGAATTCCTCCAGAAGCCGCTTCGCGCGGGCGGAACAGTCTTTTCCCTCGCCCGCCGCCGGAATCTGCACATTTTCCAGCGCGGTGAGCTGGGGCAGCATCCGGGCGTACTGGTCGGCAAACCCGATGTGATGCAGGCGGAACGCGCGGCGTTCCTCGGGCGGCATCTCGAAAATGCTTTTGCCGTCGAACAGGATCTTCCCCTCGTCAGGTCGTTCCAGCCCCGCGATCATCCGCAGGAGCGTGGTCTTACCGCTGCCGGAGGGACCGAGCACGGTCAGCGCCTCGCCGGCGTTCAAGGATAAGTTGAAATCCTGAAACAGCGCGATGGTTTCGTCCGCCCTCGTGAACGTCTTGGTCAAATTGGAAACGGTCAGGTTCATGGTTCAGGCTCCTTTCCCGTCAGGGGCGCACCGCTCCGCACGGCGTAGAAGACATTGCCGTATTCATCGGGGGCGGCGAAAAGATTATCCGCCTCGGTCACGCCGGATTTGAAGTCGGACGGGAACTCCGTGATGACATATTGTTTCCAGCTTCCGGCATCAAAAAAGCTCAGGCGGCCCCGGCGGGAAACCGTGTAGACACCGTTGTCCGAGCCGGTGCAAATCGGATTCAGAGAGTCCTCGGACTGCAGGTCGGCAAGGTATGCCCCGTCCGCGCGCTTGTGAACGTGAATCCTTCCATTGGAATCCGTCAGGAAGATGCGGGATTCCGTCACGAACGGCGAGGTAAAGAAGGTGTTTTCGGTCGGGACGCGGTAGAGGACCTCGAAATCGTCTGCTTTGACCGCGGCGAGTTCGCCGCCGTGGGTGAGCACGTACAGCACGCCGCCGGAGAGGACCGGAGTTTCCGGGATGTAGGACTCGAAATCCAACGCCTTCACGACCTCGCCCGTGTGGATATTGACCTTGCGGAGCTTGCCGTCGCAGCTGCCCAGATACACGAAAGAACCGTCGAACACCGGAGTCCCGTTGATCTGCCCGTTGCATTCGACCTCGTGAACGAGCTTGCCCGAGGCGTCCAGCGCGTACAGCGAATGGTCGTGCGAGCCGAACCAGACGAGGCCGTCGGAATCGCGCACCGCGCCGCCCGTGATCTGGTTGCCCGCCTTGAATGTCCACAGCACGCCGCGTTCCGGCGTAAACGCCGCGAACGTGCCGCCCTCGTCGCCGACGTAGCAGACGCCATCGAACTCCGCGACCGGAGCGGAAATGGAGATTTGCGAAACGGAAACGGTCCGCACGGGCTCGCCCGGGCGGAGGAGCACAACTTCGCCGCGGGCGTTTCCTGCCGCCAGTGTTTTCCCGTCGGACAGGACCGAGAGTTCGCCGAGCGGGGACGTGTCCGTCAGGAGTACGCCGGAATACTGTTTTTTCTCCGCTTCGTCCGTATTGTCACCCATACGGAAAAACCACACGAGACATGCGGTCCCCAGCAGAAACAGGGCGATCAGGAGAACAACGCGGAAAAACTTCATAGTCCGTCAGCTCCGTTTTTTCATGGACAACGCCCCGGTCGGGCAGACGCCGCAGACAGTCGCGGCAGTGTCCGCATCCAGCGACTCCCAGCCGTCGGGACCGGGCGAGATCACGGCACGGTCGGCGCGATTGTGAACGGCGAGTTTTTCGTGCGAGACGCCGACGCACCGCTGGCAGAGGATGCATTTCCCGGCGTCATAAACGAGGTGCGCGGTTTCGACCGGAGCGGGGAAACCCTGCTCGCTTTTCGGTTTCTTCGCGCCGTATTCGCGGACGAGGGCGAAGAACTTGCATTTGCCTTTCGCGGCGCAGGAGCCGCAGCGGAAATCGTGCCGGACCAGCATCAGCGACAGTGCCTCCTTGCGGAACGCCCGGACACGGTCGGAATTTGTTTCATAGATATGCCCGCGCTGGATGAGCTGTTCGCACCCGGGGACGAAGCGCCCGAGCACGGCGTCCCATACCGCGCAGACCATGCAGTGCGCGCCCGTCCCGTCCTGTTCCAAATAGCACAGCGTGGGCAGCTCGATGTAGTCCAGCATGGTGCGGCCGGGCACGTACGGATGCTCCGTGCCGTCGATGACGATCACATCTCCCTCGGCCGGGGCGGCGTGGACCTCCTCGGGGAACGGCAGTTCCTGTTCGGGGCGTTCGCGGCAGGGGTTCACCACGGCGTGTTCGGGACAGACGCTCCGGCAGACGCCGCAGCGGACGCACTGTTCGGAGAGGATGCGGGCGCTTTCCAGCGGCTCGCACTCGATGGCGCCGGCGGCGCACGACTGGATGCATTTGGTACAGCCGATGCAGTTGTCGGTAATCTTGAACTCGGTCAGCTCCACGCATTTCCCGGCGGGGCACTCGTTGTCGAGATGCGCCTCGAATTCGGCGCGGAATTCATGCAACGCGCTCAGGACCATGTTCGGCGCGGTGCGTCCGAGGGCACAGAGCGATCCTTTCTGGATCTGGCGTGCCAGGCCTTCGATGCGGTCGAGCAGTCCGGGCGGCTTCGGCCCTTTGCGCGTGAGGGATTCCACGAGGTCGCAGAGATGGGCGACGCCCTCGCGGCACATCACGCATTTGCCGCAGGACTCGTTGCGGAGGAACCGCAGGAAATACAGGGAAATGTCGACCATGCAGTCGGATTCGTCGATCACGATGAGGCCGCCGGAGCCCATCATGGCGCCGTTCTTCTGAAGCGTGCGGTAGTCCACGCGAACGTCGAAATGGCGTTTCGGGATGCAGCCGCCGGACGGGCCGCCGATCATGACTGCCTTGATCTCATGGTTCTTCTCCGCGCCGCCGCCGTACTGCTCCACGATCTCGTCGATGGTGATGCCGATGGGGACCTCGATCAGGCCGCCCTGCCGGACCTTCCCGGCCAGGGCGAACGCCTTCGTGCCGTGGGATTCGTCCGTGCCGACCGCGTTGAACGCCGCGCCGCCGTCCGCGAGGATGATCGGCACGCACGCGAACGTCTCCACGTTGTTCATCAGCGTCGGGAGTCCGCGCAGACCGCCGTTCACCGGGAAAGGCGGGCGTTTGCGCGGGATGCCGCGCCGTCCCTCGATGGATTCCAGCAGGGCGGTTTCCTCGCCGCAGACGAAAGCGCCCGCGCCGCGGAACAGGACGAGGTCGAATCCGGGCGGCAGCGACTCGAAAACGCCGGATGCGCGGAGCTTCGCGATCACTCGCTCCAGCACGGAGACAGCCTGCGCATATTCCTCGCGGATGTAGATGACGGCGAGTTTCGCGCCGATGGTGCGGGCTGCGATCAGGATGCCCTCCAGCACGCGGTACGGGTACGACTCCATCAGCATGCGGTCCATGAACGCTCCGGGGTCGCCCTCGTCGGCGTTGCAGATCACGACCTTCCGTTCGCCCGGAGCCTCCAGCGCCATGCGCCATTTCTCCCCGGTCGGGAATCCGCCGCCGCCGCGTCCGCGCAGTTTGGAGGCTTTCAGCTCCTCCACGATCTGCGCCGGCGTCATGGCTAGCGCGCGTTCAAATGCGGCGAATCCGCCATGCGCCCGGTAGTCGTCGAGAGATTCCGGGTCGTCCATGCCGCTGTTTTTCGTGACGAGCCGCAGTTTATCAAGTTCGGGCGGCAGTTCGGCGAGCTTCATGCAGCCCTGCGAACGGCGGCTGTAGAAGGCGTCGAGGAATGCGCGTCCCCTCCAGCCGAGTTCGCGCGAGGAAAAATGCTGCGCCACGATTTGCCGTACGTCGTATTCCTGCACGTTATCGTAGTGGTAGACCGCGCTTTCCGTCACGACCGTGACCAGCGGGGCGCGGTAGGACATGCCGTGGCAGCCGACTTCCTTCACCTTGTAATCGAACTTGCCGCTGCGGCGTTCCTCCTCGAAAACATCGAAAATGCGCCCGCTTCCGGCGGCGCGGCAGGACGAACACCGGCAAATGCGGATTTCCGGCTGGCGTTTCCCGTTCGCGGATTCCGCCGCGGCATTTGCACCGGACGCCTCTTCCTCGCGGACCATCCGCAGGAAGTCCTTCACCACGCTCCCGACCGTGCCGGGCGTGACGTGCCCGAAGATGTGCCGGTCGATCTGGACCGCCACGGCGAGCATGCAGCAGCCGAGGCAGGCGACCTTGCTGACCGTGAAAAGGCCGTCCGGCGAGGTGTCGCCGCCTTCCGGGATGTCCAGGTGCTTGCGGAACGCCTCGTAGACATGCTCCGCGCCTTTCACGTAGCAGGCGGCGCCGACGCAGACCTTGATCTGATGCTTGCCGCACGGAGTGAAGCGGAACGCCTGGTAGAAACTCGCCACGCTGTACACGCGGTTCAGCGGCACGTTCAGGCGGCGCGCGAGCTCCGCCATCGGTTCGGGCAGCAGGCAGCGGTCGCGCCGCTGAAGCGCGATGAGCTCCGGCAGGAGCGGATCGATGAGTTCAAGATGAGGAGCGGGGCCGGAGGTCATGGTTTCGCCTCCAGGCAGATGAGCTCATTCTCCGTGGTGCGGAGGATGATGTTGCCCTTGTGGAACGCCGGAACGCAGACGACCTTTTTGCCGAGCTCGTACTTGCCCTCTGTCTCAATTCTGTCTTCGTCGGGTTCAAACTTGTAGAGCACGCCGTCCAGGTCGACCGCCACGATCTTGCCGCCGACCTCCACGGGCGAGGAGTAGAAGCCGTTGTCGAGGTCCTCCTCGTAAAGTTCTTTGCCGTCCGCCGCGTCGATCGCGATGATCGTGCCGCCGCTGCCGAACAGTAGATACTGGCCGCCGGACAGCACGGCGGAAGCCACGTCGGGCGCGGGCGAATCGTCGTTTTGGAACAGGATTTCCCCGTCGCTTGCCCGGAAGGCGCCGGTGAATGCGCCGGAGTTCGAGAAAAATATCTTGCCGTCACGGGCGGATGCCGAAGCGGCGACCTCGCCGCCCATGCACTCCTGCGACCAGAGCTGCCTGCCGGTTTCGAGGTCGAAAAGCTCGGCAAGCCGGTTGCCCGCGGTGAACACCATCCCCTTGCCGTCCACGACCACGCCTTTCGGCGACGACCACGACGGCGCGCTGTCGCGTTCGGTCTGCCACACGGTTTCCCCCGTGAAGACGTTCAGCGCGAAAACGGTCTGTTTTTCGTCAAGGTCGTACTGAATGACGAGCTTGTCGCCCATAAGCAGCGGCGAGGATGCGTACCCGTACATGATGACCGGATCGGGCAGCTGCCTGTGCCAGAGTGTCGCCCCGTCATGCCCGAGGCAGAGCACTTCGCCCGAGGCGAACACCGCATAGACGCGTTTGGAGTCCACGCACGGGGTCGGCGCGGCGTAACCGGTATCGTCGGTGACTTCCGGCAACTGCGCCGCCGGGGGCGCCTCCGTCTTCCATTTGAGTTCGCCGGAATTGGCGTCATAGCAGAACACAGCATGGTTTTTGCCGTCGCCGCCGGACAGGAACACAAGGTCGTCCCAGATCACCGGCGAATTGTTGCCGGGAAGCTCAATCGGACTGGTCCATTTCTCCTGGAAATCCCAGTTCGCGGGAAGCGCGTTCGAGTTCGGAAGCGTGGAGCCGCGGAACTGCGGCCACTGGGCGCGCTCCGCCTCAAGCGCCGCCATCAGGTCGATCGGTTCCGTCGGAATGCCTTTCACCTCGCCGGGCTGAGCTTGCGATCCGGCGTCCCCTGAGGCGGCAGAGGTCCCGGGCACGGTTTTCTTCTCCGCAGCCGGGACGAGCGTCAGCCGCAGGACCGCGAGCGCAATTGCCAGCACCACGATCCCGCAGGATGCGAAGACCAGAAGCTGGCGGCGCTCCTTCTCCGGGACGGACGCCGTGCCGCGCGGGACTTTCAGCTTGGGAGCAAACCAGAACATCTCCGCGCCGAAGAGTCCGCACAGCACAAAGAACGCGATGCCGAGCAGGAGCACGCCGCGGCGCTGCTTGTCCTTCGTCTGGAAATAAGTCGCGCGGTACAGGTAGTCCAAGTCCCGCACGGTCTGTGCGAGTTTCGCGTCCGCCAGGTCCTGCTGCTTCAGCGCGGCGAGCTCGTTCTGCGCCTGTTTGATCGGGGCGCGGTTCCGGTACATGTCGTACGCCAGCAGCAGGCCGAGCGTGAGGATGAAAGTCAATGCCGTCCATTGCAGGAACCGCAGCGTCCGGCGGATTTCGTCATTTTTCATGGTGTTTCTCCTTGCGTTCCAGCGGACATGCGGCGTAGCATCTGCCGCAGCAGAAACAAAGCGACGGGTCGATGGTGTAAATCTCTTCCTCCTTGCGGCGGCGGGCTTCGGCGATCAGCTCGGCCATCACGGCCGCGCCGAACAGCACGCCTGCGGCGGTCGAGGCCAGCAGAATGCCGTTCTCCAGCTTCACCACGCGCGCCCTGAGTTCCGACTCGGTCGTCTCGGTGCTTTCAAACGCCTCCACGGCCTCGCTTCGGATTCCGGCGTCAAGCTCGTGAAGCAGACGGACGTCGCGGTGGAACGAGCTCAGGACGGGCGCGCAGAAATAACCGAACAACCCGCCCGCGAACAGCGCAAACGGGATGCAGGCGACCAGCATGGACAACCGCCGGGAACCGGTCCGGCGCTGAACCGCATTGCCAGCGTTCTCCGGCGGCAGGACCGCGCCGTTCGGGCAGCCCTGTTCGCAGAGGCGGCAGTTCACGCATTCCGCCGCCGTGATGCGCGGTTTCAGCATGCTGAAGAGAGAGAAGAACCGGAGCAGCACGCCGTACGGGCAGACATAGCGGCAGAACGGACGCGAGATGAAAAGCCCGACGATCAGGAAGACCGCGCTCAGGATGGCGAACGGCGTGGCGAAATCCAGCAGGAAGACCGGCAGATAAGGTTCCAGGTAGCACAGCGGGAACCCGATCCCGTACATCGCGCAGACCGTGAAAATAAGCAGAAGAAGCACCGGGACCATGCGCAGGATACGGTCCAGCGGACGCGGCACGAACACGCTCTTCCAATGCAGAAGCTCCTGGATAGCACCGAGCGGACACGCCCCGCCACAGAAAATCCGCCCCACGAACAGCGAGGCAGCCAGCGGGATCGCGAACAGCAGCAGGACGCCGGGTTGGATGTAGGAGCCGTCGGCGATGCCCTGCGCGACGTTCTGGAACATCCCGACCGGACACGGACAGGACGCGAAGAGGAACCCGAAGACTGCGAGTCCGGCGAGGGAGTAGGCGAGCATGGCCTTGCGGGAACGCCATTTATAGAAAGAAACGGAGCCGGCGGCAAGGAATATGCACAGGACCAGCACGCGCCACAGCACGGAGTCGGCTGCAAGCTCCTCCAGCGACATTTGCGGCAGGGAGTAGGACTCGAACTCCGGAGCGGGAAATCTGGCCTGGGCCGCCAGCAGCACGGGCAGTTGCGTCATGACTTCACCTCCGGCGGCTTGCGGTAGATGTACGGCTTGTCGGCGGGAACGCGCACGAACGCGTCCGCGGGGCATGCTTTCGCGATGCGGCATTCGTTGCAGTTCCTGCACAGGTCGCGCCGCACCTGCAGGAACAGCGAACCGTTGCCGAACGACAGGCAGCCTTTCACGCATTTGCCGCAGCCGATGCATTTCTCCTCGTCGATCTTGTACTCGAAATACGGGTCCTCCACGTAGGTGCGGATGATGGCGTCGGTCGGGCAGCGCATGTTTTCGCCCGCTGTGTTGAACTCGATCCGTTTGTCCTGGTAGTATCCGCTGCAGAAGAGGCAGTAGCCGCAGGAGGCGTACTGGTGCACGCATTTCACGGCAGACTGCGGCAGGATGCACTCCGTTTCGCACTTGCCGCACTGCACGCATTTGTCCGGGTCGATCTGCCAGAAATAGCCCGTCCCCGTTTCGGCGCGTTTGCGGAAAAGCGCGGCGAACGGGGCAAGGATCACGGCAAGAAGCCCGGTGCGGATCAGGTCGCGGCGGGTCATGAGCGGGACTCCTCCCGCCGGGTTGCGGCCTTGAACGAACGCGCGGTCGGGTGGCCGCAGTATTCCAGCGCGGCGCAAGTCCTGCAATAGCCTTTCGGGTCCGTGCAGACGTCCTGCGTTTTCCGGCGGGATGAGCCGTGGCGGAACACGAGCGCGAAGAGGCCGCCCAGCAGCAGAAGCCGGACGCTCCAGCGGATGAACTCGCGGCGGGTCATGGCGTTATGAGGCGTTTTCGTATTCATGAGACCTCCCAGTGGCGTTTCGTGCCGGTGTCATACAGATGCACCATGCCGTTTCCGTCGCGCCCGAGGTAGTAGTTGAATTCGGAATCCGACAGTTCGTCCGTGACCACGCGTTCGAGTTCGCCGGACGGCAAATACACGCACGCGCGCCGGACGCCTTTCTCCATCGTGACGAACCGTCCGCCGGGGAGCGCGGCGAACCGCACGGGATTGCAGCAGCCGCCGAACGCTTCACGGGGTTCCCACGACGCGATGAAACGCCCCGTGGCAGGGTCGAGCTGTTCCAGCCGCTTGCGGCCAACATTCGCCGTCCAGAGTTCGCCGTCCGGCGACAAGTCCAGCGGGAACGCCGCGCCGGGGATGATGAACTTGTCGCTCCCGTTCGATTCCCACACGCGGACGCCGTCTGATTCCTGTTCGGCGACGACCGTCCGTTTCGCGCGGTCCACATGGTAGCCGACGCCGTTCAGGACATGCTTCGGCCGCACGGCGAATTCCGGCGGCGCGAACGGCGTTTCCGGCGCCGAAACCGGCGGCGCCTGGATTTTGCGTTCCACCAGCCATCCGAGCATGCCGAGGCTGAACAGGCCGCCGAGCCAGAGGAGAAATTCACGTCGGGTCATTTTCATGGTTGCACCCCTTTCCGCAAGTCAAGACACACCATTGAGGTGCTGTCGCGTAAAATCATGAGTCCTCCGGCGAATGCGATCGGACCCCAGGAGTCCGTTCCCGGCAGGATCTTATGGGAAGCGAGACGCCGGAAACCGGCCTCGCCGTATTCGTACACGGAGAGCACGCCCTCGTCGTCCAGAATCCAGAACGCCCCGTCGGCGTAGATGTAGGGTCCCAGCCCGAATCGCGCGTCCTTGCCGCTTTCCTCCTTGATCGCGGGCAGTGCGGTGGCGTCCGCGGCGATGAACTCCGCCCGAAGCGCGCCGGCGTCCTTCGGCTGGATCACGAACAGCGTGCCGTCGAGCAGGATCGGGGTCTGCTGTTCCGAGGCGGGTCCCTGCGTCGGCTTCCATTCCTGCTCGATCCCGGCGGTGAATCCATCGCCGTCTTTCTTCACGGCGAGGATTGCCGAGCCTGCGCCGTAGCCGGCGGTCAGGAAAAGCCTTTCATCCGAAACGGCGACCGGAGTCGGCGCCCACACCGCGGGCTTCCATTTCGTGCAGGTCCACAGGGGGGTTCCCTGCAAATCGCAAGCGGCGATCCCGCCGATCCCTGCGTAGATGTACTGCTTCGTCCCGAGGAGTTCCGCCGACAGGACGGACGCATGGGACATTTTCAGGGCATGGTCGTTCGGAGACTCCCATGCCGTTTCGCCCGTTTTCAGTTCGAGCGCGGTCATCAGGACCTTTTCGCCGCCGACGCCCAGGATCACTTTGCCGTCCTCGATCAGAGGGCACTGCCCGGCGTACCACTGGGGAATTTCGCAGCCGTAGGCTTCCACCAGGTCGCGGGACCAGAGCAGGTCGCCCGAGACGGCGTCCACCGCCATCACGTGCGCCGCGGGTCCGAGCGTGACGACCACGCCGTCGGAATACGCCGGGATCGTCCGGGATTTGCCGTGGTTGCGCCGGATCGGGTTCTTGTAGCCGCGCCGCCAGAGTTCCGTGCCGCTGAACAGCTCGAAGCACCGGAGCGCGTCGGACGAATCCTCCTCCACGTAGTCCAGCACGTACACGCGGCCTCCGGCGATGATCGCGCCGGAATACCCCTCGCCAAGCGGCTGCCGCCACAGGACGTTCGGGCCGGATTCGTCATCCCAGGTTTTGGTCAGATGCCCGTCAAATCGCGCCCGGTTGTCGCGTTCCTGTCCGCGGAAGCACGGCCACTCCGGGGCAAACTCCCGAACTGCGACGTCCGCATCGAACCTGGTGAAATCCGCGCCGATCTTCGTGGTCATCTTCTTCACCACGCGGTTCTCGGACTTGTCGCGGACTGGCTCCGCGTACTCCACATGGCGCGGCGTGGTGTAGGTCAGGTAATGCCAGATGCCGAGGCAGGCCGCGGCAACGGCGAACAGTTTCAAAATGGTGTTCAGGATTTGCGCCGTCATGCGTTCACCGCCTTTGCCAGGAAGATCGGGGCGTACAGCTCCTCGCTGTACCACAGATGCGCGAAATACAGCCCGATGGGCTCGGCTGGAAGCGCTTCGGGATGCGCCGCGAACGGCTTCAGGAACGCGCTGTCCAGCTTCAGGGCGGACGCACACCGGGCGGAGACGCAAATGGTCTTCCACAGGCCGTCCGCGCCTCGGGCCGAACGGAGATACTCGCGGGTCTTCTCCAGAAACGGCAGGTCCGCGCCGTCGAGGTGGCTCAGCACGACCGCGCTGCCGTACGCCGGAGCCTCTTTCGACGGATTCGTCTGGTCGCCGAACCAGAGCGGGATGAACGAGCCGTCCGGGCGCTGTACATTCTGAAGATACCGCTCGATTCTTTTTTTCGCACGTGCCACGCGGCGTTTCAGCGGGGGCGGCAGCTCATTTTCGTACAGCGAGAACGCCTTGTAGGCGTGGGCGGAGATGTCCGGGCAGCTGCGGTCGAACGGCAGGCGGCCCCAGCCTTTGCAGAACGTGGGGATGCCGCCGTCGGAGTTCTGGAGATCCAGGAGCCACTCGATGCCGCGGCAGACGGCTTCGGACGCATCCTTGCCCAGTGCGTGAAGCGCAATCAGCGCAGCCGAAGTATCGTCCGCGTCGGGCACGCCGCCGGAATACGTGGTCCATGCCCAGCCGCCAGGCGCGGAGCGAGTAAAGGGATGTTCCGTCTTCGTCTGGGCTGCCAGCAGGCGGTTGCGGTAAAAAGCTTTTTCCTCCTCATTGAGCGAGGGCGCGATGACATCCAGCGCCAGCGAAGTCGTCCACAGGCGCAGGTCGCGGTCGATGGGCCACGACCCGTCCGCCCGCTGCGTCTCCGTCAGGAACCGCACCGCGAGCTTCGCCGCGGGATGTTCGCGCAGGCCGGCGGCACAGAGGCAGATCACGCAGAATCCGGTCAGCGGCGCCGCCTCCAGGAAACCGCCGTCTTCCGGCTGTTTCTCCGTCAGCACGCGGAGCGCTTTCTTCACAGCCAGTGAACGCAGCTTGTTCGGGCGATGTTTGAGCTGGGCTAGCCCGACGCAGATGAGCGCGGGGATGGCGTAGCTCACGACCGGGAGATTCAGGTGCTTGAACCACGATTCGGGGAGAACCGCGGCCTCGAACGGGAAATTCGGCATGCGCCGCCAGGCATCCGCGGCATCGGGGAAGAACCCGGACGCGGCGGCCAACGCCAGCAGCGGCACGGAGAATGTCAGGTCTTTGCCGTATTCTTTCAGCAGGCCGGCGCGGACCGAATCGAAGTCCAGGCCGCCAAACGTCCTGTTCAGGTAACTTTCCGCCTCGCGCACGGCTTCCGCATGGGAGTTCCGCAGCGCCGCATAAGCCAGGAAGGTCGCGGTCAGGTTGGGCGGGGATTCCGGGGAGTCCCCGTAAAGTCCGTCAGCATTTTTGTGCTCCAGCAGCCATTGCCTGCCCGCCGCCACCTCCTCGTCGTGTCCGCCGGAAAGCTCCAGCGCCACGCAGGCGACCGCGGTCGATACCGCCGAACTGGAAAGGCGCCCCTCAATGAAGCCGTCCTCGCGGCAGTGCGACAGGATGAATTGTCTCAGTGCGTCCGTCATGCCGTCGCCCCCATGGCAAGAAGCCCGTAAACCGTATATTCGAGGTCGCCGCAGGGGTCGCCCGGGACCGCGCCGAACAGTCCGTCCGGGCGGAAACACCCGCTCAGGAACCCGCGCACATCGTATTTCGCCTTGTGCCCGGTGCGTTTGAGCGCGTACAGCGCGACCGCCGCGGACAGCAGATCGCCGCCGGGGAACGTCCCGTCCGGGTTTTGAAGCCCAGCGAGCGCGGACGCGGTCGTTTCGTCGGGATGGAGGCACAACGCCGCCGCGGTCGCCGCCACGCCGTATTCCGGCGAACCTTTCAGGTTGGAGTACAGCCCGTCCGGCAGACGGTACGGCGAAAGGTCGGCGGACGCATCGTTCCGCAGGAAGCACGAATACGGAGAGAATCGGTCGCCCTGCGGGAACGCGGAGTCCGGCAGGTCCGGGAAATCGAGTTTCGGCGCGGCAAACGGGAGATGCTGAATCGCGCGGGGCAGCGCCATCAGCTTCAGCAGATTCCGGCTGTGTGCGAGCGCCGCCCGGTGCACCAGGTCGGCGGGCGACATTCCCGACAGCGTGCTTTCGCAGGAGGAGCGGTCGACCTTGGCGCCGGAAACGTACGCCAGGCACAGCCCGAACAGCGTGTAATACAGGTCTTCGCGGCCGCTCCGGTCCGGGAAAAGCCCGCGCGGACTCTGCATGAGCTGCACGATTCCCCGGAGCGCATCCTGCGCCTCGTCGGTCATCCGGGCGAACCCGGCGGAACATGTCTTCAGGAAGTCCAGGTCAAACATCTTTCAGGACCTTTCCGACAAGACGGTACAGGAATATCTTCAGCGGCACGTCGCCGACCTGTTCCAGGAGTTCATAGATGCTTTCGCGCTGCGCCAGGTACATGCGGACCGTTTCCGCGCGGGCGGCTTCACGGTCCCAGCCGTTCGAGCGCATCAGGACGTCGACCGCGGAGGCCGGGTTGTCCGCCGTGTCCTCCAGGTCGTCGTGAAGCTGATACGCCACGCCGAGCTTCTCCGAGAACGAATGGAACACATCGCGGAGTTCACGGAAACGCCCGGCGGCGATCGCGGCGGCGAAGAGCGCCACGCGGAAAGCGGGGGCGGTTTTCAGGCGGTGGATTTCCAGGCATTCCTCCGGCTTGAGCACAGGTTTGCGCAGAACTTCAAACTCGTGCGCCTGCCCCAGCGCCAGTTCGCAGTGGGCGGCGGCAGCCTCAGATGTGAGCATGGAACGCATTTCCGGCGGTACGCTCTCGTGGCAGAAGAGCCGGTAGCCGATCCCGATCAGGTAGTCGCCCAGGTTCAGCGCGGGCGCGAGCCCCAGCCGCACATGGCAAGCCGGTTCGCCGTAGCGTTCCGCGTCATCGTCCTCGATGTCGTCGTGGATCAACGACGCCTTGTGGAAGCACTCCACGGCCAGCGCAATCGGTTCAAGGCAGTCCGGCAGGCCAGGCGCGGCAGCGGTCAGGGCCGCCAGGCATCCCGCCGTGATCTTCGGGCGGTAATGCTTGCCGTGCGCACTCAGGGCGCGGACAGCCTCTTCCCGGAGCATATTGTCCGGGATGTATGCGGAAACGCCGTCCGGCGTAAACAGCGCGTCGATCCGCTGCCGGACCGCGCTGTAGGAAAGATCATGCGGTTCGGCATCCTGCGGGACAGCCAAAGCCCGCTTCAGGTCGTCCGGGTCGAACACCGTATCCCTGCAGCCGTCACGGAGCAGCGGCACTGCGATGCCGGGCACGGCGGAACGCAGCATGGCGGGGAAGGATTTTTCAAGCGATTCGAGGCAGGAAACGCCGACGACCGCCTGGATCTCGCCCTGTTCCACCCAGTCGGCGACCGCGGAGCTGGACTCCGCGACCAGCACGGGCATGTCGAGCTCGTCCGCCTCGGCGGAAAGTTGCGGGATGCCGCACTGTCCGCAATTGCGGCAGATCAGGCCGAGTTCATCGTGGTCCGCGGTGCATCCGGGCTGTTTGCGCAGGCAGAACGGCAGCAGAAGAAGCCTTTGTTTCCGGGCGATGTGCGGGAAATACGGCTTCCAGACCGCGTTGTTCAGCTCGATCATGGCATAGTGGTCGAATCCGCGCCAGGCAAGCTCAAGCGAGGCGGACATTTTTTCCGCATGCCGGGCGAGGAGATGCAGACTCAACGGCGGATTCAGCCCCGCCTCGCGCACGTAAGCTGCGGCAGCCTGGCGGATTCTTTCGCGGACGGCGGCGTCCTGCGGGACTGTCTGTTTGATTTCGCTCATCCGTAGGCTCCGAATCCGAAGAAGTAGTTGCGTTTTCCGAACCGGTATGCCGCGGACTGTTCGGGAATCTCGATGCCGGGAATGTCATGGCAGCACATCGGGGTGCGTTCCGCAAGCTCGCGGAAGAACCCGTCACGCCCGGAGGAATCCTGCGCGCCGTTCGCTCTCAGCGTATTAAGAAGTTCATGCGGCGAGTGCAGGACCATGCAGTCGCGGCCCTGCGAAGTGCTGAAATCCCGCAGATTTGCCAGAATTGTTTCCTGCTGGAAGATCGCCTCGAGGTTGGACGCGTCGGCGTTCAGGAAACCGCCCGCGGCCTGCATAATCGGGCAGAACTCCACCGCGCCGTTCGGGGCGATATGATGCGAGAGTCCCATCGCGCCCGGACAGAGCGCCCTGCCGTCGGCGTCCCAATAGGCGTCCAGGATCAGGATCTTCGCGGTACGGCGCTGTTCGACGAGGAATTTCCGGAGCGCGATCACGTGTTCGCGGTCAAGCGCGTTGGCGTAATCGGGGTCGACGCCGCACGGACGGTAGATGAAGTACCAGATGTAATGCACGCCCTTTCCGACGAGGAAATCGAGGTATTCGCGGCTCACCAGCTCGTCGAAATTGCGCATGTTGATGCTCGCGGTCACGCCGGTGAAAAGCCCCGCCTTCACCGCGGCCTCAAGCCCGGCGATCGACCGCGTGAACACGTCGTCGCGTCCGCGTCTGCGGCGGGATTCCGTCTCCAGCCCCTCGATGCTCACAAGGGCGGTCACGTTGCCGAGCTTCGCGAGTTCGGCAGCCGTCTTTTCGTCCAGCATCGTCCCGTTCGTGTACAGCTGGAAATACGCCTTCGGATTGTTCCGGAAGAGCGTCATGAGGTCGGGGTGGAACAGCGGTTCGCCGCCCAGGATGCCGAAGAACCGCGACTTGTAGCGGGCGGCGGTGTCGATGATGCCCTGCATCTGCTCCAGCGTGAGCCTGCACGGCGGATTCGTTTGCGAGACCCAGCAGCCGCGGCACTTCAGGTTGCACTGGTTCGTGATGGAGAGCATCAGGAACGCCGGGAAGAACGGTTCTCCACGCTTCATCCGCCGTTCAAACGCACGGACCGCGCGGTGCCCGTTCCAGGCAAACCGCAGCAGATGCCGCTGCGCCCGCAACGAGCATCCGGTCATGATCCGTGTAACGGCGGATAAGTTCATGCGTTCCTCAATAAAAGTTCAACTGTCGCGGAAAAGCCGCACTTTCTTCCGGTATTCCAGGCGCTCGCGGAATGACGTCTGGTCGGCAGGGGACGGCTTCACGGGTTCGTCCAGGGCGCCGTTCAGGCGCGCTTCCTTGGACTTCGGGAATATGATCGCGTTCGCGGGGCAGATCCTGGCGCAGGCGGGACAGTCCGTCTTGCAGGCCGAGGGCTTCACAACGCGGAATCTGCCGTTGACCTTGTCGTACACGCCGAACATGCAGAAGTCGGCGCATTTGCCGCAGTTCATGCAACGGTCGGCGTCGATGACGGGGAACCACGGGACCCAGTCCTGCGGCACAGCCAGCGCGTGAACGGCCTCACGGACCGCTTCCGGCTGAACGTTCTGCACGTCCATGCAATCGACGCCGGGACCGAACATCGCGCGGATCGCACGTGCCTGGCACGCCAGAACCGTCTCGTTGTCCGCAAAAGTCCTGCCGGATGCGCCGTCGCGGCAAAGGTCGGGCACGATTTCGCACGGGACGCCCTCGGATGCCGCCGCTTTCACGGCTTCGTCCAGTACGTCCTGCGGTATCTTCCGGTATTTCCGGCATGCGCAGATGACAAGTTTCTTCGGTTCCATCGTGTCTTCAAGTGTCATGTTTTTGTCCTGGCTTGGCGAGTGAAGAATGGTCTGCTGAATTCGAGTTCGCACACGTGCGCGCGTGCGTGCGAGTGAGGCAAAATGCAGTTCATGCGGGAATGCCGCCGTCTCCGCCGGGCTTTTTTCCGCGGAGCCGGGCCGCCCCGGCGCACGGGTGCGGGTCGAGTGCGAATCCGGCAAAGCCGCCCCGGGTAAAAAGCCAAGCCGGGAGCATGCCTGCCGGATCGCGGTTCAGGCGCGAAGATTACTTCGCCTTGATGTCAAACGCGCCGAGGACGTTCCCGTGGCGCACATACATGATGCCGTCGCAGATCATGGGATGCGCCCAGTGTTCCTTGTCGCCGAAATTGATCTGGAAGCTGCTGATGACGTCGAGCTTCTCGCCGGGCTTGGCGATGGCGATCGTGCCGCGCTTTTCCTCGTACATGTAGATCAGGCCGTCGGCATAGATCACGCTGCCCTTGCCGAGCCGTTCCCACGGCACCTCGTAAAGGGTCTCGCCCGATTCCCAGTCCACGCACATCCAGTTGCCGCTGTTGTTGCCGGTCCAGTTCGAGCCGTAGAGCTTGCCGTCGACCAGCACGGTGCAGTCGTGGTGCGGGTCGAGTTTCTTGTTTTTCCAGATGACCGTGACGCCCTTGCCGTCCTTGTTCAGTTCGTACAGCACGCCGCCCTGGTCGTATCCGGCGGACACGTAGAAGCGGTTTTCCTCAACCGTCGGGGAATTGCAGTTGACGCCGCCCATGCCGCTCACGCCGGAGGTTTGGGCGTAGTTGTCTTCCCACATGACCGTGCCGTCCTTGAGGTTGATCCCGTTCACTTTCGCGCCGGTCATCACGACCAGCTGGTCGCCGACGATGACCGGGGTCACATAGGCGAGCGTGTCGCCGTTGGATTTTGCCGTCCAGACTTCGGAGCCGTCGGCGATCTTCAGCGCCACCACGAGCGCCTTGCTGCCGCCCGCGGTCACGAAGACCATGTCGTCCTTGACCACCGGGCATTCCGCCATGGCCCACATGCCGAACTTCGAGCCGTAGTCGTTCGCGATATTTTTCTGCCACAGGATCTTCCCGTCTGCGGCGTTCAGGCAGAAGATCTCGCCAGAACCACACGTCACGAGCAGGCGGCCTTCACCCGCTTTCTCGCCGGGCACATAGGTAGGCGTGCTGCGGGCGCCGGGATAGGAACGCTCCCACGCCGCGCCTGTGACGGTCCGCCAGATCTCCTTGCCGTTCAGGTCGAGGCAGATCACATGCTCTTTTCTCGGGCGGCCTGAGCCCGTGCCGGTGATATACAGGCGGTCCCCGACCTTAATGGGGCTGGACCAGCCTTCGCCGAGGTTGCTTGCGGTCCATTTCGGGGTCAGACCTCCCTGCGGCCATGTTTTCATCAGGCCTTTTTCCACCGTGTACATGCCCTGCGAGTTATCCCCGCGGAACCGGACCACGTCCCCGGCAACGAGTGCAGCGCAGCCCATGATGACCAGCGCAGCTGTCAGTAACGTTTTGTTCATGATGTCTTTCTCCATGGTTGGAACGGACAGTCGCGCCTTCGGGCGGACTGAATCATTTGTTTCGAATCGCAACGAGATGAAACCACGACCGTTTTGGCTGTCTTTTTCAATCGACGCACACTGTTTTTTGAGGGGCATCATGTTCAGAAAAAAGCGCCAATGCACCGCAGGATTCATTTATTCATTAAACAATACCACATCTTTTTCGATTTTTCAAGCTCTTTTTCAAGCATTTCAACTCTTTTTTTACAAAAGGTCAATAGAAACAAATGAATTGCATCGACCCGGAGTTGCAAATGGTTGAAAAAGAAAGCTACTGAATCACTGTTGAGGCGCAAATCAAATTGCGTGATATTACTACTATACCCAGTTTCCTGAAACGGGGGAAAACGGGGCTGAAACAAAGCAGCTTTTTCGAGTTTGTCAATGTACATTAAGCAGCAAACCGGTCCGCATGACCGGCTTTGTGGACTGCCTAACGCTACCAATATATTATGACTTCTCTTCTTTTTAAGACGACACTCGACCTGTTTTCGAAAAAAGCAAGTACAAATACATGCCGCATCTTTAGAAAATGGGATCGTTTCGGGGTTGCAAAGTTCAAATCGAGTCCCAAGCACGGACATGATATCCATTTCGATGGTACGATTCGTTCCCGCTATAGCATAGCATGCCCTTCTCGATGCCGGAGAGTTTTCGCCAGTAGTTCAGCCCGTCGAACATGCCGCCATTGATTGTCTGTCCGGACTTGATCTCAACGGGGTAAAGGTCTTCCCCGTTTTCGATCATCATATCGATTTCGTGTCCCTGTGAGTCGCGCCAGAAGTACAGCGGCGGCTCGATATTGGAATTCATGCAGGTCTTCACGATCTCGGAAATGACGTAGGTCTCGAAGATCGGACCGCGAAGGCTGTGAAGTGCCAGGGATTCGGCGTTGCGGATGTTCAGCAAATAGCAGACCAGCCCCGTATCGTAGAAGTAGAGCTTCGGACTCTTGATCAGGCGCTTGTTGAAGTTCTTCTGGTGCGGTCGGAGCAGGAAGACGATATAGCTGGCCTTAAGCAGAGAGAGCCATCGCTTTGCCGTAGTTGGAGAAACGCCGGAATCGCTAGCGAGCGAATCTATGTTGAGAATCTGCCCGGTACGCCCTGCCGCCAGACGGAGGAACCGTTCAAATGTTTCCAGATCGCTGACGTTGACAAGCGTCCTGATATCGCGTTCCAGATAACTCTGGGTGTATTGTGAAAGCCAGTTTGTCGGTTTGATCTTCCGATCGTAAATGGGCGGGTAGCTTCCACGGAATACCTGCTCGAAAGGATCATTGTCAGATGCTTCCGGGATGTCCCAGTTTTCGATCTCAAAGATGTCGCGGGGCGGCAGTCCGGCAAGTTCGCGGTGGGACAGCGGCAGGAGTTTCATAAGCGAGCATCGACCGGAAAGAGATTGGCTGATCGCTTCTTGCAGATGGAAGTTCTGGGAACCAGTCAGGATGAACTGCCCCATTTGATTTCGCTCATCGGCCAGAACCATGATGTAACTAAACAGATCCGGCACTCGTTGCGCCTCGTCGATAATGACCGGCTTCTTGAACTGGCCAAGGAATCCGTTCGGATCCTCTTTAGCGAAGGCTCTCGTATCCGGCTTCTCCAGATTGACGTAGGCGTAGTCGGGGAACAGGGAACGACACAAGGTCGTTTTCCCGGATTGCCTCGGCCCCGTGACGGCGACAATGGGGTATTGGGTTGCCGCTCCCCGGATATATGGGCTCAGATGTCGTTCGATCATCGCGTTCCTCCTGTTGATTTATCTCTTGTAAATATAACATCAAAAAGCGGATTTACAAGCTTTTTGGCATAAGAAAACGCAGCTTTTTTTGATTAAAACGATTTGCAAATCCACTATTGAATGACGGAATCACAAACAATCTCACAAGAAGAGGACAACGTGGACAGCCTCCGGGATAAACCCCATGGGAAACCAAGATAACTCACTTGCTCAATTATCCAGGATTCCCTGTATACGTACGCAGATAGAAAAAAACTAATCCTCAACATTCTTGGTTTCCATATAGCCGGAGTTTTGATGTCTGTCCAGGCTGTCCATATCGGATAATTTCAGCCCCCGGAACCGCTGTCGATTCCGAGGGCCGCGTGTTGTTTGATCGTTTGAGTTTTGCCGCTTACGCCAGCAGGTTCTGCCAGGCGGACTTGTCGTCTTGGAGGGATTCGAGTCCCGAGGCGAATCCGGCGGCGGCGAGCGCGCTGTCGAGCTGCGCGTCGTTGACGGCGGCGGTGAAGTTCGCCGTGACGTTGTAGAACGCGCTGCCCTTGTCGTTTGCAGTCGTCTTCTTCGCGGTCACGGAGATGTAATACTCACCGGCGTCGAGCGTAAGCGCCGCGGTCGTCGCGGATGCGCCGACTGCAAAGTCCTTGACCTTGACGTCGGTCTTCTTCTGGAGGGAGTTGAGGACGGCATTGCCTTTCTTGTCCGTGCCTTTCTTCCAGATCTCGAACGAAACATCCGCGAGCGCCGTGATCTCGAAGCTCAGCGTGCCTTTGCCTGTCAGCACGATCTTCGCGTAGTCCGCGGCATCGTTGTAGCCGACGAAATTCCCGAAGTCCGGATCCCCGCTCAGGGTTTCATCCAGGATGATCGCCCGGTTGCCGTTGGAAATTGCGATCTCGGCGAAGTTGGCATCATCCCTGAACGTTTTCGCCTTCTTGTCGTACAGCACGTTGTTCCTGCCATTGTCCGCGCTGTCGAAGAAACGGCTTCCAACGGTGTTGACCTTGACGTTGTAATACGCCGAACCGCCCTTGGCGGCGTCCGAGCTCTCCATGGAGACGAAGTACTCGTACTTGTCTCCGGCATCGAGGAGCTGCGCCTTGGTCGTTTTGGTGACGACCGCGCCGTTCTTCGTCTTCAGCGTGGTGACCGGGCCGGCTTTCGTCATCTTGCCGCTGGCGGTGTCGCGCTTCCAGAGCGTGAACTTCGCATTGCCGGTGGCGGAGACATTGAAGCTCACATACGCAGTCGAGCCGAGCTCAAGTTTCGTGTAGTCGATGCTGTCGCCGAAGCCGACGAAGTTCTCGAATGCCTCGCTGTCCTGCATTGCGGCATGATCGAGCACGATGCTTTCGACGCCGCGTTCGAGGCTCCGCGGATTTTCAATGACGCCGGCGTTCGTGGCGGCGTTGTTCCAGCCGTCGTCCGCATCGACAAAGAACATGCAGCCGGTGACGCTCACATTGTACAATCCCTCGGTTCCGGCTTTCTTCACGTTCTTCGCGACCAACGCCACGTAGTAGCTGCCGTCGGCGGTCAGGCAGACATCCTTGAGCATAGAGGTCTGTCCTGCCTTGACTGCGACCTTGCCGACCTGGATCTGTGCGCGGTTGCCTTTCTTGTCGAAGCCGTCCTCGTACACATAGAACGTCCCTGCGGCGGTGGAGTCGATGGAGAACGTCAGCTTCGCGGCGGTTTCCACATCGATCTTCGCGACGTCGCCGGCATCCATGTTGGTCCCGTCGTTTCCGAGCATGTTGTGCTTGCCGTCCCGGTTGATGGTTCCGACTTCGTCCAGACGGATTTCGCCGCTGCCTGTGACCGTGTTCGACGCGAACAGGGAGATGTTCGCGTCCTTGTTCCAGCCGAGTTTTTTGTCGTACAGGTAATCGTTCGACCCGTTGTCCGGCTTGTTGTCCGGGATGACGATGTTTGCGACGGTGTATGTCGTGATCTCGGACACGTTGCCGACTTCGTCGGTGCCGCGGAAGAAGGCCGTGCCGTTCCCGGTGAACGTGATGGGATCGGTATACGTCAGCCAGGTTTCGCCATCCAGCGAGTATTCTTTAACAGCGGAATCGTCGCTGAACGTGGCGGAAACAAGCACGTTGTCGTTCGTGATCGCGGTGATATCAGCCGAAACGACCGGGGCTTCCGGAGCCACCTTGTCGATGTTGCCGACCTCGAAAGCCGTGACCTCGGAAATGTTTCCCGCCTCGTCGGTGCCACGGAAAGACACACTGCCGTTCTCTGCAAACGGAATGGGATCGGTGTATGCCAGCCAGGTTTCGCCGTCAAGCGAATATTCCATGGCCACGGAATCGTCGCTGAACACTGCGGAAACGAGCACATCACCGTTCGTGGCAGCGGTGACATCGGCAGAGGCGACAGGGGCTTCCGGAGCTACTTTGTCGATATTGCTTACGATGTAAGCGGTGACCTCGGAAACATTGCCTACTTCATCCGTGCCGCGGAAGAAGACTGTGCCGTTTTCGGTGAACGTGATGGGATCGGTGTACGCCAGCCAGGTTTCGCCGTCCAGCGAATATTCCCTGACCACGGAATCTTCGCTGAACACGGCACTCACGGTCACGTCCTGATTCGTGGCCGTGGTGACATCGGCGGAGGCGACCGGTTTTTCCGGCGCGATCTTGTCGATGTTCGTTACGGCAAACTCCGTGACCTCGGAAACGTTTCCTGCCTCGTCGGTACCGCGGAAAGAAACAGTTCCATTCTCGGTGAACGTGACGGAATCGGTATACGCCAGCCAGTTTTCGCCGTCCAACGAGTATTCCATGTCCACGGAATCCTCGCTGAACACGGCGGTCACGGTCACGTCCTGATTCGTGGCCGTGGTGACATCGGCGGAGGCGACCGGTTTTTCAGGCGAGACCTTGTCGATATTCGTTACGGCAAACTCCGTGACCTCGGAAACGTTTCCTGCTTCGTCGGTTCCGCGGAAGACGATCGTACCATTTTCAGTGAACGTAATGGCATCTGTATACGCCAGCCAGGTTTCGCCGTCCAGCGAGTATTCCCTGACCACGGAATCTTCGCTGAACGCGGCGGTCACGGTCACGTCCTGATTCGTCGGCACGGTGACATCGGCGGAGGCGACCGGTTTTTCAGGCGAGACCTTGTCGATATTCGTTACGGCAAACTCCGTGACCTCGGAAACGTTTCCTGCTTCGTCGGTTCCGCGGAAGATGATCGTACCATTTTCGGTGAACGTGATGGGATCGGTATACGCCAGCCAAGTTTCGCCGTCCAGTGAGTATTCCATGGCCACGGAATCGTCGCTGAACGCGGCGGTTACGGTCACGTCCTGATTCGTCGGCACGGTGACATCTGCGGAGGCGACCGGTTTTTCGGGCGCGACCTTGTCGATGTTCGTGACCTCATAGCCGGCGATCTCGGATTCGTTTCCGGCGGAATCGACCGCCTTGAAGAAGACCGTGGTATTTTCGGAAACGGTCACGCCATCCACGTATTCCAACCATTCGCCTGTTTCACCGAGCTTATAGAGAGAGGACGCCAGCTCGACGTCATCCGCAAACACGGCGGTCACTGTCACGTCCCGATTCGTCGGCACGATGACATCCGCCCGGACGTCCAATACTGTCGGTGCCGTCACATCCTCGAAGACAACTTTCAAAGTCAGAACAAACAGATCCAGGTTCAGGGAATAGGTATAATTGCCGACGGAAAGCGCACGTCCCAACCAGATGTTCCCGAGCGAGTTGCCGAGCTGATCCTGAACCGTGATCGTGCTGCCGAATCCCGACTCCTTGCTATTGGCGGGCACCACATTTTCCGCAAGCGTGTACAAGCCTGCCGCCTGCGAATCGGAAACCGTGAGCGTGTAAACCGGCGTGGCTTTCTGGAGAGGCCGGAAATCGCTGATGCAGGTGATGTTGTGGGGTTCAAGGCCGGAGATGTCGAAATCTACGACAGCCTGTTTGTCAAGGGTAATCTGACTCGATGTCACGTTGTCGAATATCATGCGTCCGGTCAACTTGCCGCCGCGTTTGATAGACAATTTGCCGACGGAAGAGACCATGACGCCGTTGAGCGTTCCGCCGGAGGCGACGCCCATGCTGCCCTTGAGGATCCCGACCCCGTTTGCCGTTCCGCCGGATAAGATGTCGATCATGCCGCCGTTGTCGAGCATGGTGCTGTTCACCACGCCGCCGGAAGAGACGGACAAGTTGCCGCCGGAGACCGTGGTGGTGTCCGCCATTCCGCCGGAGAAGATGCTGAGATAGCCGCCTTTTTCGATCATGGTGCTGTTCACCACGCCGCCGGAAGAGACGGACATGCTGCCGCGGGAGACCGTGGTGTTGATCACTACGCCGCCGGAAGAGACGGACAAGTTGCCGCCGGAGACCGTGGTGGTGTCCGCCATTCCGCCGGAGAAGACCAGCATGGTGCCGCCCTTGTTGATCATGGTATTGTCCGCCGCACCGCCGGCTGAGACGCTCATGGAACCGCCCTCGTTGACCGTGGTGTTGGTCCCCTTGCCGTCGGACATCACATACATTTCCCCGGAAGCTTCAATCGTGATGGAATCCATTTCGGCCGCACTGGAAAGCAGCTGACCGTCCGAACCGTAATAGACGCCGGAATACTGGCTGGCAAACGTGGCAAATCCGCCCTCCTCAACGAAAATATGCCCTTCACACGGCGTCCAGACAATACCCGTCGCCGAGCCGGCGGAGAGAACGTAGAGTTCACCGCCGGCATTGACCGTGGTGTTATCCGCCTTGCCGTCGGAGAAGACGCGCATGGAACCGCCCTCGTTGACCGTGGTGTTATTCGCCGAACCGCCTGCCGAGACGTGCATGGAACCGCCCTCGTTGATTGAGGTGTTATTCGCCGAACCGCCTGCCGAGACGTGCATGGAGCCGCCCTCGTTGACCGTGGTGTTATCCGCCTTGCCGTCGGAGAAGACGTGCATGGAACCGTCTTCGTTGACCGTGGTGTTGTCCGCCGCACCGCCGGCCGAGACGCGCATGGAGCCGCCCTCGTTGACCGCGGTGTTGGTCCCCGTGCCGCCGGACATCACATACATTTCCCCGGAAGCTTCCAGCGTGACGGAATCCATCACTGTCGCAGTGGAAAGCAGCTGATCGTCCGAACCGTAATAGACGCCGGAATACTGGCTGGCAAACGTGGCATATGCGCCGTCCTCGACGGAAACATGCCCTTCGCACGGTGTCCAGACGATATCCGTGGCCGTGCCGCCGGCCAGGACAGCAAGATACCCGGAGGAATCGACCGTGGCATGGTCCGCCACACCGCCGTCTTCGACCTGGAGTTCCCCGCCGGAGCTGACGAGCGTATCCGTTGCCGTGCCGCCGGAGCTGACCGCCATGAATCCCTCGGTGATCGTGGTCTTGTCCGCCACACCTCCGTTCCCGACATAGAATTCGCCGCCCTCGGAGATGACCGTATCCGTGTACACGTTTCCGAACGGGACGGCATCCACTTCCCCGGACACGATAACCCCGGACGAGACGCTGGGGATGTTCAAAACCGTGCAGCTGGCGATCTCGGATTCATTTCCGTCGATATCGCCGGCCAGGAAGTAAACGATGTTGTTTCTGGATAAGGTGACGCCATCGACATATTCTTCCCAATCCGCGTCTTCGCCGACTTTGTACCATGTGAACTCAAGTTCATTCCTGTTGTCTTCGAAATCGGCCGTGATCACGACGGCCCCCTCAGTCTCTTCCGAGGCGCTTATCAGGATATTCGATATCGTCGGCGCGATCCGGTCGATCTCCCAGACCGTCAGCGTCAGTCCCTCGCTGCCGGAATTGATCTTGAACCTGGAATTTCCGTACACGAACGAACTGTTCGAACCGATCGTTTCATTGCGGGTGTTCTGGACCGTGATCCTCTTGCCGAAGTCGGTCGCCGCAAGCGTATAGATACCCTCTTTTTGCGAATCGGAGACCGTAAGCGTGAAAACAGCATTTTGGGCATCGCTCATTTTGAGCCCCTGGAACAGGGCGTCCTTGTTCGGGTCGATCGCGGAAACGTCGAAATCGATGACTGTGCCGCTTCCTATGGTCACATAAGCTCCGCTCAAGATATTCAGCCGTCCGGTCAGTACGCCGCCGGAAGAGACCTGAAGCGTCGCGCCGCTCCCGATCACGGTATCGCGCGCCGTGCCGCCGGAGGAGATCCTGAGGACCCCTCTTTCTTTCAGCACCGTATCGGATGCGGTCCCGCCTGGCTGGACGTAAAGATAGCTGGATTGGACATTGAAGCTGGAAGCGACGCCGTCTTTGAGTTCGAACGTCACATCGCAGGAAGAGCCTGTCACATAGGTGTCGGAAGCTACCATGAGAAGGAGGACCACATCGGAAGACAGGGAGATGTCTGTTGCCGTGCCGCCGGAGGAAATAGTCAGCATGCCGCCTTTGTGGAAATCGGCTCCATTCACGGTGCCGGCGGACAGAATATGAAGCTGTCCGTCCCCGCGGAACGTGATATTGCCAACCGAGACTCCGGAGGAAACGAACAGACTGCCGTCCGAGGTGAACGTGATGTTCTTCGCGATGCCGCCGTACTCGACCTGGAAAAGTCCAAAGTCGTTGACAGTGGTATTGTTTGCGATGCCGCCGAACTCGACAAACATCTTTCCGCCGGAATTGACCGTGGTCTCATCCGCCGTGCCTCCGAATCCGACATGAAGCCCCTGGATCCCGGAACAGGAATTGACGATGGTACCGTATGCCACGTAGCCGGAACTGATGGCATAGTTGTTGCGAACGACCTGATTCCGGATGATTTTGCCCGGCTTGGGGGCGTTGCCGACTTTCAGGGTCAGCACATCGTTTGAAATGCTGAGCGAATACTCCGTATCGGAAACCGTGATGGTCTTTCCCGAGGAAAGCGTTCCGAAGCTGCTCCCGTCCGCGCCTATGACGGAAATGGTCTGATTGATTTTGTACGCTCCTTTGGCGAGCTTATAGGTCCCTTCCGTCGTGTCTGCGCTGACCGTGATGCAGCCGGAAAGGTCTCCCCGAACGAGGGTCAGGTCCATTCCCGGATCCACTTCAGGCGTCAGGCGCGCCAGATCGAAAAGCACGGTCGCGCCGTTGAAAGCGGAAATGGTTCCGCCTTTGCTGCACACAAGTTTCCCGGTCAGCGTTCCCCCGGAGGAGATGCGGAGCGTTCCGCCGGAGAGGACCGTGATATTGTTCGCCTGTGCCCCGGAGAGGATATCAAGATAGCCGGATTCGATGCTGTAATCCGAAATATCTCCGTTCTTTATCCTGATTTCGGTTTGGCCGGAGACGCCGGAGACCAGCGTGTTCCTGTCCACCGAGATCCCGAGCATCGCCCCGGAAGAAGCCGTAATGCCTGTAAAAGTCCCTCCGGACGACATGAGGAAGCTGCCGCCGGAAGAGATCGAGATGCTGCTTGCCGAGCCGCCGAGCTTCAGCACGCCGCCGGACAGGATGACTGCGTATTCCACAAGGCCACCGTCCATCTGCATGTTGCCGCCGGAGGAGATGACAACACCGGCTATCATGCCCGCGGAGACGGCACGCAGGGAGTCGTGCAGGATGATGCCGACAACAGCCCCGCCGGAAGAGACCATCATTCCGCCGCCGGAGAAAACGACCGGGGCGAATGCCGTGCCGCCGGAGGAAACATGCATGCTGCCGCCATTGCTGATCTGGACATTGCTCACGAGTCCACCGGAGTCGACATGGAGCGCCCCGCCGCTGCTGACAGCCGTTTGTTTCGCGATGCCGCCGGACATTACGTACGCTTCATAGGAGGAGCCGAGCGTGAGGGAATCCATTGACGCCGCGCTGGAAAGCAGCTGGTCGCCGGACCCGAAATAGACGCCGGAATGCTGTTCGGCAAACGTCGCGGAAGCGCCGTCATCGAGGTACACATGCCCGACACAGGGCGTCCAGACGATATCCGTCGCCGTGCCGCCGGAAGCGACGGAAAGCCGTCCGCCGCTCGCAACGTTCATGCCCGCGGCAGTGCCGCCGGACATCACGTACATTTCATCGGAAGAGCCGAGCGTGAGGGAATCCATCGACGCCGCGCTGGAAAGCAGCTGGTCGCCGGAGCCGAAGTAAACGCCGGAAAACTGTTCGGCAAACGTCGCGGAAGCGCCGTTGTCGAGGTACACATGGCCGACGCATGGCGTCCAGACGACATCCGTCGCGATGCCGCCGGAGAAGACCTGAAGGCATCCGCCTGCCTGGACGGTCGTACTGAACGCCGTCGTGCCGGAATGGACCGTCGCCGACGCGTTTGCGAGGACCATGCCGGAGAACGAGTTGGATGCGAATGTGACGTTTGCGCCGTCCCGTATCTCCGTGAAACCGCCATTTTCCACGGTTCCCCATGCGGTGCCGCCGGAGAAGACGACCAGTGTGCCGCCGGGATCGACGACGGTATCGTAGAAGACGTCGCCCGGTCCGACAGTGAGCGTCTCGCCGGCTGCTGCGACTGCCCCGATGGACGTTGCAGGAGCGAGTTCCCCGCCGATCTGCAGGGACAGGCGCTTGTCGGAAAGGACGAGCATGTAGGCGACATCGGAGACCATGACGGTCTTCCCGACCTCGGTGAAGAGTCCCAGCTCTTCGCCGTCGGCATTCACGATCGTGATCATCCGGTCGAACGTACCTGCGCCGTCGGCAAGCGCGTAGAGGCCTTCCTCCTGATCCGCGTTGACCGTAATGGTGTAGTTTGACGCCTTGACTCTGGAAAGATTGTCGAACAGCGCTTCCGAATTCGGCTTCGCCTGCGTCAGGTCAAAATCCACGGTTGCGCCGGCATTTGCGGAAATGTAGCCTTTGCTGTCGCAGCTGACTTTCCCGGTCAGTTTCCCGCCGGAAGCGACCGTGACGCTCCCGCCGGAGGAAACCGTAACGCCGTTGATTGTACCATCGACATAGACTTTCGCACCGGAAGCGACCACGACCCGGTTCAATGCGCCTCCTGCGGAGACATCCACCGTTGCGGAACACTTTTCCCCCTCGAACGTGAAAGATACGTCATTTGCGACCGCGCCGGATGCAATGCCCATGCTGCCGAACTGCTCGATGAAGACGTTGTTTACGATGATGCCGGAAGAGACCTCGAATCCGGCGCTCTCCCCGATCATGAGAGCGGAAACGGCGGCGCCGGAAGAGATGAACATGCTGCCGCCGCGCTCAAGGATCGTCCCGATTGCCGAGGCTCCGGAATGGACGTACATGCTGCCCCGGGATTCGATCGTCGTGAGGACCGCCGTGCCGCCGGAGTAGACCTGGAAAAAGCCTTCGCTGTAGATCGTCATGTCAAGGGTTTTTCCGCCGGGCATCGCATACAATCCGCCGCCTTTGGAGACCTCCAGGGAAGCCAGGGCGTTTTCCTGGAATGCCGAGCTGCCCCCTTTTGACGAAATGAAATAGACCCCGGAACACGTGTCGGCAAATGTCACGGTGGCGCCATCGCGAATGTTCAGATTCCCCTTAAAAGGCGACCAGTCGACATTCAATGCCGTGCCGCCGGACGCGATGGTCACAGACCCGTAAACGAGTCCGATCCCGTCCACCATGCCGCCGGAATGGACAGAGAGAGTTCCGCCAGCCACGCTGATATCGCCCGCCGTGCCGCCGGAAAGGACGTCTAATTCCTTGAAGCCGACCCCGAAACTGGAAACGGAGCCGCCCCTGATCTCAAACGCGACGCCGTCGGACGTCCCGGCGATGACGGTGTCGGGGGCGATCTCAAAACTGAACCCCACTCCTGCTTCGGCGACGATGCCCGTCGCTGTGCCGCCGGAAAGGACTTCCAATCCGCCGTTCATGCCGACGGTGACCCCGTCCGCCACTGCACCGGAGGAGACCTGAAGATGCCCCCCTGACGAAACGACCGTGTTCAAGAACGTCTCTCCGTCGAAAATGGAAACGGACTGTTCGGAAGACAAAGTAACACCATTGAGGGTCCCGATATTCGAGATCGTGCAGTCGGCGATTTCCGATTCATTTCCGTCCAGGTCTAAAGCTTTGAAGTACACGGTCGTGCCGTTGTGGTATACCGTAACGCCATCCGCATATGCCGTCCATTTGCCGTCCTCGCCGAACTTGTACAGGATGGACTTCAATTCATCGTTGTTGTCCGAGAATTCCACTGTGATCACGACCGGCTGGTCTGTCGGCTGCGACGTGCTGACCTGAATGCTGGTAAGAGTCGGGGCGATCATATCCCGTTCCTCAACGGTCAGGAACAGCGTGCCTTCGTCGAATGACAGCCTGTACTTGCCATCGCCGGCAATAATGGCATTTCCGTCGATGGTGAGCGAGCCGTAAGAGGCGCCAAGTATGTCATAGACCGGGAGTGACCCGAAGAAAGAGGACGCGCTTTCTGCGAGCGTGTATGTGCCGTACGCCTGCGTGTCCGAGACTGTGAGCGTGTAGTTCGGGGAGCCCACAATGTACGAGAGATTGTTGACCAGAGCCGCTCCGCCGGGCGCCACGCCGGAAATGTCGAAGTCGAGGATCGCTCCGGTATTGGCGGATATGAAAGCTCCTTCCTCAAAGAACATTTGCCCGGTCATCTTGCCGCCGGATGAGATATAGAAATTGCCGCCGGGATTGATCGTGACGCCGCCCGCCGTGCCGCCATTGTAAACATAGAAATGCCCGGCGTTGACCGTGGTGTCTTTTGCTATGCCGCCGTTGTAAACATAAACATTCCCGGCGTTGACCGTGGTGTCATTTGCCATGCCGCCGGAAGAGACATAAAAATAATAGCCGTTGAACGTAGTGTTGCTCGCCGTGCCGCCGTCGTAAACATAAGCATACCCGGAATGGAACAGGGTATTTTCAGCGAGGCCGCCGGAAGAAATATACAGTTCTCCGTAATAGAACGTGGTGTTGTTTGCCGTGCCGCCGTCGTAGACATAAAGATAGCCGGAGTTGACCGCGGTGCCGTCCGCCGTCGTGCCCGAATGAAGGGTAGCGGAATACCTGTTGGTGAGTTCCAGTTCGGAGATCGTATTGGGAACAAACGTGACGTCCGCACCGTTCGCGGCGTTGACCCATCCGCCATTTTCCACGATTTCAAGCGCCGTGCCGCCGGAGGAGACCTGGAGACGGCCGCCCGAATTGACCGTGGCGATGTTCGCCGTGCCGCCTGAGGAAACGAGGAGGGAGCCGCCGGAAGAGATGACCGTGTTTTCATAATCCTTTCCGGGAAGGACGACGGCGTTTTGCGCTTCCAGCACGACATCGGAAACCACATTGTAAATATTCGAAACGGTGCAGCTCTCGATCTCGGAAACATTTCCTGCTCTGTCTTTCCCGCGGAAGAGCACCTCTCCATTGTCCCGCATTTCGACCGGTCCGGTATAGCTGTACCAGGTCTCGCCGCCGTCCTGCGAGTATTCCCCTGCGGCATCTTCGCCGAATACTGCGGAAATCATCACGCTGCCGAATGTCGGATCGGTGATGTCGGCGGAGACAGTCGGCTTTTCCGGCGCGACCCTGTCGATGTTGTCAACGGTGTATGCGGATTCGGAGACGTTTCCCAGGGCGTCCGCGGCGCGGAAGAATACGGATCCGTTCTCCGTGAATAGCAGGGGCTCCGTATACGAGGACCATGTCTCTCCGTCGAAACTGTATTCCCGTACGACGGAATCTTCGCTGAACGTCGCCGTCACGGTCACGTCGCCGTTGACCGGTGCCGCCATGTCCACGGAGACGACCGGTTTTTCCGGCGGGACCCTGTCGATGTTGTCGACGGGGAAGCTGATGGCCTCGGATTCGTTTCCGGCGGCATCGACCGCCTTGAAATAGACCGTTGCATTGTCATACACGGTAGCGCCGTCTGTGTAGACTGTCCATTCGCCGTCTTCTCCGATCCGGTACAGGGAGTCTGCCAGTTCGGCATTGTCGGCAAAGACTGCGGTGATCACGACCGGCTGGTTGGTCGTGACGGTGATGTTCGCCTGTAGGCCGGATACCGTCGGAGCGACCGTGTCGATGTCGCCTATGACCGTAACGGTGAGCGTGCCGTCATTCAGTGCCAGCAGATACCCTGTTCCGGCGATGTTTATCGTTCTGCCAAGTTGAAGTGTGCCGAGAGAGTCGCCGGACGTGTTCAGGACCGTGATCGTGCCGTCGAATCCCGCCGCGCCCTCGGCGAGCAGGTATGTGCCGTACGGTTGGGAATCGGAGACCGTGAGCATGTAATCGGGCGAGCCCTGAACATAGGAAAGTCCGTTGACCTGCGCCATGGATTCGGCGCCTGCGGAGAGATCGAACGAGAGGATCGCGCCGTCATATGCGTAAACGACTGCGTCCTCGGCGAAATTCATTTGTCCCGCCAGTTTTCCGCCGGTATACACTTCGAGGTAGCCGTCGGAGCCGACCGTCGTGTCGCGCGCCGTGCCGCCGGAGAAAACGTACAATGCTCCCTCGGCATTGACCGAGGTATGCTCCACAGTGCCGCCGTCGTCGACGGAAAGCTCCCCGCCCGAGACCGTCATGTTCGAAAAAATCTCTCCGTCGAACACGCAGACAGACTGCCCGGAAGAAAGGGTGACTCCGTTCAACGCTTCGATGTTCGAAACCGTGTACTCGGCGACCTCGGATTCATTGCCGTCGGAGTCGATCGCCATGAAGTAGACGGTCGTGTTGCGGCAGACCAGGACGCCGTCCTCATAAGCGCTCCAGTCATAGTCCTCTTCCAGCCGGTAAAGCGTGGACCCCAGTTGGTTCAGGTTGTCCGCGAATTCCGCTGTGATCACGATTGGCTGGTCCGTCGGTTCCGTTGTGCTCGCCTGGACAGCGGAAACGGTCGGCGCGACGATGTCCCGGGTCTGGACTTCCAGCTGCAGGACGTTATCTTCCAGTTTCAGGACGAACCGTTTGTCGTTGTGAAAAGCCGCCCCGTCGACCGTGAGCGTGCCCCAGGATTTCCCGAGCGTACTCTGGACCCTGATGACGCCGTCGAATTCCGCCGCGCCATTTGCGAGCGTGTATGTCCCGTATTCCTGGGAATCGGAAACCGTGAGCGTGAAGACCGGCGTCCCCTGGATTGCGGAAAGTCTGTTGACCCGTGCGTCCTCGCCCGGCGCAAGCTCGGAAACATCGAAATCAATGATTCCATTGTTTGCGGAAACGTATGTGTTCGGCTCAAAGGTCATTTGTCCGGTCAGTTTCCCCCCGGAAAACACTTCGAGCCTGCCGCCGTCTTGGACTGTGATGCTGTTCGCCGTCGTGCCCGAATGAACAGTCGCGGAACGCCCCTCGGAGAGCGTCAGCCCTGAGATCGTGTTGGACGCGAATGTGATATTCGAGCCTCGGACGTTCACATATCCGCCATTTTCCACAATGCTGGCTATGATCGTTCCCGGGTTCGCTGCCAAACGGGGCGCAAAAGTGCCGCCGGGATTGACCGTGATGCCGCTCATGAAAATGGTCCCCCTGTAATCGAATATGCCGCCCTCGTTGATCGTGGTATTGAAAGCCGTGCCGCCGCTGGAAATGAACATGCTGCCGCCGAAATTGAGCGTGGTATCGGTTGCAGTGCCGCCCCAGGAAATGAACATGCTGCCGCCATCATTGACGAACGTGTTGCTCGCTATGCCGCCTTCGGATATCAGAAGCCTTCCTTTGTAGTTGACCGTAGTGCTGTTTGCGGTGCCGTCCGAGCGAATATCCAACTGCCCGCCCTGGCTGACCGTGATTTTGAGGGCATAGTCCCAATCGTACAGAGAAAGCGTGCCTATTGTGCGGCTGAAGTAATACTGATTCATCTTGCGTTCGCCTTGTTTTATCTGTGATGTTTAGTTGAAAAACCGAGGAAAGCATGGAATGGATGGCGCAAGACCGAACCGGGCTGACATAAGAACAATAGATGAGGGCCGCATGCCCGCTTTCATCTTGTCTCCGAGTCCATTCGTGTTAAGGAAAAGCCTTTTTAGAAATGAACATTATTTAGCTTTACAACAATATATCACTAACCAACAAAAAAACAAGGAGATATTTTCGTTTTATTTTAAAAAAGATTGGACTGTCCCCGCATCCATGGGAACTTTGGTTTGCATGCACAGTTCCTTTCGCGGGAAACCGCTGAAAAGCTGACGGAAGTAATTCTATTTCTTGTGAAAGCAGAAGCCCCCGGTCCGTTGAGGCGGGATCCGGGGGCTTCGTTATTAGACTGGGATGGCGGTCACGCCAGATTGGCGAGATCCTGCCACTCGGTCCGGCTGTTCAGGGCGTCGAATGGGGAGGCTGCGCCGAATGCGGATGCATCCGCGGCATACTGGTTGAAGCCAAGGACATCCTGTAGATTCAGGCTGCTGTCCGCCGCATCGAACGCATCCCAGCCGTTAAGATTGACAGAAGCGTCCGGCAGGGCGAGGGCGCTTTCGAGCGAGGCGCTGTCGACGATGTCCGTGTCGAGGAGCGTCACGTTGTAGTAGGCGTTGCCGCCGGACTTGGCGTTCGTGGAGGTGATGGCGAGGTAGTATTCGCCCGATTCCTTGAAGGCATATGCTTTCGTTTCGATCCCGTACATCTGGACGCCATTGACGACCGAGGTCTTCTTGAGCGCGGTCGACTGGAGCGACTTCATCTTAAGCTTGCCGGAGTCGAACTGCCAGATCTCGATCTTCGCGGCGTCGGTGGCTTCGACCTTGAAGCTCACCGTCCCTGCTTTTGCGACCGAGATCTTCCTGAAATCGGTGTCGTCGTTGTGCCCCACGAAGCCGGTGTAGTCCTTCCCCTTGAACGTATACATATCGTAATCGAAGCTGACTGCCTCGCCCTTGTTGCCGACTTCGATTGCGAATCCTTCGCCGTTCACGATATCCTCGTTGACAGGCTGTTTCGCCTTCTTGTCGTACACATAGTTGTTCCAGCCGCTGTCGATATTGTCGAAGAACACGGTGCTGCTCCCGACGGTCAAATCGTAGTACACTTTGTCGCCTTTCTTCGCGTTCGATGCCTGCACGGAGACGTAGTATGTGCCAGCCTCAAGGAGCTTCAGTTTCGTGTCCGCCCCCGCTTTCACAGCATCGGATTTGAACGACGTCGACTGGAGCGAAGTCATCTTCTTCTTGCTCGCGTCGAATGAGTAGACCGTCAGTTTCAGCGCACCGGAGTTTTTTACGTCCGGGGCCATGCCGACGCCTGCCACGTTGAGGCTCAGGTTAGCAGCGGAGTTCAGGCGGATCTTCACGAAGTCGGTGTCATCGCCGAATCCGACGAAGTTGTCCCCGTCCACATAGCATTCGTTGTCCAGCTGGATATATTCGCCGACAGTGTCGATGGTCTCGTCGTTCAGGTTCGCGCTGTTGTCGTCCGGCGTTTTCTTCTTGTCGTACAGCCAGTTGTTCCAGCCGCTGTCATCGTCGCTGAAAAAGACAGCGGTTTTGCCGACGTAAACGTTGTAGAAGCCGTTCGGCGCGTAGCCTTTCTTCGGCATTTTTGCCTGCATGGCGATGTAGTATTCGCCGGCCTCGAAGAATCTCTCTTTCGTCGGCGTGGTCTTGGATTTGACGCCTTCTTCTATCTTGATCGCAGTCGACTGGAGCTTCGTCAGCTTGTTCGTCTTTTCGTCGTACGAATAGATCACGAACTGGCCGGAGATCTGGGAATTGATGTTGAATGTGAGTTTCGCGCCAGTGGCAAGCTCGATCTTCGCGTAGTCCGCGTCGTCGTCCTCGTACGGCTCGAAGCCCTGGACCTTGCCGACGAAATTGTGCATGTCGTCGACCATGACCGAGTATTTCCTGTCCAGCAGCACCTCGGCGCTGCTCTCTTCCAGCTCGTTCACGACGAACTCGCCGAGATTCGGGTTCTCCGGGGGAACCGCTTTCTTGTCGTACACGTAGTTGTTCCAATGGTCGTCCGGGCCATCGTCGTGCACCAGCGGATAATCGCTGACCGAGAGGGACAAGGCGTCATCCTCGACGGCGAGCGAGTAGAATATCCCGTTCACCTCGATGGATTCCCCGGCGGAAAGTGTGCCGAGTTCCGTGCCGGGTCCGGCGTCCACGATCGTCATGGAACCGGTGAAGCCCGTTGCGCCGGTGGCGAACGTGTATGCGCCCATTTCCTGATAGAAATCGGAGACAAGGATCCGGTAGTCCGGATTTCCGGTGATGCCAGTCAGGTTGTCGACCTGGATGTTCGTGCCGGGGGCAGTTGTTGACAAGTCGAACAGGACGGAACCGCCGCCATCCACGGCAAGTTCGCCTCCTGAGGCGATCGTGACGGTCCCCGCCAGGACGCCGCCGGAAACGATTTCCATCCGTCCGCCGTTCTCGACCGAAACCCCGTATGCCGTGCCGCCGCTGGAAACATGGAAATCACCGTCCGATGCGACCGTGGTGAAACCGGCAGTGCCGCCGCTGGAAACATGGATATTGCCGCCCGTCTTCACGGTGGTGCTGAGGATGATGCCGTCACTGGAAACATGGAATGCGCCGTTGGTTTCCACGGTAGTAAAAGAAGCCGAACCGCCGCTGGAGACATGGAGCGCGCCGTTCTCTTTGACCGTCGTCTTTTCGGCAGTGCCGTCGCTGGAGACATGGAGCGCGCCGTTTGTTTCCACCGAGGTGCCGACCGCTTTGCCTCCGTCGCTGACGATCATGCAGCCGCCCGATTCCACTGTGGTGCCAGATGCCGAGCCGGAAGAGAAGAGAGCCATGCTGCCGCCGGCTCCTACCGTGGTGTCGACGGCAAGTCCATAGGAATGGACGGCCAAGATGCCGCCAGATACCACTGTGGTCTTCGAGGCTCCGCAGATGCTTTCGCTCGAATATTGGCCGCAGAGGTCCATGCTGCCGCCGATGACGACCGTGTCAATGACGGAGCCTCCGTCGATACTCAGGACGCCGCCGGCGGAAACCGTCGTGGAGGATGCCATGCCGCTTTCCCGGATCTCCATGCTGCCGGAATCTTTCAGCGTGGTGCTGACAGCCGTGCAGCCGTTGTTGACAGAGATCAGGGCGGAGCTCCCCGCCACGACCGTATCGGATGCGAAAGAACTCCTGTAGAGGTACAAAGTCCCGTCCGAATGCACTCCGGTGCGGAACGCCGAGCCGCCATCGTTGAGGTATAACTGTCCGTATTCCCGGATTTCGGTGTCGTTCGCGATGCCGCCATAGACCCACAGTACCGACAATGTGCCGCTGCCTTCGGGATCGGCGGTACCCCGGATGAGCGTGCCGTTCGCGACTGTGCTGGAATGGACTGTGGCTTCGAGGCCGGACGTCAGCTGCAGATCATTGACCGTATTGGACTGGAATGTGATGTTCGCATCATCCGCAATGGAGACGTAGCCGCCGTTCTCAAGGACCGTCCCGGCTGTGTTCGCGCCATAGTCGATATAGACAGAGCCGCCGCGGTTGACCGTAATGCCGCCTTCAAAGGTCGCGCCGGAGTATATGCCGAGATATTCGTCCTCGTTGAGAACGAACGCCGGAACCGTGACCGAGCCGCCATTGACGGCATAGTACTGGAATCCGGCCCCGATGGCGCTTGTCAGGACGCCGTCCACCTTGAATTCCTTTTCTCCGCAGGTCCCGGAGATATGCGTGTCTGGCGCGATGTACATTTTGACGCGTCCGCCCGCGGCGACCGAAACGTCCGCGGCGGATGCGCTGAAATCGACGACGATGCTGCCTCCGCTGCTCACGGTCACGCCGACGGCTTTGCCGCCGCTGGAGACATGCATGGCGCCGCCGCTGTTCAGGACGGTATCCGAAGCGAATCCGCTGGAATCCACCTGGACGGAGGCGAAATCCCAGACCGTGATGTCCGAGGCGATGCCGCCGTAGGTGATGAGGAGCTTGCCGCCTTCTTCCCGGCTCCAGGCGCTGCTGTCGCTTTCGTGGCTCACGACTCCATGGCTGAGCACAATCCCGTTCGCCGTGATCCCGTCATACAGAGTCAGTGAACCGCCGCTCGTGACAAGCGTGTTGTCGATCGTGCCGCTGGCTGCGATGAGGTTGGCGCCGAGCGCGGAAACGTTTTTGGCGGTCCCGCTGTACATGTTCAGCCCCGTGCCGCTTTCGAACGTTGCGCCGTTCAGAAGTCCGCCTCTGAGCCAGGCTACTCCTCCGCTTGCCATGCCGACGAACGTGGCGTTGTTCAGCGTGCCGCCGGAGATTTCCGCACGGCCGTTTTCAAACGTGATGTTGTCCGCCACGCCGCCGGAGTTCAGGCGGATCGCGCCGCCGTTTTTTACGGTCATGTCCTGGATATGGCCGTTCTGGAGCAGGATGGTGGAGGAAGATGCGCCGTCGACCATCTTGCCGCTGACATAGGTGCTGGCTCCGGAATTGACGTTGAGGAAGATTGCGCCGTTCTCGCCGAGGGTGAAATCCGTGACCGAGGCGTTTCCGAGCACGGTGAGGTTGCCGCAGTCGATCGTCAGGTTCGTCGCCGAACCGTCACTGACGATGATTTCGCCGTTGCTGTCGACCTTGACGCCGTCGACGATGCCGCCTGCGCTGACATAGAGTTCGCCCCAGCTGTGGAAGACCGTATTCTTTGCCGAACCGCCAGAAAGGATCTCGCACTTGCCTTCCTTGATGACAGTGTCCTCCATGAGGCCGCTGTTCCCGACGACGATCCTTCCACTCTCGAATGCCGTGGCGGAAACCAGCTTCCCGCCGCTTTCGACGGAGAACTCCTGATAATCGCTGACAGTCGCCTCGGTCAGGGTGCCGGAGACGTTCGCGCAGCACCCGGACAGGCCGCTGACGAGAGCTCCGTTTTCGATGGTGACGCGACCGTAGCCGGAGATCGCGCTCGTCAGCTCGACGCCGCTGTGGATGACGGCGTTCCCGGAATAGTGCAGGAAAATGCCGTTCACCAGACCCCCACTGTAAATGTGGACCGTGCCGTTGGAAACGGTGATGCCGTCCGCGTTTCCTCCGGAGTCGACTTTCATGGATCCGCCGCTGTTCATGGTCGTATGGGTCGCAAGGCCGCCTTCGCTGACATAGACAAGGCCGTTGGCAAGTACCGTGGTGTCGGTCGCCGTGCCGCCGCTTTTGATGTGCATGGAGTCGTTGGAAAGACTCAAACCGCTGAGGACGCTGCCGGATTCGCCGGGGACTTCGTAATATGCCATTATTTCGTTCTCCGTTCAGTACAAAAAGATATGAGGATTTCTTTGCTTTATTTTCGGAAGATAAAATACACCCCGTTCCCGCATAATGCAAGGTGAGTGTGCCGAATGCTGGTAAAAACAGGTGAAAACGGCGTCGCGCGGAACGGGATCGTCATTCCTGCCCGTCTTCCTCTTCCCAGGCGGTGAGGATGTGCGCCAGGGAGAAAGACAGGATGCAGAGGATGCAGCAGGCGATGGATGCCGCCCAGAGGAAACGGGAAGAGATTCCGGAGTTGATCAGGTCAAGATAGACCAGCACGAGCACAGTCGGAAAACCGACAAGCGCCAGAATGCCGGATACGATGTAGAGCAGGACTTTCACATTCATTGGAATAAGACTCCCGACATGGTGAATGGAACCGGAGATATTGTCTTGACAACTGATAACGACGCCCAATACTATACCATAGATTTTTGCATTGTCAAGCCGTCTGCCGGAGAATGTGGGACAGCGGGACCTGCCTTTTGGCGGATGTTCGCCGGAGAACGATTGCGTCGGCGGTCCGCGCGGCTGATCGCGGCGGACTTTTTCGCAAGACGCCGGGCGTCTTTTTTTGAACTTGCGGCGGCAAGGATCGGTGCAGGGAATCCCATTTGCGGCATTTTTCATTAAAAAAAGGGCAAAAAATAGCGATTTGCGGTTGATTTTATTCTGCTTTTGTGGTATAGTTCGGTCATGATTATTTTCTTTAACGGAAACACTCTGGCTTATGACCGGTAATTCTAACATGCATGGGAATGCGGCGCTGCCGCTGAACGCACGGAATGCGCGCATCGCATCGGGCGGCGGGCTTGCCGCTTCCCTGCACGGTTTTCCTGCTGCGGAAGAACCCGCCCCGAACGGATACCGGCGAACCGGCGCCGAGCCGGACGGACTGGATTCCTGCATGGCGGGACGGCGCGTCGAAACATGCGGCGCTCCCTTTTGAACCTGCAACCCAACAAAGACATTCATCATAACGAACCATCCTACAAGGAGAAAAACATGAGCAGTCAACTGACGATTGGACTTGATTTCGGTTCCGACAGCGTAAGAGCCGTGCTGGTCGACGTGGAGAACGGCGAAATCCTCGCCTCCTGCGTCCAGAACTACCCCCGCTGGAGCGAAGGCAAATACTGCGACGCTCCGAACAACCAGTTCCGCCAGCATCCGCTGGACTACCTCGAAAGCCTGGAAGTGGTCGTCAAGGGCGTCATGCAGGGCATTGAGAAAGAACGCGTGATCGGCATCGGTGTCGACACCACCGGTTCCACCCCCTGCGCCGTGAACAAGGAAGGCGTCCCGCTGTCCATGCTGCCGGAGTTCAAGGACGATCCGAACGCCATGTTCATCCTCTGGAAAGACCATACCGCCATCTTCGAAGCCGACGAGATCAATGCCTATGCGAAGTCGCACGGCGGCATCGACTACACTATGTACGAGGGCGGCATCTACTCCAGCGAATGGTTCTTCGCCAAGATCCTCCACACGCTCCGCATGAGCGAGTCCGTCCGCAAGGCGGCGTTCAGCTGGGTTGAACACTGCGACTGGATCCCCGCCGAACTCACCGGCAACATCGACCCGCTCAAGATGGCGCGCAGCCGCTGCGCCGCCGGCCACAAGGCCATGTGGCACGAGAGCTGGGGCGGGCTTCCGCCGGAAGAATTCTTCGCCGGGCTCGATCCGATGCTCGCCGGACTCCGCAGCCGCCTGTTCAAGGACACCGTGACGGGCGACAAGCCCGCCGGCAAGCTCTCCGCGAAGTGGGCGGACCGCCTCGGCCTCACCACGGACGTCGTGGTCGCCGCCGGTGCGTTCGACTGCCATTTCGGCGCGGTCGGCGCGCAGATCCATGCCTACGACCTGGTCAAGGTCTGCGGCACCAGCACCTGCGACATCCTCGTCGCGCCCAAAGTCGACAACTGCATCCCCGGCATCTGCGGCCAGGTGGACGGATCCGTGATCCCGGGCATGATCGGTCTTGAGGCCGGGCAGTCCGCGTTCGGCGATGTCTACGCCTGGTTCAAGCGCCTCCTCTCCTATGCCGGCGATGTGAAGATCTCCGTGATCGAAAAGGAAGCCGCCACCATCCCGGTCGGCACTACCGGCGTCCTCGCGCTCGACTGGTTCAACGGCCGCCGCACCCCGAACGCCAACCAGAAGCTCACCGGCGCGATCTGCGGCCTCAATCTCGGCACGACCGCCCCGATGGTCTACCGCGCACTCGCCGAAAGCACCGTCTACGGCGCACGCGCCATCATCGACCACTTCAAGGCGCAGTCCATCCCGATCCGCAACGTCATCATGACCGGCGGCATCAGCCGCAAGTCCCCGTTCATCATGCAGATGTGCGCCGACGTCTTCAACCTCCCGATCA
>Ga0265301_10000450_pt1 | contig 61395 bp, 57 predicted proteins | sample AusTroGonzalo_MG_2_FD_193488 | JGI IMG/M metagenome (GOLD analysis project Ga0265301, IMG submission 193488) | Bovine rumen microbial communities from tropical cattle in Woodstock, Queensland, Australia - Gonzalo_04 | ecosystem: Host-associated > Mammals > Digestive system > Stomach > Rumen ... | reverse complement strand
TTTAGACATTTGAACGACAGAACGAAAAAGCTATTTCCGAATTTTATTCAAAATGGAGATTATTATAACCCTTATATAACCACTCTTACAAATTGTGATTTTTGGGCGGTATATTCAAAATCATATTATAAAGAGCTATATAAAGAACGAATTGCATCGCCTCTTGTTATGGATAAATTACTGAAAACAGAGTATAAATCAGACTATATCGAGCCTGCATTATGTATGGATGAGTATTCTGATAATCATTACGGATTATTATATAAAGAATTTGATGAAAAAAATTACAAAAGTGAGCGTGCAAAAAATAAAAAAACTATAATAAAAGAATTTAGTTCTGACTATATTAAAACTAATTTTACCGATAAAACAATATTTAAAAATCCTGACATGGTTAAAATATACGGTTATTTGGATTCATTTTATGACGCACCTCTTCTGTTTGCAAATCCTGAACCTGATATTTTTGCCGAAGGTACGGATATATTATTTGGCACAATATTTAAACTTTTTGAACGTAATAGAAATATACAGATTATATTAAGTATAAAAGACGGGTTAAAGAATAATCATATAAAATCTGCAGTAGATTTCTTGAATGAAAACAGAATTAACATGGGCAAATGGGTTTATATTGACGATGAAGTAAACTTAGCCAAGGTATTTTCTGCTTCTGATTTATTTTTGTATTCTGCGCGAATTTGTACAGGAGATATTAAGCATCTGTTGAGCTTGAAATATGGCTGCGTCCCTGTTGTTGCCAAAACAGGCATTTTGAATGATGGTGTTGTTGATATATATGATGACATTGTGAACGGAAATGGATTTAAAACGAGACAAAGTTTGTTAAAAGAAGACGAAAATACAAATGTTTATATCAATTGTCTTGAGAAGGCATTGGAATTGTATAACCGGAATTCTGCAGGCTGGAATATTATTACTAAAAACTGTATTACGGCAGATACGGGATGGAGTTTCGAAAAATTGGAACGTTATAATAAGATTTATCAGAAAATATATTTTGGTGCAGATAATACAGATAATGTTGAATAAAAATAAATATAAAAGAAGTCCCCGCTCTCGCGGGGGCTTCACTATCATATACCTGTTTTATTTTCGTATTGATTTTATAACAGATTGAGGGCAATACTTGGTTGTTGGTTAGCTGTTGCCAAAAGTGTTGCTGAAGATTGCTGCAGAATTTGGTATTTAACATAATTTGAAGCTTCTGTTGCAACATCGGCATCTTTAATAGATGAATTAGCCGATACAATATTTTCTTTTTGTACGCTGATTGCATCAACAGCAGATTCAACACGGTTCATATAAGCACCGATTAAAGAAGTTCTGCTTGATACATTTCCAATTGCATCATCAATGAAGTAAAGGAATTCACGTGCTGTGTTGTCATCAGTATAAACAGCGTCGCAGATTGCTGTAATACAAGCAAGAGTGCCGTCAGCATAATCGCTCGGACTAAGTGGACTGTATTTTGTTGAGTAATCGTAGTCGCCTACACGTGTTCCGGTAATTCTTGATTCAAGAGCATCTGTTGTTTCACTTGAATTAGTTCTCTGATACCAGGTGTTACCTGTTCCTGCGTGGTCATTTTTATCTACCAATAATGAAGTACATTTTGCTGATTCAAAAAGGGTGTACTTGAGGTTAATTATATTTGGTAAACCAGCATTGTTACTAACCTGAAGGTTAATACCTGTTTGTGATGTTACTGCAATACTTGTACCATCAAGTAACTGTATTCCGTTAAAATCAATAACTTCGCACAGACGGTTAATTTCAAGCATTCTTTGTTCAACTTCGGTTCTTATTGCTTTCATTGATGCTGTACCGTAAGTACCGTTGGCAGCCTGCTCAGTCAAATCTCTGACACGCTGTAAATAACTGTTTACAATGTTTAAAACACCTTCTGCTGTGTCCAGTAGAGATAAGCCCATTGTTGCATTTGATTCTGCGACATCATAACCGGAAATTTGTGCTTCCATCAAAGTCGATACTGAAGAACCTGCAGCATCGTCTTTACCGGAATTAATTTTGAAACCGGTTGTCAATCTTTCCATTGCGGTGTTCATACCGCTGGTTGCTTGGGATAAATTTCTTTGCGCGACAAGAGACGCAATGTTTGTGTTTACTGTAAGTGAAGCCATAATTCAATCTCCTTTTCTTTTAGCTTTTCTTCCATGAATATGTTTATTATTTAGTTTTCAGTTTGCAAAATCCGCAGCCCAAGCAGGACCGCTATTTTGTGGGTAAATTATTGTTTCATGATAGTTATAAGGATATACTTTTCCTTACACTACGATAATAATGTATGATTTAAATAATTAAAATTCTAAATAAGTTAGAAATTTCTATAACTTTAGTTTAAAGTTATTGTTTTTTTAAAATTTTCCATTAGTGGGATTTATATTCGTATTTTGTATCATTTTGAAAATTTCTTCTGCAAAGTTATTGTCTTTGTTTCTGTCCGGATGGAATTTGAGTGACAATTTCCTGTAAAGAGCTTTTCTCGGCCCCGGATTAGACAATCCTGTTCTGAGTTCGGTTTCTGTAATGCCGAGCATGTCTGCGAATTTCTTGAAATCTTTTGGACTTAGTGTACGCAAATCGTAAAATTTAAGGTGACTTTTTGCTATTTCATTATATATTGTCTTTTCAAAATATTCGAAATTTTCTACTTGAGTGTCTGTAAAAGCCCCTCTCCTCCATGTTCTTCCGGAACGGCTGGTGTATGTGCTTGAACTACTGCTTGTCGAACCACCCGTTCTCGAGCCTCCGCTGGTGCCAGAACCGCTGCCTGCTGAACTGCTGCCTGTAGAACCACCCGTTCTCGAACCGCCGGAAGTGCTTGATGAACTCGAGTTGCCGCCAGTCGAACCCCCCGTTCTCGAACCGCCGGAAGCGCTTGATGAACTTGAATTGCCGCCAGTCGAACCCCCCGTTCTTGAACCACCGGAAGCGCTTGATGAACTCGAATTGCCGCCAGTCGAACCCCCCGTTCTTGAACCGCCGGAAGCGCTTGATGAACTCGAATTGCCGCCATTCGAACCGCCTGTTCTCGAACCGCCGGAAGTGCTTGATGAACTTGAATTGCCGCCAGTCGACCCCCCCGTTCTTGAACCGCCGGAAGTGCTTGATGAACTCGAGTTGCCGCCATTCGAACCCCCCGTTCTTGAACCGCCGGAAGCGCTTGATGAACTTGAATTGCCGCCAGTCGAACCCCCCGTTCTTGAACCACCGGAAGCGCTTGATGAACTCGAATTGCCGCCATTCGAACCGCTCGTTCTCGAACCACCGGAAGCGCTTGATGAACTCGAATTGCCGCCATTCGAACCGCCTGCACCAGAGCTTCCTCCTGTACCAGAACCGCTACAGGTCGAGCCTTTCATTTTTGTCTTTATTGTGCTAAAGCATTTTTTCGCACCTAAACCAGATAATACTGTCATAAATGCGCCCATTCCGGCTTGTTCCATACCCCGTTTGGCATCTCCGTCGTTAGTTGCTTCTTTATTTTGTTTCAGTCCTTTTATCATTGAATATATCCCAAACCCTAATCCGGCTACGACACCAACTGCGGCTATGACAGGGCCTGCAGCTAAACCTGTTACTGCCGCAATGCCTAATCCAACTGCTGCTGTTGCGCCTCCTGCTATTGCTACGCCTTTAATTGCACCGACGGGATTTTTACAAACTTCTTTAACAGTTCCGACAAAAAATCCTTTCAAAAAGTATTTTGTACTTTCCTCGCATGATAAATGTCCGTCATCTTCACCATCAGTGCAAACTTTATCTCTGTCATGCCAAAAGTCACTGAGCTCGTTAAGCTTCTTTCTAAATGTACTTATGTTGTCGGTTTTATTTTCTTCTGTAGATATAGAATCTCCTGGGATACTAATTGCCCTAGTATTTCCTATTTGTGGTGCCTCAGAATTATTGCCTTGATTATTTTGGCTTTGTTCCGCTTCATCGGATTGCGCATTATTTTCGAGTGTAGTATTCTGCTGTTGGTTGTTTTGTTCCTGTTCTTCATTTATTTCCGAACCACCATTTATTTGAACAACATCTTCATTTGTCAATTGAGGTTGTTCTTCATCAAAAATAGTATCAAAATCATTGTGCCATTCTCTGGCTTTTTCAGTTCCTGTTTTGTTCGTTTCATCTGCTGCTTTGCGTAAACAATATGTGGTAATAGAGTCCATTGCTCGTTCTATAGAAATTTGGTGTTTTATTTTATTACCGGTTTCTATTGCGTCAATAAAGACATTCCAGATTTTTGCATTTATAAAACCATCTATTTTTCCATCTTTGGCATCCAGTTCCTTAGCCATTTTTCCGGCCAAAGTGGTGTCTAAAGGGTGTTCTACTCTGCTATCGCTCATGTTAATATCCTTTCTGATTAGGGATTCCTTATTCCCTATATATAATATAAGTATCTGTACGGCCTAGAATTGCCATGCGAACCGACAATTATTAAGTTTTGTAACAAACTAATAAAAATTTGTCTGAAAAAGGCAATTTTTTTAGAGAGCATGACTTTATATACATGTAAGGTTAGAATTTAGGTTAGGTATAGTATGATTAACAATGTTACGGGTGTTAATGCAAAAATGCAGCAGATGAATGTTGCAAAAGCAATGCCCTCAAAAACAGGTATAAGTTTACCGCCGGTACTGGGGTTTAAGACTCCGGTAGGGAAAGGAAAGGCAAACTTAAGAGTGAAAAAATTTAAACGGCGTGATAATATCGCAATCGCCGGTGTAATTGATGACAATTATGTTGATACTGTCGAAGAGGATTGTGTTAACAGCAATGCCAATGCTGAAAACAGGAGTTTTACATTTGTAAATCTTGTTCCGAAAAAGAAAAAGACAAAATATCTTAAAGATTGCTATATAATAGATTACATCCAATCACCGCAAGCACGCTGCGGACTTGGTACGGAAGCAGTAAAAGGTCTTGCTGAAAAAGCAATGTTTGACCCAAAAATTGAAGGACGAATAGTTACATATTCGGCTCCTGTATGGAAGGAATCATCACCGGCATTGTTTTTCTACAAGTTAGGTTTCCGATTCTTGGATCCTGAGGCAAATGAAAGGATGAAAGAATGTTTAATCAAAAACATTCCGGATTTACCGGCACAAACCGGCATGATGTATTTGCCCAAAGAACAGTTACATAAATTGCTGCATTATGGAGAATTATTTTAATTTTATGGAAGAAGTTTCTAACACACAGAATTTAAATGCACATTATACGAATTCGCCAAAAGTTGCGAAACCTAAACGTGTGGTTGTATCCGGGCCAAATAATGTTCCGACATATCATTTGTATAGTGATGCAGAGGCAAATGCAAGACTGGAAACTTTAAATAATGATGTATATGAAGCAGTAAAAAGAACTCCCAAAAAAGACAAGAAGAAATTTTTGGGAATATTTTAATAATATTCATGTTTAGAATGGGATATATAGAGATGGCTTAAATTTTACGCAAGCTTAAAATCCGGCAAAGTTTTGTTTGTGTTATCATCTTTAGTATATGCAAGCTGAATCATTAATAATTGAAATTCCCAAGAAAGGAATTCCTTCAACGGAATATATCGAAGCAGAATTAATAAAACGTAATATTAACCCGCTACGGTGGGCGATTGTTCATGTTAGTGATACGATGTATAAAGTAAGCGTAACAAATTTAAAAGAAAAGGAATAAAAGATGAATTGTATGGAAATGAAATGTGATGTAAAAGATATTACCCTTGCAGAACAAGGTGAAAATAATATCAATTGGGCAATTAAGGATATGCCTGTGTTATCAAAAATTAGAGCCAGATTCGAAAAAGAAAAACCTTTTGCGGGGTTAAGGCTAGCGGCTTGTTCACATGTAACGAAAGAAACTGCGGCTTTGTGCTTAACAATGCAGGCAGGCGGAGCAGATACGGTTCTTGTTGCATCAAATCCTTTGTCTACACAGGATGATGTTGCTGCTGCGTTGGTTAAATACCATAATATTCCGGTTTATGCAATAGCAGGCGAATCAGTTGAACAATATAAATCACATATTCAACATGCAATTGAACATAAACCTAATTTAATTATTGAAGACGGTTGTGATTTGGTATCGATGCTTCATACCGATTATCCGGAATTACTCGGGAATGTAATCGGTTCAACAGAAGAAACAACAACCGGTATCATAAGACTTCAGGCTATGGAAAAAGAGGGTTCATTAATGTTTCCCGCAGTAGGAGTTAATACAAGTCTTACAAAACACTTGTATGATAATCGTTACGGAACTGGACAAAGTGCTATGGATGGTATTATGAGAGCGGCTAATATTCTTATTGCCGGTAAAACTGTTGTAATATCCGGATATGGCTGGTGCGGTAAAGGTTGTGCATTAAGAGCTAAAGCACTTGGAGCTGACGTTATAGTATGTGAAGTCGATCCGCTTAAAGCTCTTGAAGCCGCTATGGAAGGTTACAGAGTAATGCCTATTGCTGAGGCAGCTTTGGTAGGTGATATTTTCTTAACTGTTACCGGTGATAAGCACGTCGTTGATATTAAACATTTACTATCAATGAAAGACGGTGCAATGGTAGCAAATGCCGGTCACTTCGATTGGGAAGTTAATGTTAACGGGCTTAAAGAATACACAACCGAAATTAAGCGTATAAGACCGTATTTGGATGAATACAAACTTAATAACGGTAAATCGGTTTACGTTCTTGCAGAAGGCAGATTGGTTAACTTAGGTGCTGCAGAAGGACATCCGGCATCGGTTATGGATATGAGCTTTGCTAATCAGGCATTAGGTATGGAATATATTGTTAAAAACAGAGGTAAATTGGAACACAAGCTTCATACTCTACCTGAATCCGTTGACTATGAAATAGCAAGACTCAAACTCGAGGCAATGGGTATAAAGATAGATGCTTTAACTCCGGAACAGGAAATATACTTAAACAGTTGGAAAATATAGATTAAAGAGGAATATATAATTTATGACAGAGCAATTAAAAGAGCCTATTTCGGCAAAAGAAACAATAAGACAAACAAGGATTCAAAAGCTAGCCGAGCTTGCTGATAAAGGAATAAATCCGTATCCTTATGTTTTTGACAGAAATGCTAATGCTGCTGACTTGCAGGAAAAGTATAAAGATTTACCAGCCGGTGAAGAAACTCAGGACAGTTATTCTGTTGCAGGGCGTGTAATGGCGGTCAGGAATTCCGGCATGTTCATTGATTTGATGGATACAACAGGGAAAATTCAAATTTTCTCACATAAAGATAATATGTCTGAAGAAATGTTTAAGACGCTTAAACTTATTGATATCGGAGATATTATAGGTTTTCATGGGGTAATCAGAAGAACTCCGAGAGGAGAACTGACTATAAAAGCTAAAGATTTTAAAGTGCTTTCAAAATCACTTCTTCCGCTTCCTAATAAACAAATAAGCGAAGAAAAACTTGAGCAGTTGAAATCTTATCATAATATGTCAGATACCGAAACAAAATATCGTCAGAGATATCTTGATTTAATTGTTAATGAATCAACGAGAGATACTTTGAGGAAAAGGAGCTTGATAGTTCAAAAGGTACGTGAATACTTATTTAAGCAAGGATTTATTGAAGTTGAAACCCCAATGCTTCATACACAAGCTTCAGGTGCGAATGCAAGACCATTTATAACTCATCATAACGCTTTAGATATGGATTTGACTTTAAGAATTGCACCGGAATTACATTTAAAAAGGCTTATGGTTGGCGGTTTAAACGATAAAATTTTTGAGCTTTCAAGATGTTTCCGTAACGAAGGTATTGATACTCGTCACAATCCGGAATTTACAATGATTGAACTTTATCAATCTTATGTCGATTATAATGAAATGATGGCTTTGACAGAAAACCTCGTTGCCTATGTTGCGCAAGAGGTTCTAGGTACAACAAAGATTAAATATGGCGAAAACGAAATTGATTTGACTCCGCCATGGGACAGAAAAACCATGCTGGGTGCAATTAAAGAGTATACGGGAGTGGATTTTGGTGAAATTTTCACGGCAGAAGAAGCTTACACAAAAGCAAAAGAATTGCATGCCGAAGTCGATGAGCAAATGAACTGGGGACAGATTGTTGAAGCTGTTTTTGAAGCTAAAGTTGAACCGACTTTGATTCAGCCCGTGCATATTCTTGATTATCCGAGAGAGATTTCACCGCTGGCTAAGGTTCATAGGGATAATGACAGATTAACCGAACGTTTTGAAACAAGAGTTAACGGATGGGAAATTGCTAATGCGTTTTCGGAATTAACAGATCCTATCGACCAGCGTCACAGATTTGAGGCTCAGGCATTAGCTAAAGCTAACGGTGATGAAGAGGCTATGGAAATTGATGAAGATTACATCAATGCTCTTGAATATGGCCTTGCACCGACTGGCGGTATGGGTATGGGAATCGATAGATTAGTTATGCTTCTGACTAATTCGCCTACAATCAGGGATGTTATAGCTTTTCCGACATTGAAAAAATTAGACTAAAACAAAGGTGCGGTTTAACCGCACCTTTGTTTATATTTTTGATTTTATTGTAGAATAATGATAGGTTTTGTGATATGCTGGTAAAGTTATGAGAAAACTTTGGATATTATTATTTGCCCTGATGGTGTTTTGTTCGCCTGTTTCAGCAATTGAGGATTTAGATTCCCCGGAGGAAGTTGTGCTGGAACTGGAAGAACCTATACACGAGGAATTGAGCTCTCTCGGCATAGAAACAGCAGATGAACACCCTGAGATAGTCAAAGAAAAATCATTTAGAGAAAAACTTGAAGACATATATAATCTTGAAGTTACTCAAATTGACCAAAATAACTATTTATTAACAGATATTTTGACCAAGCACTTTGAAAACGGAAAAATCTTAGAAAGTATACATCCTTTTGCCGGATATAACGGTAGTGTTTTATTTAATTTTAATCAGCCGGATTCTTTTAAAACGAATTATAGTTTTAATGCGATAAATGCCGGTGTTGATGGGAAGTTCAAAGACGGATACTCTGATTTCAGGGTTTTATTTGCGCTTTCTCCTCTTTCGAGCAGAAATATGCTCAGAAACGCTTTTTCTGATGTTTATATAGGAACAAACAGAATTCCGAATCACAGAGTACAGATTGGTTATCAAAGGCCAGGGAACGGTATGGACAGTAAAATGAGCGCATACCAGCTGCCTTTTGTATACCGCTCACAAATAGCAAGAAATTTTGGTATAGTAAGGAAAAGTGGTGCAAGAATAATCGGAGATTACAAGCTTGTTGAATATGATGTTGGTGCATATAGTTCTGATACATATATGAAATCGTTTTTCCCGGGAGCGGAAATAGATGCCTGGGTAAATTTCAAACCTTTGGGTAAAACCAACGGAAAATACGGGAAATTAAAACTGGGAGGAGGCATACAGAACGGCAGAAGACATACAAATTATACTGTTGCTGGCGCATACGCAAGTTATGAATATAAGAAGTTCATGGCAAATTTTGAATGGGCAGATGCTGACGGATATAACGGGTATTCAGGGCATATCAGTGATAAACATGCAAGCGGATTTTATACAACTTTAGCTTACAGAATAACTCCTAAACTTCAGGTTTTGGCGCGCTATGACGAATATGATCCGGATAAGCATATAAAAAATAATAATCGAAGAGAGTATTCTTTGGGTCTTAATTATTTTATCAAAGGCCCGGGATTAAAACTTATTCTGAATTATGTATTCTGCCAAAATGACTCGGCAAAAGACTCTCACAGAATTATTTTGGGTACACAAATATTGCTGTAGGATATGTTTTTTAAATAACAGCTCGGATTATTGTGATATAACATTTTTCAATTGTTACAATTTACTATTGAACTGGTAAATTTGCTGAATTTGTTTGCAGTTTATAAATATAATACTTGATAGCAGCCTGCACACAGTTATGTACTTTCAATTTCGCATATATGCTTTCTTTATGTGCTTTTACTGTATGCTCTGATATTATTAATTTTTTTGCAATTTCTTTATTGGTTAGTCCTTCAATTATCAAATCACATACTTCTTTTTCTCTTTTGGTAAACATTCTTAACCCTCTTTTACTTAAATTCTCGGATAATATTAACCTATTGTCTATCAGCCGCCTGTCTATGTTTTTAATTTGACTGAAAAATTATTATATAGGTAAACTTTTTTTACAAAATCTTCTTGATTACGAGCATTTTTTTGTATTTCACGATATAATATTATTCGTTGGTTAAAGGAAGAATATGATGGAAACTTTTGAGCTTTCGGATTACAATTTTTATTCAAACAGAGTTGAGATGGAGATAATTTCTGCAATAGTTGACGCTCTCAAAAAAATTCTTGAAGAGGATAGCAAGCAGGAACAACCTTTATTTTTGAAAGTTGCAGATGATTTTATAATGAATATAGCTCGCAAAGTAGTTCAGGAAAAGAAAAAAACTTTTTTAATCGGGATTACAGGTGAGAGTGCATCCGGCAAAACAGTTTTTGTTGATAATACAATTGAGGCTGTTGTCAGAGAAAAGAAAGAAGGAATTTACACGGTTGTCCGATGCGATGATTATTATAAAGATACATCTAAAGAACTTATTGAGGCAGGCAGTTATGATGCATTATTCAAAACCGGATTCAGTTTTGATACCCCTGATGCAATAGATTTAGGGCTAATGAAGAAACATCTTGTTGCTTTGAAAAATATGGAAACGGTTGTGTCACCCAGATACGATTTTGTAAGCTGTGTCTCCAGTCCTGACGGTGATATAAAAAAACCGGCAAAAGTGATATTAACAGAAGGTTTGTATGTTTTAGACAAGAACCTGCGTGATATTATGGACGTTAAGGTTTACGTATTTACACCGCTTGAAGTTATCAGGGAACGTTGGTATAAGAGAGCCGTATTACGTGGTAAAACAGGAGAAGCTGCGGATTTGCAGTTTAAAAATGTTAACGAAACAGCTCAGCAATATATAAGACCAACTTATCAGATATCCGATTGTATAATTAACGGCATGGTCGATAAAGAGTATATTAAGGTTATTACAGACAGAATAATGCGTGACCTTGCTGAAATCTGTTCAGGAGTGTAATTGGTAAAAAGGTTATGGAGTAAATATTAACTGTTTTTATTCACTTTGCCGGTAATTTGAAAGGAAATCCATGTTTGAATTAAAAGCACAAATGTATTTTGCAGCTGCACATCATCTGCTTAACTATGAGGGAGAATGTGAAAATCAGCATGGTCATAACTGGCTTGTTGAAGCGTATGTTACGGGAACCGAGCTTGATAAAAGTAATATATTAATTGATTATAAAGTTCTGAAGCATGAGCTTAAATCTGTGCTGGATTTGCTGGACCATAAAGATTTGAACGAGCTTCCGTACTTTACCGGAATAAGTCCGAGCAGTGAAATGATAGCAATGTTTATCTATAAAGAACTGAAAAAACGTATTGGTATCCTGAGCAAAATTTCTGTTTGGGAGACGAATACTTCGTGCGCTTCATATTTTGAAGATTAAGGAGAGAACTATATGGAATTAAATAAATATATTGAGCATACATTGTTGAAACAAGATGCTACAAAGTCTGAAATTATTAATTTGCTTGATGAAGCAAAAGATTTTGGTTTCTTGGGTGTCTGTGTTAATCCGTCTTTTGTAAAATTGGCCAAAACATATTTAAAAGATACTGACATAAAAGTTGTTACCGTAGTAGGTTTTCCTTTGGGGCAGACTACTACTGAATCAAAAGTTTTGGAAACAATCGATGCAGTCAAAAACGGGGCTGACGAAATTGATATGGTATTAAATTGCGGAAAGTTAAAAGACGGGGAATATGATTATATAATAAATGAAATTTCTGCTATTAAAACGGCATGCCAGAACAAAAATCTCAAAGTTATTCTTGAAACGGATTTGTTAAATCATGATGAAATTAAAACGGCTTCTGAGTTATCAGCAAAAGGTGGTGCCGATTTCGTAAAAACTTCTACGGGTTTTGTTAAAAACGGAGTCGGTGCAAAAGCTGAAGATGTCAAACTCATGTACGAAACAGTTCATAACATGGGGTTAGGTGTAAAAGCGTCCGGCGGAATAAGAGATTATGAAACCGCACTTAAAATGATAGAAGCCGGTGCAGTAAGATTAGGAACGAGCTCAGGTACAAAAATTTGTGAAAAAATAATATAAAAGAATGCGCAGAAGTTACAACTCCGGCGCAGTAGTATAGTTTTATAAAAAGATTGTTGTTATTTTATATTGTTTTTACTAAGGCTCTTTTGCAGACCTCTTGCAAGGTCGTGGCGTCCGCTTTTTTCGTATATAGCGGTCATTGATTCTAAAAATTTCAGATTATCTACATTTGGATTTGATTGGTTAACCGGCGCAGTGTTTACGGGAGTCATCCCCTTTGAGATTGCCTGTTTTAATTTTACTGCTGTTTGTGGTGCCGGCTGTGTCATGACAGGTGCGGATTCTGCAACAGCTTGCGGTGAAACAAAGTTTCTTAGTCTTGGATTATGGAATTCCATCGGTGCTGTTTCATAAGGATTTTGATTAACATTTTTATATGTGTTTAATCCATAGTTAACGGTAGTAAACGGTTTTGCGCTTGCTGATTGATGAGCCGGGTTGAAGTATGTGCTTGCACCGCCGTAATTTTCATTAACAGGATTCCCGAACTGCTGTGAAAGTCCTATACGCATTTCAGGTTCTTTTTTCTTAAATAACCTTGTAACTGCAACAACTAAAAGAGTTAATAAACCAAATGAAACTAATTTATTTGCAGTATCGCCGGAAGAAGCTTCATCTAAACCGTCTTTTATATCACCCAATGCTGAGTTTTTTAATTTGTTATAAAGCTTTGAAGTTTTTGCTGTTTCAAAATCTTCGTTATATATTGGTGCATAACTTTCAATAGGATTATTTAATTTTAATCGCTGGTTTTCTTTATTAACGGTTTTTACCGGAGCCGGTGTTAATGCATCAAATGTAACTGTAGCTGCTTCTGCATTATCTGCCTGGAAAAATATGTTAACACCGCTTCCTTGCTGTTCGACCATTACGGTATCAACATTTGCTACATTATTGTATACAGTATTAACTGTCTTTGAAACTCTGATATCTTTCAGAGTCAGATTTATTTTATTTGGAGCCTGAACTGTTTTCTTCACGTCAACAGCTTTATCTGATACCAGTACAATATTATAAGTGTCTTTTACCGGTTCAATCTCTATAGTTTGTAAAACATTTTCATCAGCGTAAGCGCCGATAACTGAAAAAATTATTCCCATTAACAACATTATTCTTTTCATAAATACACTCTCTCCCTTGTCTTAAGTGTACATATTTGCCATGCCTGTGACATCAATCAGAGGATTAAAATTTATATTGACCATATGGTCTATATAGGGTTAAATGTTTTTACTTAAAAAATCAACAATATTTGCTGTTTTATATTTTCCAAAAGAATATAATCTGAGAGCTGTTTCACAGCCAAAACAATCTGTTAATACATATTTTGCGCCGGTATCAATTATTGATGAGCGTTTTTTGTTAAATATTTTTGACATTATGCCGTATTCTTTAGGTTTAAAGATTCCGTTTAATCCGCAGCACTTGTCGAAGCCGTCGGCTTCAATATATTCAAGATTATCTATTGATTTTAATATTTGTTTTACTGCATCAGAATTATTGCGGCTGCAAGGTTTATGATAAGTTACTTTTGTATGATTTTTAAGTTTTAATTTGGTGCTGTGTTCGCATAAAAAATCATATACATTTTTAACTTCTAATTCGGCAAGAAATTTTTTGTCTTCGTCATTATCACACCATTTAATATAATTTTTAATTGTTTTTTCGCAACTTGCACAAGTTGTTAGGATTTCTTTGGTATCATATTTTTTAAGTACACGTATATAATTATTCATATAATTATAAAAATTATCCAAATCACCTCTTGTGAAAAACGGAATTCCGCAGCATGAAAAATTAGGTGTTATAACTTCGATTCCAATTTTGTTCATAATTTTTACAATGCCGGAATCGCCTGCATATTTTGCGTTACATCCGCCAAAATATATAACTTTTTTATCAAATTTTTTGCTTTTTTTTGAATGTATAAAAATGCTGTACAAATTTGGAATTAATCCGAAGATAAAGACCTTTTGTATAATTGAAAAGAGTTTTTCCGTAATATGAGTTTTAAAGTATTCATATTTTGCGGTTGAAATAATATCAACAACATCAATTCCTGCCGGACAAAATTCCGAGCATTTCCCACATTTAAGACAAACGCTTAAATAACGGTTGAGTCTTTTTGTCATTTTCAAATCTTTATTTATCAGGCCTTTTAGCATGATAAATTGTCCTCTCGAAACAGTGCAATCGTTACCGGTAACTTGATATATCGGGCAAACACTTTGACAAAGAGCACATTTTGAACACTTGTGTATTTCTTCTTTGAAATCTTTTAATTCTTTCATATTTACATTCTACAATAAAGTAAGTTTCTTTATTCAAAAGTCGTGAATATTATACTTGGCTGTTCCTCTTTTTCTGCGCCGCTGAAAATTTTTGTTTTTCGTGAAGTTGTAATATATAATTTCTTTTTGGCTCTGGTTATTGCAACATAAAACAATCGAAGGTCTTCTTCCGCAGAAAATTCCTTTAATTCCGGTTCTGTTTTCTTTTTATAATTTTGGTTAAAACTTCTGACTTCTTCCATAAAAGATGTTGAATCTTTCAGTTTCATTTCGTTAACATCAATTGGCAATGATTTTTCCGTAAGTTCAGGAATAAATACATAATCAAACTCATCACCTTTGGATTTGTGCATTGTCATAATCTGTATTTTACCCTTTACAGCATTTTTATCTTCCTCTTCGGAAAAGAATTTGAATCCGCTCAAAGTAGATCGTTTGGAAAGTGTTTCCAATCGTTCCAATGTGAGGCCAAAATTATTACCGTTATTTAGTCTTCGAACGAGAGTGGAAATAAGATAAACATTAGATTTTTCTATATCAGAGCTGTAATAATATAACCCGATTCTTATTACTAATTCTTCTATTGGCAGAGTTGAAGAATTAAGCCAGTATACCATGTCCCATAAAAATCTTGCCAAATCTTCCTGTTCAATATTATCTCCGCTTGCGCAAATAAACGGTTCCTGAGAATTTCTTATTTCAATCTGTAGTCTTGGTTTATATAAACCGGCTCCGGATAATATCTCATAAGTATTTGCAAGCTGTTCATTGTCAAACGGGTTTTGTATAAATTTTAAAACTGAAAAAATAGTATTAAAAACGGACTTTTGTCCTAAAGATTCACTTCTTGTAATAGTTTTAAATCCGGAATCATTAATAAAATTTGTCCAATTCGCTACCTGATAATTACTTCTTAAAAGTATTCCTATTGTCGCATCATTATCAATTGTAAGAGCATTTTTAATTTCTCTCAGTATATAATTTTTTTCTTCAAACGGTTTTCCAAAAATCTGCATATTAACAGCATTTTTAGAAATCGGATTTTTATTTTCGACTCCGCTCATCATAATATTATAGAATGCTTTTGGTAAAATACTTTCGCCCCATCGGATTGTTTTATTCGCCAGATCCATAACATCCTGTGTGCACCTTTGAGAGCGGTTCATCTCTACACTGAAATCTGCTGTTTGAATAAATTTTCTGAACCCTTCCACATCAGCATTTGAAAATGTTGTTGTTATTGCCTGATTTATATCTCCGCATCGTATAAGATTTTTGTATTTACCGCTTAAAAGTCCTATTAATTTTTGTTGAATATTTGAAGAATCCTGTGCTTCGTCTTCTATAATATATTCACAGATATTTTGATAGTATTCAAGTATATCTCCATTTTCTTCGAGAAGTTTTACTGACATTAAAAGAATATCATCATAATCAATGAGGTTTTCTTCTGCCAGTTTTTGCTGATATTCTTTATAAAAAGTTTTAAATTTTTCAATTTTTTTGTTATTAGAAGCAGTATTAATATTTCCCTCTTGAAGTTTCATAACAGATATTGCCCTGTCAAATTCCTCAAGGTCTTTTTTCGTATTTTTTCCTTGTAAACTTTTGATTATTCTGAGTCTTTGGGTATCATCACAAATATCAAAATCCGGTGGTAAATTTAATCTGGTATAATTAGAATTTTCCTTGATAATACGAAGCGCAAGCCCGTGTATTGTGCTTATATTAGGCAGTTGGGTACTATCCGGAGACATATTTTTTATTCTTTCCCTGAAATTTCTTGCGGCTGAATCCATATATGTGAGAACAAAAATATTCTCTGCCTTAACACCTTTGTTCAAAAGTTTCACAATTAGGGCAAGCAATATCGTAGTTTTACCCGCACCCGGGACAGCTGTGATTGCCATTGAACCTTTTTCATAATCAAGTACCGGTTTTTGATCATCTCTGGGAGTGATCTGAAAAGTAGGTTTGCTCTCTGTTTCAGATTTCTCGGAAACAAGATATTCTTCAATACCGCCGAGATTCTCCGCGCCCTGAGTATCAAAAAGGCTTGAATATGCCCAAGTGTATTTTTGCGAAAGTAAAAGCAATTTTCTGAGTATTCTGGCAGTTTTTTGAGAAGAAAGAAAAATATCATCTTCCAGTGTATATTGATTTTTATTCCAGTCTGCCTGCATAACCCATGAATTATACAATGGCCCTGTATCTGTTTTAACCCATTCGGAATTTGAAACGTCAAGCCAAATCTGATATTCTGATGAAATTTTATTATCAATTATTTTCTGCGGAGTTGCGACAACCAAATCCTGCTCGCCAATTTCAAGAGTTGTACTTGGATTTTCGGCAATAATTGAATTTTCAAACTGGTTTATAATGTCTGAGATTCTTTCTTTTACGATATTTACACCCAAAACGTTCTCAAAGTCACGAAATTCTTTTATAAAGAAGTTAAACTTATTAATTTTATCCTCAGGAATAAAATTAACAACTCTTGAAAACATCTCATATATTTTGGCGGACAATTTTATATCTTTGTCTTTTATTTCAACTAATGTTTTATAAAATAATCTATATCTGTCATTATAATTTTCCAATTCAATATCAGGAAGAGTTTTTGTCCTATTATATTCAATAAGTATATTCCGGCAGTATTTTAACGGGATACCGGCATAATCCGACAGTATTACACGTAAGTCAAATTCCGATATTTCAATATTCTGCATTAATTTTAAAATGTTAAGGCTTGCCTTTACAAATGCATTATCTATAAGTTTTTCACTACCCGAAAGAAAAAGAATGTTGCATGATTTGAGTTTTTCTTTTAAGGTGAACTTCAACATATCATCTTGAACGGGTGTAATTATTACAATATTTTTTGGTTTTATATTTTTTTTAAATAATTCTTCGACTTTTGCTGTGGCGGAATCCAGTATATCTGCTCGTTTTGACAGTGATAATAATGTGAAATTTTCAAGATTTTCATGGTTTTTATTTATTACATTATTAAAAATTATTTCACCATTTTTGAAAAATTCCTCATCATTTTTAACTTCTTCATTAAATAAATTTTTCATTTTTTGTTCAACTGATGTATCTGCGCTCAAATATCCGCACCGGCTTGAACCAAGCGAATCAAAACATATAAGCCAGTCTTTCAGCTGTGGTTTTAAGTATTCTATAAAATTAAAACAAACCGGCGTCATTTCATCAGCATCATCAACCAGCAAATATTTTATATCTTTAAAATAATTCGTATTTTGATATACGTGGTTAAAAATAGGCGTTTGTCTTAAGTAATCTAAACTTCTGTATTGCAAAGTTTTTTTTGATAATTTATTAATTATAAATTCGGCATCATCACCGAAAGCTTCTCCCAGAATTTTTGAACGTTTTTTTACATCTTCATTTGATAAATGATTTTGAACTATTAAAGAATATCTCCTAAAAATTTGATTGAGCAAAGATTTTTTTGAATTATATCCTTTGACTTCATGTTCTTTTAATATATCTTTTAATAAGAACTGGGAAACTTCTAATCCCACAAGATTAGGCTGTATGAAAGCTTTTTCTCCGGGAATTGAGTTTTCAATAAAACACCAGTTTTCAACGAGTGTATTATATACAATTGAAAAGAAGGAGTGTATATTTAAACTCTCAATAGCAGAGGTATTAATATTTTCTAAAACGTTATCTTTGAATCTTTTTTTTGAGGTTGAATTTTGCACTAAAACCAGTATTTCCGACGGTTTTACTCCGGAATTAATCAATTCACAATATTTATTTTCAAGTATTTTTTCTCTTGATTTGGCTTTAATTAAATTTAATAACATACACTTTACGGAGTATTTTATCATAAATATAACTTGTTATACTTGCAAAAAAAATTTTTTTATATAGAATTGAATAGTATTCAAATACACACATTTACACACAAATAGGAGAAATTAAAGATGGCAAAATTTAGCGAAAAAATGGGAATTCAAGAACAAATTATTGAATCAGCAGGACAAATTTATAACTACCTTAACACAAAAGGAGAAGTTTCTATCACTAAGATGAAAAAAGATTTAAGCCTCGCTGACAATTTTGCTGAAATGGGTTTAGGCTGGTTATCAAGAGAAGATAAATTGGAATATACTCAAAAAGCTAAATCAGTAACAGTTAAACTTAGATAGTTAACTAAAAAGATTCCGAAAAAGGGATGTCTGGTTTTAGACATCCCTTTTTGATTAGGTAAAAAGAGTGGCGGCTTTTTCAAAGCCGCCACTCTTTTGCATAAAAACCATTACTTTGCATCACTTTTAATAACAATTAAGTTTTTAACAATTTTCATGACACAAGTCGGTAAAACTACTTCAGACAGGCCATCTGCAATACTTATTATACTGCCGGCTCTTAATGTAACATCTTCACCTTTGTATTGAAAAACGTAATCATCCGGTCTGTCAGATCTTATAGTTATTTTATCCATAAATAATCCCTTCTCTTTAAAACCGGGAATAGTATAAAATTACTATTCCCAATTTTTAATTTGTAATATTAATCGAATACATAACTGATAATAGCAGCTTCTCTTGCTTGTTTAATTGCTTTAGCAACCATTCTCTGGTGCATAGCACAGTTGCCTGTAACTCTGCGAGGAATAATCTTGCCTGCTTCAGTTAAATATCTTTTAAGTTTAGAAGCATCTTTGTAATCAATGCTTTCGACATGGTCAGCGCAAAAACTGCAAGTTTTGCGTTTTTTTCTGTCATTTAAATCTTGTTTTGCCATTTTTCTTTTTGCCTTTCTAGCCTTTTTACATGTATAACATTAATTTTTGTTTTTCTTCTTCTGTAAAAGTTACTTTGAAAAATTTTTCAAGGAACATTATTTCTGATTGTTTTCTTTTTTGCTCGATTTGTTTCAGCCTCTCCGACATTTCTTTTAACATATCATCATTTTTGTCGGTTTTGTGAATCAATACATCTTCTTGTATAATCGGTTTTCTGATATATTGCTTCGGTTTTGACTGTGTTTTACGTATTTTCGTTGCATTCAAGCGATATAGCTGCTGTTTATATTGATGAATGTTGCCGGTTTTCATGATTAAAACGGAATTTCCTCTTCGCCGATTAATTCGTTCGAAAATTCTTCCTGATTGAATCCTGTAATATCTTCAGAAGAAGTCTTGGCTGATGCACCTGCGACCGGACCTGCACCCATTAATTCGATTGTATTGGCATCGATTTCAAAAATTCTTCTTTCTGAGCCGTTGTCGCTTTTTACTGTTGTAACCTGTAATCTTCCTTCAACCAAAACTCTGTCATTTTGAGAGATTTCAGATACAACTTCATCAAGAGCTTGTCTTTTAACGATAACTCTAAGTAACATTTCTTCTCTTTCGCCAATATTAAGCACGAAAGAAGAAACCGGAATGTTGTTTTGTGTAAAACGCTTTTCCGGAGCTCTGTATACCGAACCGGTAACTACTGCTTTTGCTAATGACATACACTCACCTCTTATACTGTTTGAGCTTTTTTTGCTTCTTCCATAAACATGAATCTGATAATGTTTTCGTTAAGCTTAAGACTTCTTTTAAACTCAACAACGTTTTCAGCAGGAATAGAAAGGTTAATTACAGTAAAATAACCATCTCTGTAGCTTTGTACATCATAAGCAAGTTTTTTGCGTCCCATTTTATCGATAGAACTTACAGAACCTTTGTAAGATTTTACATCAGCGGAAATTTTTTCTACTTCTTTGTCTAATTCTTCTGAGTCAAGACTGGGTTTAAAAACCGTTAATAATTCATAGTTTTTCATACATAAATTCTCCTTATGAAATCATGCTAACATAAACACAACTAAAAACAAGAGGTTATAGGGATTAAGGTGAAGAAAAACAGCGAGATTGACGGATAGATTTGATACAGGCAAATTTTATTATTTTGCATACTGTTTTATATTTACCCGATTTATCCCTTCAAGGTCTTTGACCGTAGTTTACGGTGGAATGTTATTGCAAATCTGTGGGCTTCGTCACGAATTCTTTGGATTAAATAAAGGGCATTTGAATCTCTTGGCAATAGTATCGATTTTGATTGATTAGGCAAAAATACTTCTTCTTCACGTTTTGCAAGCGAAATAAAATCAATTCCGTCTTTTCCGGTTTTGATACCGAGGTCGGAAACTATTTGCATAACACTTGATAGCTGGCCTTTTCCTCCATCTATTATTATTAAATCAGGTTTTTCCCATTTGGGCTCACCCAGACGAGCCAGTCTTCTTGACAAAACTTCTTTCATAGAAAGAAAATCGTCTGGTTTTCCTTCAGACATATGAATTTTAAATTTTCTGTAAGCTGTTTTTTTAGGCAATCCGTTTTGGAAAACAACCATTGATGCAACTGTATTTGTGCCTTGAATATGCGATATGTCATAGCATTCGATTCTGTTAGGAAAATTAGAAAGCTTAAGTTTTTCAGCCAAATATGAGCCGACTTCATTAAAATCATTCCGAATTTGAGACATTTTTTTAATTTTTGCATTTTCTAACAGATTTTCCGCATTTTTATGAGCTAATTCATAGAGCTCACTGTATTTACTTCTTTTTCCGTAGTGTATGGTTATTTTTTTGCCGGACAGGACTCTGAGCCAATCTTCATAGAGTTCTTTTTCTCCGACATCTTCAAGGTCTTTCGATACAATTTTATCGGGATATTCAAGCTTTAGGGTTGAATAATAATCCCTGAAAAATGTTTCAAAATATTCTGTTTTATCAATATCATCAGCAAAATATGTAAAGTCTTTTTTATCAATTAATCTACCTTCACGAATCATCATAATTACTATAGCTAAAATTCCGCTTTCATAAATAACAGCTATGATATCCTCGTTTAGTTTTGTATTTTCATAAACGACCTTTTGCCGTTCGAGAGTTTTTTGTAGATCCAAATAACTGTCACGCATTTTTGCAGCTTTTTCAAATTGTTCTTCTTCTGAGTATTTTTGCATTTGAGCCTGTATTTGTTTCAACAATTCGGATTGCTTACCGCTCAAAAATAATTCAACCTGATTAATGAGCTTTTGGTATTCCTCAGGTGTAACTTTCCCCTGGCAAGGTGCCAGACATTTACCTATATGGTAATAAAGGCAGGGACGATTTGAAAACTTAGGTATTTTGCATTGCTTAAGGGGAAAAATCTTTTTTAAGAAATCCAGCGTTGCGTGCATAGCTTTTATGTCTGTGTATGGTCCGTAAAATTTGCCTTTATCCTGATTCATATTCTTTTTACGGACAATTTGTATGCGTGGAAAATCTTCATCAGTAATCAAAAAATACGGATACTTCTTGTCATCTTTTAACAAAATATTATATTTAGGCTTATGTTTTTTTATCAAGTGAGATTCAAGTATCAAGGCCTCGACTTCGGAATCTGTAATTATATATTCAAGTTTTTCAATTTGAGAAACAAGTACGTTTGTTTTGATGTTGTCGTGCTGTTTATGGAAATAACTGTATACTCTCCTTTTAAGGTTTTTAGCTTTGCCGACATAAATTACTGTACCGTTTTTGTCATAGTAAATATAACAACCCGGATTTGTCGGAACAAGTTTAATCGTTTCTCGCAAAATATCGTTCATAATGTTATTATACATTGTTTTATATATTTTGGTGTGTTAAGTTTTTAGTATTTTACTATATTTATACATTTCTTTCTTTTTACATGCAATAAAGAATGTCGCAAACTAAATAATAAATTGGTAATTAAAAGTAATACACCAAAATATATAAATTAAACTTTTTGCCGGATGCGTTTATTTCTTGACCTTTTTAAAAAAATAATATATTCTGAAATTAGATAAGAACGGAGGGAGTAATGGAATTTCAGCATAAACCGATTAGTGGTGTAAGTTATACCGATGATGATATTAAAAAGTTAATTAGTGAATACAATGTTCAGTTCATTAAGCTTCAGTTTGTTGATATAAACGGGCAGGTTAAAAACCTGGCAATCCCGTCTGAACATATTGACAGGATTTTAAACAATGATATTATGCTTGACGGTTCGTCAATAAAGGGTTTCAGAAACATTGAAACTTCGGATATGTTTTTCTATCCTGACAGGAACACTTTTCAAATTCTTCCATGGCAGGAAAAAGATGGCAGAAATTCCGCAAGGTTGATTTGTGATATATATAACGCAGACGGAACTCCTTTTGAAGGCTGCCCGAGATGTAATCTGAAACGGCTTATGGCAGAAGCGAAAAAACTAGGGTTCTCAATGAATATCGGGCCGGAAGCAGAATTTTTCCTTTTTGAAAAAGAAGGTAAAAATATTACGACAAAAACTCATGACAAAGGCGGATACTATGATATGGGGCCTGATGACCTCGGCGAGGCTGTTCGTTCCGATATTGTAAGTACTTTGCAGGAAATGGGTTTTGATATTGAAGCTTCACACCATGAAGTAGCTGACGGTCAGCAGGAAATCGATTTCAAATATTCCGATATACTTACAACTGCTGATAATGTCGCAACTTTCAGAATCGCAGTAAAAGCAATCGCTGACAAATACGGACTTCACGCAACATTTATGCCTAAACCTGTATACGGAATTAACGGCTCCGGTATGCACTGTAATATCTCGCTTTCAAAAGACGGGAAGAATGCTTTTTATGACGCAAAGGCTGAATATCAGCTTTCAGATATCGCAAAATATTCAATAGGCGGTATTTTGAAACATATTAAAAATATAACCGCAATACTAAATCCTACGGTTAACAGCTATAAAAGGCTTGTTCCGGGATATGAGGCTCCTGTTTATATGGCATGGTCGCTTTCAAACAGAAGCGCATTGTTAAGAGTACCTGCAAAACGAGGGTCTTCTACAAGAGTTGAGCTTCGTTCTCCTGACCCGAGCTGTAACCCGTATCTCGCTTTTGCGACAATATTGGCGGCATGTCTGGACGGTGTAAGAAACAAAATTGAACCGCCAAAACAGGTCGATGCTAATATTTACAAGCTTTCCGAACGTGACAGAAAGAAACTTAAAATTGAAGCGCTTCCGGGAAGTTTGAAAGAAGCTTTGGATTATATGCGCAGTTCTTTAATTGTTGAAAAAGCGCTCGGTAAACATATTGTTGACGAATTTGTTACAGCCAAAGAAATTGAATGGGATAATTTCAGGACTTACGTTTCCCAGTGGGAAATTGATAAGTATTTGGCAAAATACTAAAAAAGCTTTTTTGATTAAATTATATATTTTGGTGTATCACATGTAATTATTAATTTATTTATTAGTTTGCGACATTCTTTCTTTTTATTTCATGTAAAAAGAAAGAATGTCGCCCAAGAAAGAAAAACAGCGGATGTTTTCTACGCCCTACGGGCGTGAGATTGAATGGCTGTTGCGGGCTTGCCCGCACTCTTAGCTCGCTATTGTTGATTGCGCAACACGCTCGCAAAATACAATCCGAGCCTAACGAAGCGAATAATCAATGTAGGTGAGCTAATAACAAGGCGGGTATTGTCTGAGCGAAGCGAGTTTACCCGCCTCAGGTCGAACCGTACAATTGATTAATGAGCGTAGTTCAGCTCGGGAGTTTCTTTGTGGTACTTTCTTGTCGACACAAGAAAGTACCAATTAAAGATTTATAATTAATACACCAAAATATATATTTAGATACAACGGATTAATATTTTGTATTTTTATAAAAAATCATTATAATATGATTATGAAACGAATCATTACAGCTTTTATAATATTATGCTTTGCTTTGCCGTCAAACGCTGCATTTTGGAATAAAAAAAACAAAATTCCCGAAGTTGAATTGCAAGGGAAAGGATATGCCGGCAATCTGCCTGATTTGGATTCAAAATTCCAAAAGAAGGAGGACAAAATTACAAGGCCTGTATTTGAATCACAAAAAGGGTTTGATGACCCAAAAGAACTTAAGCCGGCGCCAAAAGATAATCCCGCTTTCATCGATATAATTACAAAAAAAGATAAAACATCTCAATACGTTGTTGACGCCAATGAAATAATACCGATGATAGAAAAACTGATTGATTGTATTGAAGATGACGGCAATGTTCAATTGTTTGTAACAAGGGCAAACGTTTTAACAATGAATATCGACCATTTGATTGTTAAATATGACAATCAGCCTGAAAGCTATTACGAATCTTTTAAAAAACTGCTTGAAGTTAACCGCTATGTTAAAACGATAGCCCAACTTCGCCGGGAAGCAGTAACATATCAGCGTTATCTTGCCTATCAGTCCACCGGTTCAATTTATAATCCGGAAAACATCAACCAACAGCTTCAATACCTGCTTGAAGAACTGAATAACACAATTTTACTCTTAAAACAAGAGGGATAAACTAATTACACATTTTTCTTCGGCATAACACCCCAGTGCAAAGAATTTCTCAGCACGGGATAAAATTGGCGTTCGTTTAGGAATGCTAGCACAGCCTTCTTTTCAGCAGCAGTAATAGTTATTTTATCAATACATTTAATTGTATCATATCCGTCAATTGCGACAGATAAAAGCATATCACTTGTTTTTACCGCAATTTGTTCTTTTGCCGGAACAACTAGTGGTCTGGCATTCAGAGTATGAGGGCATATCGGAACAATTACAATTGAATCCAGAGCAGGATGCAAAACAGGTCCGCCGGCGGAAAGTCCGTATGCCGTAGAACCCGTCGGTGTAGAAATTATAATTCCATCTGCTATATAGTTGCAAACTACATTATCGTTAATTTCCAGATAAAATTTTGATGAGCGGGATTGATTACAACCTTTTATAACAAAATCATTAAGTGCCAGAAAAGAACCGGAAGAAAGCATTAAACGCTCTTCTGTGTAATAATCTCCGCTTATAATTGATTTTATAATGTGTTCGATATCTTCCGAGTGAGAAAGAAATCCCAATCGTCCCAAATTTATACCCAAAACCGGAACTTTTGTGTCGGAATAGAATCTTGCCGTTCTGAGAATGGTTCCGTCACCGCCCAGTGCAATCGTGAAATCACCAAAATTATCAAGCTCAGCTATGTCAAATGATTTATATTCGACTTGATGTTTTTCTAGATTATTTTCAACTTTTTGCAAAGTTTCAAGATATTCGGGTATTTTTTCGTTATAGGCTAAATTAATTTTCATACAAATGATTATACCATAGAAAGTTGTTTTGTGATAAAGTATTCATATACCAAATATTAAGAGGATAAATTCAGTATGATAGAAATGAAAGTTATGGGTATAGCACTTGACGTAAGAACAAATTCGCCGATTGTTGTTCTGCACGATTTGGAAAACAGAAAAGCACTTCCGATTTGGATTGGTTCCGCAGAAGCAAGTGCAATAATCCGTTGTATTGAAGGGCTTGTTGTGGCTCGACCGATGACTCATGATTTGATTACTAATATAGTTGAAAAAGTAGGTTACAAGGTAGAAAAGGTTGAGATTAATGACGTTGAAAAAGAAACGTATTATGCAACCATTTATCTTATAAAAGACGGTGAAACAATGGAAATTGATTCCCGTCCGTCTGACGCTATCGCAATTGCAATGAGAGCTAATGCGCCGATATACGTTACAGCAAACGTACTTATGAATGGTTCAGTGTCAACAGACGCCGCTAAGGATCAGGAAGAAGCCCAGGAATTTAAGGATTTTATCCAGAATATCAAACCTTCGGATTTTGAAAAATTAATGAATGACAAGCACAAAGAATCCGATCAGTAACGGATGAAAATGCACCAAAAATATACTTTAAGATATTATCTGTTCAATTTGGGAAAATGATAATTGTAAAATTCTTCAAATCTGTCCTCTAGGATTGCCTGTCGTGCTTTTTGTGAAAAATCAACAAGAAATTTGATATTGTGTATTGAAATTAAAGCTTGAGCCGTACCTTCTCCGCATTTATAAAGATGCCTTAAATATGCTTTTGAATGATTTTTACAACAGTAGCAATCGCAATTTTCATCAAGCGGTAAATGATCTTCTTGGTAGGACGCATTTTTTATTTGACATTTGCCATTATATGTAAAGAATGAACCATGTCTTGCATTCCGTGTCGGTAAAACACAATCAAACATGTCAATTCCTCGTTTTATACCGTCAAGTAAATCTTCAGGAGTCCCGACTCCCATTAAATATCTCGGTTTGTCATTTGGTAAAAGCGGTGCTGTAAATTCTACAAAATGGTTCATGGTTTCTTTGTCTTCACCAACGCTTAAACCACCGATTGCATAACCGACTGCCGGAATTGATGATACGAATGCTGCACTTTCCCGTCTTAAATCATCATAAAATGCGCCCTGGCAAATCGGGAAAAGTGCCTGTTTTGGTGATGTTTTTGCTTTAACGCATCTTTCAAGCCACCTGTGCGTTCTTTCCATTGCCTCTTTTGCTGTATCATAATCGCAAGGATACGGTGCGCACCAGTCAAATGCCATAATTATATCAGCGCCGATTGATTGTTGAATTTCCATTGAAATTTCCGGACTGATAAAATGTTTTTTCCCGTCTTTCGGATCTCGAAATTCAACACCTTCTTCGGAAATTTTTCTCAGATGAGCGAGGGAGAATACCTGGAATCCTCCTGAATCCGTCAATACAGGCTTATTCCAATTCATCCAGCCATGAATTCCGCCGAATTTTTCAATCAGTTTATGCCCGGCTCTCAAGTAAAGATGATAAGAATTGGCAAGGATTATTTGCGCACCTGTGTCATAGAGATTGTTGTTTGTAACCAATTTGACAGTGGAATTTGTACCGACAGGCATAAAAATTGGTGTCAGAATATCACCATGAGGTGTATGCAAGATCCCGGCCCGTGCACCTGTTTTCTTGTCAACATGTTCAAGTTTATAGTTGAAATAGTCAAATACACTCATTTTACTAATTTTCCGTTTTCAACTTTCAACTTTCAATTTTACAGTCCCTGTTGATTGTAGCGTTCTTCATCATAAGCAATTAATTCTTGCATCGACTGCCAGTTGTCATATATTTCTTCCGGTCTGAAGTAAATGTCAATTTCTCTGTTTGCACTGTTTATGGAATCGGAAGCATGAATGACGTTATATTCCATAATTTGAGCGAAGTCAGCACGAATCGTTCCCACATCGGCGTTCATCGGGCTTGTAGCACCAACGATATGACGAACGGCTTCAACCGCATTATATCCCTGAACGACCATTGCTACAATCGGAGCACTTGTAATGTAGTAAATCAATCTGTTATAAAAAGATTTACCCAAATGCTCTTCATAATGTTTGGCTGCGAGTTCGGGTGTTACTTGTAAAAGTTTCATACCAACAATTTTGAAACCCTTATTTTCAAATCTTTCAATAATTTTTCCGATTAAACCTCTCTTAACTCCGTCAGGTTTAATTGCAACAAATGTTCTTTCCTCAGCCTTCATAAATTCTCCTATGCTCAATCATAAATAATTTCTATACTGACATTAGAGCACAGAACGACATAAAAGTAAATATTTTAATAATAAATTATCTTCCGATTTCTGTGGCGCGCGAAGCCATACTTCTTGAAATATTAATGAGTGCAAGGTTAGCCTCATAAGCCCTTTGTGCCATTATAGCATCGGCCATATCAACCATGGCATTTACATTTGATGAGCGGATATAACCATTTTCATCCGCATCCGGATGTCCCGGCGAATAAATTCTTTCTCCCACTGTTGGGTCTTCTACGCATCCGTTGAAGACAACTCCGCCCTGCAAATAAGGTAATGTTCCTGTGCCGAAGACATCATTTTTCATCGTGTTCATCAAGCCATGAAACGAAATATCTTCGGAAGCATTTAAGACAGGAATTCTTCTGACATAATTCGGGGTATCAATATTAGCAATGTTTTTTGCGTGGATGTCAAGTCTTAATCCGTGTGCTCTTAAGGCGTTTGAGCCTATATTCATTGATTCTAAGATACTCATAATATGCCTACTTTCCTACATTTAATACTGTTTTCATTTGTGTAATTATATTTGACATTCTTCTGGTTGCCATTGTGTACATGATTGAATTCTTTTGCATTTCTGCCAGTTCTTCTGCTATATCAATTTCTTTTTCCCGCCGGTCTTCTATTACACCTGAAGGACCAAGTGCAGTAGAAAGTTTTGTTTCAATAGGACTGTTCATTGAACCGAGGTATTGCGAAAAATCAATATCCCGTCTTACATAGCCTGGGGTATCCACGTTTGCAACATTTGAACCCAAAGCTCTCTGTCTTTGTGATATCAAATCCATCATTAATGATGTTTTTCCCATTGAATCTAAACTTGTAAATGTCATTTTATTTTATCCTTATTGATTTAGGTTAATTGCCTTGTTATACATATCATCTGCGACTTTCATGAGATTTAAGCTTGCAATCATTGAAGTGTTCAATCTCATCATATCGTTAAGTTCATCGTATATATTTGTATTTGAAACTTCTGTTGCATATTGGCGTATATTTTCTTCACCTTTTACAATTCTCGGATCGCCGGAATCTTCCGTAACAACCATTTTATTATTATGTCCCTGTTCAAGGGATTCAGGTGAATCAAACTGTACAATAGGGATTGTTCCTATTTTTTCGGGCAATGAACCTGCGTTATCATAATTCATAACGTCACCGTTCGGACGGATTTCAAACTTATAGGAATTTGCAGGTATTTTAATACCATCACCTACCATCCAGTCATCAACAGTAACTAGATATCCGTTTGTACCTCGTTTAAAAGAACCGTCACGTGTATATTGTATTTCCCCATCCGGTGATACTACAGGAATATATCCTTCTCCGCTTATTGCTACGTCGTAAGGATTTTTGCTAGTTCTTATATCACCCTGAAGAGCATTTGTTCTTATTGCGCCGTCTATATAACCATCTTCACGCAAAATTTGTTCAAATCTGCTTGTTTTATAGGCAACAGTGCTATAATTTGCCATATTGTTAGCAATATAACCCAGTTTTTCAAACTGCATTGTTGCGTTATTTATACTTTTTCTTACTACTGCCTGCATGTTATACATAATTCAATTCTCCTATGAAGATGAGCCTAATTGCTGTATTGCTTTCATTAAATTGTTGTTTTCCATCATGAAAATTTGTCTGTTAGCTTCAAATGAACGCACTACAGGTTTTATTGATAAAAATTCATTCTGAATAATTACATTTGAATGTTCATTGTATCCTTGTTTTACATCGGGGTTAAGAACTGCCATTCCGTTGGAATCAACTATTCCCAAATGTCCTGCTTCAAGTAGTTGATTGGAATTTTTGTCATAAACACTGATTTTACCTTTAGTGTTAACAACCACTTCGGAAGCATTTCCGGGTACAACCGGTAAGGTAATCGGCATTCCGGCGTCTGAAAGCACCGGATTGTCTTCTAAATCAAGAAGGTTGCCGGCTTTATCGAGTTTAAATCTTCCGTCTCTCGTCAATCTTACCCCTTCAGGTGTCTGAACCTGGAAATAACCTTTGTTTGCCATAGATAAATCAAGCGGATTTTTTGAAACCATTATACGGCCGGGTTGATCATCAATTGTTTTTGACAAGCCGTGAATGCCTATATATTCCGTAAACGAAGAAACTACGGGTTCACGTCTTTGAAAGCCGATTTTGTCAAATCCGGTTATATTTTCGTTTATCATACCAAGAATTTCACTCTGTACGTGCATTGCACGTATAGATGACTTCATTCCTTGTTCGCAAAATCTTACACCGCCATTTATTTGCATATTAATTTACCTCATTTCTCCCATGGTAATCGACCGATTTTACATATAACTTTAATAAATTTCGATAAAATCATCCGACTGAGGGAGTCTGGCATGTTTATAAGGATTTTTTTCTTCAAGTCAAGAAATAATTTAAATTAAAAACAAAAATTTATATTTGAACAAATTTGTTGTATTTATCGTTGTTTGTATATATAATTGTAGTTGGTATTTACTCATATTACGGAATTAAAAAAACAATGAATAATATAATTGTACAGAAGTTTGGGGGCACTTCCGTTGCCGATACGGAAAAGATTAAGAATGTTGCCAAAGCTGTCATAAGAGAAAAAAATTTGGGTCATAACGTAGTAGTTGTAGTTTCTGCAATGGGGCATACAACCGATATTTTGACTAAACTTGCAAAAGATATTTCACCGAATCCATCTTTAAGAGAAATGGACATGTTACTATCAACAGGGGAGGGAGTATCAATAGCACTTTTGGCCATGGCATTACAAGCTCAAGGATGTGATGCTGTAAGTATGAACGCTATGCAGGTCGGTATTATTACAGAAAAAATACACTCAAAAGCAAGAATCCTTGAAATCAAGACTGATAAGATTAACCAGTATTTGGAAGAAGGTAAAGTTGTTGTAGTAGCAGGATTCCAAGGTGTAACTGATGATTTGGAAATTACAACTCTCGGCAGAGGCGGTTCAGATACATCGGCAGTGGCTTTGGCCGGAGCATTGAAAGCTGAAAGATGTGATATATATACAGATGTCGAAGGAATTTATTCGACAGATCCAAGGATTGTACCATGTGCTACAAAACTAAAACAAATATCTTACGAAGAAATGATGGAGTTAGCATCTAACGGAGCTAATGTTATGCATCCAAGGGCAGTTGAAACAGCAATGTTGCACAGAACTCCGGTTAGAGTAAGAAGCACATTTAAACTCGATGATAACGGAACAGTAATATTAGGAGTGAATGAAATGGAAGTACACAAACCGGTAACCGGTGTCGCTGCGGATTCCGCGCAGATAAGAATAGTAGTATGCGATGTTCAGGATAATCCAGGAACGGCGGCATTGTTATTTGACGGACTTTCTCAGGAAAATATTTCAGTAGATATGATTATTCAGTCTTATGCAAGAAAAGACTTGAACACAAATGATATTGCGTTTACAACGGATAAAAACGATTTGAATAAAGCAATGCGAGTGCTTGAGCGCGTAAAATCTGATTTGGGTTATAGCAGGGCTCTTGTAGATGATAATATTGCAAAAATTTCTATTGTAGGTGCGGGTATGGTCGGACGTCCGGGTATTGCTGCAAAAATGTTCAGAACCCTTGCTAATTTGGGTATTAACATAAAAATGATTGCAACAAGTGATATAAAAATTAGCTGTCTTGTTGATAAAGATAGAGCTAATGATGCTGTAGAAGCTTTGCATACGGTTTTTGGTCTTGATTCGAATGAGATTGCGGATGTAAAAGGTGATTTACCAAATGTATAGGAGTGTTATATGAAAAAGCTGTTTTTATCATTATTAACAATGGTATTTCTGTCGTTGGCGGTATATGCTGATGGGAAACAGGAAGCTTTAAACTTTTTTAACGGATATGTTAATGCTGCAAATACTTACAGTAATTCTGTAGGTGAAATGTACTCACCGTCTGCACGTATAATAAGGCAGGTTGTAAAACCTGACGGAACAACTGTTGATGTGGAAACAGATACAGCTACTTATATCAGACAAATGAAACTTGGTCAGGCCGGAGCGAAACTAAGACATTATACTAATTCTTATACGAACGTTAATGTTACTCCTGTTGCGAAGGGATGCTATAAAATTTCATCATTAAGACAACCTTCGGGTGAAACATATAAACTTAAAACTTATATGATAGTTAAAAAACAACCTGATGGGAAATGGCTCATTATTGAAGAAATGATGCAGACAAAAGTTCAAACTTTTTTGCATTATGCTAAACAAGCAAAATAAATTTATATATTAAATTTTCTCTTGCCACAATGGTTAAAATAATGATAGAATAGTAGTGGTGGAGAGATGGAATTTTCAAAATTATCTAATATTTTAAAGAATAATGATATAGTTCTTGCTATAGGCTTGGTTGTAATCGTTTGTATGATGGTTATACCGCTTCCTGCTCCACTTTTGGATATTTTGCTGACTGTAAATATTTCGCTTGCAGTAGTAATTCTGCTTGTTTGTCTTTATACTCAAGAACCGCTTGATTATTCATCTTTCCCTACGGTACTTTTGATTGCAACACTTTTTAGGCTTGGTTTAAATGTTAGCTCGACCAGGTTGATACTTCTGCAAGGGCAGGCAGGTAATGTTATTTCATCCTTCGGGCAATTCGTTGTCGGAGGTAATTACGTTGTAGGTGCTGTTATTTTTTGTATACTTGTTTTGATTAACTTTATGGTTATCACTGGTGGTGCAACCCGTGTCGCTGAAGTATCAGCACGTTTTACATTAGATAAAATGCCTGGTAAGCAGTTAAGTATTGACGCTGATCTTAATTCTGGTCTTATCAACGAAGATCAGGCAAAAGAACGCAGGCGTAAACTTGAACGTGAAACAGATTTTTACGGTACTATGGATGGTGCTTCAAAGTTTGTAAAAGGTGATGCTACTGCAGGTATTGTAATTACGATAATAAATATTGTCGGAGGTTTGATAATAGGTGTGATACAACTTCACATGAATGTTCAAACCGCTCTTGGAACTTACACAATACTAACAGTAGGTGATGGTTTGGTATCCCAAATCCCGGCGCTTTTGATATCAACGGCTACCGGTCTTATTGTATCACGTGCAACCGGAAAAGAAGAATCTCTTTCCACCGATATTAAGAATGAAATGTTTTCCGATCCGAGAGTTTTAGGTGTTGTAGCAGGGCTTTTAGGTGTTATGGGTATTGTTCCGGGTATGCCGACAGCTCCATTCCTCTTAATAGCTGCTGTCGCAGGTGGTCTTGCTTTCTTTAAGAGTAAAGAAAAAGCAGAAGTTGCAATAACAGAAGAAGCGAAAAAAGTTGAAGAAGAACAGCAGGAAAAACTTGGCAAGAAAGAAAAACGTGCCAGAGCAACAAAAGAAAGTGTTATGGAACTTCTTAACATTGATACAATTGAAATTGAGGTTGGATACAGGCTCGTTCAGCTTCTGAATGTTGAGATGGGCGGAGACTTACTTGAACGTATTGCGCAAATAAGGAGACAAACTGCTTTAGATTTGGGTATTGTTCTTCCTTCAATAAGAGTCAGAGATAATTTACAGTTGTCACCAAATTCATACCAGATAAAACTGAAAGGAGTTGCTTTGGAATCCGGTGAAGTCTACCCGGAAAGATATTTGGCTATGACTGCAGGAGATCCTGTCGGGAATATTACTATAAACGGTATTCATTCTATTGAACCAGCCTTTGGTTTGCCTGCAATATGGATTGAACCAAAAGATAAAGATTTGGCTGAAATGTCAGGGTATACTGTTGTTTCAGCATCTGCAGTTATTTCAACACATATTACGGAAGTTATCAAAAAATGTGCCTATGAAATCGTTTCAAGATATGATATTCAACAGCTTATTGATAATCTTAAGAAAGAAATTTCAGAAGAATATGTTGACGACATTATGAAAGACGTTACAATAGGTGATGTACAAATTGTTGTACAAAATCTTTTGAAAGAAAATGTTGCAATAAGAGATTTAAAAACAATTCTTGAAACAATAAGCCTGCAATCAAAAATTAATAAGAACCCTACGTATTTGACCGAGTGTGTTCGTCAGGCGCTTTCCAGAAATATTTGCAAACAAAATCTTGCAGATACAGGTGAACTATATGTTGTCACTCTTGCTCCTGAGGTTGAAAATACTATCGCTAAGGGTGCAAGTCCTGACGGTACAAGCGTTACTCTGGATCCAAACTTTACCAGAAGTTTATTTGATAAAATGAATGTAGAGCTTGAAAAAGCTATTACGGCAACAAGTAATCAACCGGTTATTCTTTGTTCTTCACCGATAAGAATGCTATTTAGAAAACTTGTTGAAAGAACATATCCTCAAATAGCAATTATGTCATATAATGAAATAAGTCCGAATGTTAAAGTTAAATCTGTCGGTGTAGTAAAAATATAAGTGGAATTAATAATATAAAAAGGAAGGATTAAAGATGAGAGAATTAATAAAACAAAATCAACTCGTAACAATTGTTCCCCAGGATTTTAAAAATTCAAACAAAGGTAAAGTTTTGGAAGTATCGCAAGCTGGATTCAGTATGGAGCTCAAGTACAAGCCCGAAGGACTTATACAAAACCACATTTGTGAATTTTATTCAATGACGGATAACGGTTATTTGTACTTTGAATCGTACATTCAGGAACTCAAAGGCAATATAATTACTATTGCAAATCCTGTTAAACATAGATTCCTGCAAAGACGTAAGTATACCCGTATTAAATTTATTGAAGATATTGAACTTGTATATGACAAACAATCATACAAAGCCAAAACTCTTGACCTCTCTGCCGGCGGTATGAAGATTACAACAGCAGAAAATCTTGATATTGAAAAAGAATACAGAGTTGTAATACGTTTGAGTAATGAACAGGAAATTAAATGTAAATATCAACTAATAAGGGTTGAGCGTGGAGCAGACGGTCAATATACGATTTCCGGTAAATTTACTCAACTAACGAACATTGATAAAATGATTCTGGTGCAGTATTGTATGCAAAAGGAAATGGAGAATAAAAATAAATAATGGACTATACAAACGGTTTAAGAAATTTATTTGCTGCATTTACAATGCTGATAATCGGTATAATATGTTTTGTAAGAATTGGTTATGTTAATATGCATTCTATACTTTCAACTGCTGTTGTTATGGTGCCAGCAATTATAGTTATGAGTTTTTTAGGACAAAAAATCGGTGAAATTGTTGATAATCCAAGAAATAGAGATGATGCTGACTATAAACTTGCTGTGTTAAACGCACTTAAGAAAATGGATAAGTCAATGACATTACAGGAATTAAATGAAAAACTTACAAAAACAGTTGCGGAACCAGATGCGGCTGATTCCGAAATTGAAGATGACCTTGATGTGTAATTTATTGATAAATTTAACAATATGCAAAAAGACTCCGATTGCTTCGGAGTCTTTTTAATTGTTTTGTAATCAAAAGCTTATGCTTTTGCACCTGCTTTTTCAATGATTTCTTTTTCAACGTTAGCAGGAACTTGTTCGTATTTTTGGAATTCCATAGAGAATGTTCCGCGGCCTTGAGTGTTTGATCTCAAGTCAGTTGCATAACCGAACATATTAGCCAAAGGAACAACGGCTCTAACTATTACATTGCCGGTATTTCCGAGAGGTTCCTGACCTTCTATTCTGCCACGTCTTCTTGAAATATCACCGATGATTGTACCTGTGAATTCATCAGGAATTTCGATTTCAACCTTCATCATAGGTTCAAGTATGCATGGTTGTGCTTTTTTACAACCGTCTTTTATACACATAGAACCTGCAATTTTGAATGCCATTTCAGAAGAGTCGACTTCGTGGTAAGAACCATCGTAAAGCTCAACTTTAACGTCTATCATCGGATAGCCTGCTAAGATACCGCCTTCAAGGGCTTCTTCCATACCTTTTCTGACTGGTTCGATGTATTCCTTAGGAATAGCACCACCGACGATTTTATTTTCGAATACGAATCCTTCGTTTTCGCCGGCAGGCATAATTCTTGCTTTACAATGTCCGTATTGACCTTTACCACCTGACTGACGAACGAATTTAGAATCCTGATCAGCATTTCCTCTAATTGTTTCTCTGTATGCAACCTGAGGCTTACCTATATTAGCTTCTACCTTGAATTCTCTTAACATACGGTCAACGATAATATCCAAGTGAAGTTCTCCCATACCTGAAATAATTGTTTGACCGGTTTCTGCATCAGATTTAACTCTGAAGGAAGGATCTTCTTCTGCCAATTTTTGAAGAGCGATACCCATTTTATCCTGGTCTGCTTTTGTTTTTGGCTCAATTGCAACCGAAATAACCGGTTCAGGGAAGTTAATTTTTTCTAAGATTATAGGTGCATTTTCTGCGCACAATGTATCACCTGTTGTAGTATCTTTCAAACCTACTGCTGCACAGATGTCGCCTGCATAAACTTCGGTTTCTTCAAGTCTTTGGTCAGCATACATACGAACCAATCTTGAAATACGTTCTTTTTTGCCGTTAGAAGCATTAAGAACATAAGAACCGGAAGTGATTATACCTGAATATATTCTCATAAATGTTAAACGACCAACAAACGGGTCAGTCATAACCTTGAATGCCAAAGCTGCAAACGGTTCTGAGTCAGATGAATGACGTTCAGTCTTTGTACCGTCTTCAAGTTCACCTTCGATGGCCTTAACATCAACAGGCGATGGCATGTAGTAAACAACGTTGTCTAACAATAATTGAACACCTTTGTTCTTGAACGCCGTACCGCAGCATACAGGAACGATTTTGTTGTTACAAACAGCTTTTCTCAAGCCTGCTCTTAATTCATCAACTGTGATTGAATCAGGATCTTCGAAGAATTTTTCCATCAAATCATCATCTTCACCAGCGATAGCTTCAACCATAGCATCATGGTATTCCTTAGCTTTTGCCTGTAAATCTGCAGGAATATCTTCTTCTTTAATATCTGTACCTAAGTCATTAGTGTAGATTTCAGCTTTCATGGTCATCAAATCTACAAGACCTGTGAATTTATCTTCAGCACCAATAGGTAATTGGATAGGAACAGCGTTAGCACCTAATCTTGTTTTGATTTGATCAACTACACGATAGAAGTCTGCACCGGTTCTGTCCATTTTGTTAACGAAAACCATACGAGGAACTTCGTATCTGTTAGCTTGACGCCATACTGTTTCGGACTGTGATTGAACACCTCCTACTGCACAAAATACTGCAACAACACCGTCTAATACACGCAGAGAACGTTCAACTTCGATTGTAAAGTCAACGTGCCCAGGGGTGTCGATAATGTTAATTTGGTGTCCTTTCCATTCAGCTGTTACAGCTGCGGATTGAATTGTAATACCTCTTTCTCTTTCTTGTTCCATAAAGTCGGTAACTGCAGCACCATCGTGAACTTCACCAAGTTTGTGAGTTTTACCGGTATAGAACAAGATACGTTCAGTTGTAGTGGTTTTACCTGCGTCAATGTGAGCGGCAATACCAATATTTCTGATTTTTTCTAATGGAGTTTTTCTAGCCATTTTCTTTTTCCTTCTATATACTTTTGGCAGGCTTTAACCCGCCCTACTACTACATTTTCTCCGGCTATTTTATTTTCAGCTTGCTAAAGCCGACGAGTCTTGCCGGTTAGATTTATTGTTACATGAACATGTTTTTCAAGCAAGTATTGTAGTTAATACACTTAACAAAATAAAAATAGCAAGTTCTTTAATACGTATATTGATGACGTTATAGCAGGGAACGTATAACTTCTCCGGCGATAATTAATCCGGCAGTAGAAGGTACAAAAGCATTGCTTCCGGGAACTTGTTTTCCGGCGGTGCTTTCTCCTTCATAATCGGAAATCGGCTTAATCGGGATTTCTTTTGAATATACGACTTTAAGTTTTTTTATTCTTCTTTTTTTTAGCTCCTGCCTCATAACTTTAGCAAGCGGGCAGACAGAAGTTTTATAAATATCAGAAATTTCAAACATTTCAGGATGCATTTTGTTGCCGGCGCCCATTGAAGAAATAATCGGTGTATTTGTTTCGTTGCATTTCATAACAAGTTCTATTTTCCCTGAAACAGTGTCAATCGCATCGACAACATAATCGTATTTAGAGAAATCAAATTCTGGCGAAGTTTCGGGGGTAAAAAATGTTTTGTATTTATTAACTTTGCAATTTGGATTAATATCCTTAATCCGTTTTTCCATAACGTCGACTTTGTATTCTCCTATAGTGCAGTGTGTTGCAATAATCTGCCGGTTAAGGTTTGTTATGTGAACTCTGTCATTATCAACTATGTCTATAGTACCAATTCCGCTTCGAACAAGTGCTTCAACAACATAGCCGCCAACACCTCCGATTCCAAAAACAACAACTCTTGCGGATTGAAGCTTATTCAACCCATCTTTGCTGATAAGAAACTCTGTTCTTGAAAACTGATTCTCCATACAAACAATTTATCACAAAATCAGGTTAAGGTGTTATACAGGAACAGCTTCCCATCCTTGATTGAATATTGCAATAAGCTCTTGCTGCTGCATCAACGAAGCTTTGTTCATTGCAGTATTTACATCAGCGTACGAATGTCCCGGCGTTGTAAGCCAAGCCACAACATCGTTAACTATCAGATTGCAATTGTATCTGTAATAATCCACCCCAATATCATTTGTATTTGCTTGAATTTCTTCAATACCGGTAAGGGTAGCCTTATTGTTATTTTCATCCAGGCTTGAAATTGTGAAATCTTTAACAATTCCTGTCTTAGTTATGTTGCATATAACTTTCAGATTATTTTTATTACAGTTAAATCTAGCTGTATCATTATCGCCAAGACCTTTTCCTGTATCTTTAATAATACTGTTTTCGCCTGTTTGCGTAAACAGCTGGTATGTATCTGAGCCAGCACCGCCATCTATAGTATTTTTACCGCTGTATCCGGTTATTGTATCATTTCCGAGCCCGCCTTTAAGAGTATCATTAAATGCAGAACCAATTATTACATCGTTTCCGGCACCTCCGTCTATGTTTACTCCCATGTCATTTCTGCCTGTAGAAGTGGCTAATCCGCTGGCATCAATACGTTCTGCAAGCCAGCTACCTTTATATGACTTTTTGGTTGCTGAAAAGTCTGTATAATTGGCAAAGAGAATGTCATTTCTCAAATCGTTGATTAATACATCACCGATATAAAGATTTACTGCACCGGTTGCGCCTGTAACATCTCGCTTTCCAAAGCCGTTTAATGTAATAATAGTCTCTCCATTATTCATGATTAGAAGATTACCTTTTGTATCAACAGCGTAGTCAATATTGCCGGCATTAAATTCACCTTCTGCAAGTTCAATATCAAGTTGTTCACCTTTAGTCAGGTTGATTGTATCCACGCCATCACCGTCATGGTAAACTATTATATTGTGTCCTGCGCCGCCTGTAATAAGGTCATTGCCTTCTCCTCCATGAATTTCATCATTTCCGAGTCCTGCACTAATTGTATCTGCAAGGTTTCCTCCGTATATTAAATCACCCTGCTTAGTACCTACGAGTTTATTTTTAACGTCTTGTTTGCCTTCAAAGTATATCAGTGCATTTGCCAAATCAAGATGAGTGCCATTTGTATCAATTAAATCAAATGTATTTTTAGAATTAAAGTAATTACTGATAGTTATACGACTCATACTTTCCTGGTCAACTTGCTTGCCATAATTTATAACCAGGTCATTTTTTGATTTTGAAAATGCATAGTTTTTATCGCCGTATCTGTTGTATCCGCCGACAAAACCGGTATTCCCATTAAGTACCAGTGCACCTCCCATATCAGAGAAGTCAAGAGCTATATTGCCGTTTCCGGATGAATAAATTACATCATCTCCGTCATACATTGTTGTAAATTTGAAGGTGGTATTTCCTTGCTGCGCATACATTTGGTCACTGCCTAAACCACCGGTAATAATATCATTACCTGCTCCGGACTTAATTAAATCATCGCCTAGACCACCGATTATAGTATCATTTACTTTGCCTCCTGTCAGTGTATCATTCCCATCACCACCGGCAAATGCGCCATTTGCAGTTAGTTTTATATTTTGTCTCAAATCTGCACAAATGGCATTGTATTCTCCTGTTAAATCAATAAAATCGCCGCCTTGAAGTTCTATATACTGTACCGAAGTTTTGCCCTTCATACCGAAGTAGTTTGCTACTGTAATTGAAGACTCATTATCATCGTATGAAATAACTAAATCTTTTCCTTTTTGGCTGAAAGAAATGTCAGCACGAGTTTTGTCTTTTAACTCTATAAAATCATGTCCTTTGCCGGAATATATTGTATCGTATCCACTAAAAGCACCTTCATATTTTACACCATTTAGACCTGCCTCGCCGTATATTTTATTGTTACCATAGGTAACCATAATTGTATCGTCATCAGCTCCGCCATATATTGTGTCATCTCCGGCTCCGCTTATAATTGTATCATTCCCGGCGCCAGATTTGATTATATCATTACGATTGCTGGCTGTAATATTGTCATTATACTTGGTTCCGGCGATATTACTTGCTGTATTTTCATCTACAATATAATCGAGTGCGCGATCTCTGAACAGTGTAATCAAATTTTGTGAAACGCCATTCGCTATTACGGTTTCTAAGTTTGAATATAAACTGCGCTTAAAGTATTCTTTAACGATTACCGAACTGTTGTCACCATTGTATTTAATTAACAAGTCACCGTCTTTGTTAAAGTAATTCAAACCATTTAGGTCTTGATGTTGAAACTCTATAGTATCTTTTCCTGCTCCTGGCGTAATTTCGTCGTGCTGAGCACCGTTGTTTGTATCAAAAATATAATGGTCATCACCTGCGCCGCCGTACAAAACGTTATCACCGGTTCCGCCGTAGAGATAGTCACCTCCTGCATCGCCGTACAGAGTGTCATTACCTTCATTACCGTATAAGTTGTCCGTGCTTCCACCACCTCTTATAATGTTGTTCGATCTGTTTCCGTATAAGGTATTTCTTCTGTCGTTACCTGTTATATTGAGGTCATCTGCCCAGTCTTTGATACAGTTGTTTGTCACAACTATTTTGTTCTCGAAGTTGTGTTCAAAAGACAATTCACCTTCTTCAAGATAATAAGTGTCGGTAAGGAAATTGTACAATTGATCACAAGTTATAAACTGTGCACCATCTGTCGATTCAAGCCATCCTCCGGTATCAACGACATAGAACCCGTAGATATCATCTATTGTGGCATCTTCATCCAAGAAGTTCCAAGCGACACCGGTCAGAGTAATGGCATGACCTCCGCCGTGTCCGCCGATAAAGGCTTCGGCATAGCCACCGAGAACCATCCCCTTGCCTTCCATAACCTGTTCTGCAAGATATTCAATAAATTCTCCATATTTTCTTCTGTTTGCATTGAGAGCTTCGTTAGAGTATACAAAATGAGCATTTACAAAATTGTTCAGGTCTAATTCGTCGGTGTCAAAGAATTTTATTTTTGTGATATGACTTCTTTCCGGCTCTTCCCCAATCCCTATCCAATTCGGATCCGGATAGTAATCCACAATTCTTACATAATTTGAATGTTTATATGTTATTACCAAGTCTCTTTCGTCTTTTATTAAAGTGAAATTCGTACTTAAAACCTCATCCTCTGTTAAATCGGTAAATATTAATTTGTCATTATCGCCATATTTGCTGTCAATACTGATATTTCCGGAATTACTGTTTATAGGATATTCAGAGATGGTATCTTGCATTATCATTATAGGATCACCATTCTCATATGTAGGTTCCCATTCTGGATCGTCCACCCCGTGACCATCTGCATCAGGAACCGGAATTTGTTCATATTCACCTGATGCTACTTCAACTTCTTCATCCGTAATAACAACAGGTGCTGGTTCAGTTTCCGGCCGTAACAGAATACTAAGGTCTTCAGTATGCGATGTAACTCCATAGTCGTTTAAAATCGCATTTATAGATTGCATAGTATCGTGGTATAAGTGTGCTTGTCCAGGAACATCCTCAAAATATGTTCCGCCGTCCTGCCCCTCAATGTCGTTTACTGTTTTATATGCTGAAATATCTTTACTGTGGTTGCAGTAATCGTGCTGTATAGCATATAGAGTTAACAGTTGTTCAGAAGATATAAAACTAATTCCGGATGTTGTAAGGTTACCAAAAAAATCGGTTTGCTGATAAGAATTAATAATATCATCGGTAATATTTACGAGATCAACTTTGCCTGCCATTGAGAGTACATTTAAAGCAGATGCGACACCGCAGTTGTTTGCTTTTTGTTGGGTATCATAAACCCATTTATTTGGGCTCCCATATACACGAAGTTGTTCGGTAATTTTTTCAATTGTACCACCTCCGTAAGGATAGTTTATATGAGTATGTATACTTTCATCCCAGTTTAAAAGATGTCCGGTTTCTTCAAATTCTGATGCTGAAGTGCGCATGGTATAAGTCATATTCTTAACTTTACCTGTTGTGTATCTGCCTCTAACTACTTTACCTTCGGAATCCGGCATATTACCTGTATTTACATGCACTTTATAACCGTAAAGGACATCAGCGCCTTCACTTAAATATGCATTCAACCCTTTTTTATCAGCTGAGTTTGTTGTACCCATATAACACCTCTCTCTTATACAAAAAATAATATTTACAATTATATCAATCTTTGAAGTTTAAGACAACCATCTTAACAATGTATAAATTCGTCTTGTTTTTAATAATGCGAAATAACGATAATGAGCGTAAAGCTCTCAATTGACATTTGCCACTGTTTGTCATACACTGTTTGGGATAATTACAGACTAAAAAGGGGAAAATTATGGTTAGTGTAAACAGAGTTTTATTGTGTATTATGGACGGATGGGGAATTTCAAAGGGTGCAGCGAAATATGATGCAACAAAACTTGCGCCGGCTGTTAATGTACCAAGATTATTAAAGGAGTGGCCGTCAGCTAAAATACATGCTGATGGTGAATATGTAGGGCTTCCTGCGGGGCAGATGGGCAATAGTGAAGTCGGACACCTCAATATCGGAGCCGGAAGAATTGTTTATCAGGATTTATTGAAAATAAATAGGGCTATAAAAGACGGCTCATTTTTTGAAAACGAAAAGTTTTTAGAAGCAATGACTCATGCAAAAAATAACAATTCGGCTTTGCATCTATACGGTCTTGTTTCAACAGGTGGCGTACATTCATCATTGGATCATTTGCTAGCACTTATTCAAATGGCAAAGCGGGAGGGTTTAGATAAGGTTTATGTACACGCTTTCTTGGACGGGCGTGATACTCCTCCAACAAGTGCTTGCGAATATCTACAGACAGTAGAAGATGAGCTTGCAAAGAATAATTTGCCTCCTGTTGCATCGGTTATTGGGCGGTATTACATAATGGACAGAGATAATCGTTGGGATAGAGTTGAAAAAGGTTATAATTGTTTACTTGTTGGTGAAGGGAATAAAGCTGATTCTGCAATAGAAGGTGTTAAAAAGTCTTATGAACAAGGTGTAACAGATGAATTTGTTTTGCCGATTAATGTTGGAGGTGAAGAATCCAGAATACATGATAATGACTCTATTATTTTCTTTAATTACAGGCCAGACAGGGCTGTAGAAATAACAAAAGCCTTTTTGGATAAAGATTTTAACGGTTCTGATTCTAAAAAAGGTTTTGACAGGAAAAAGACAGTAGATAACATATATTATTGTACAATGACCAATTATGATGAATCTTTTGACTGTCCTGTTGCTTTTGTAAAAGATAAATTAAAAAATAAATTGGGTGATGTTCTTGAACAATATCTGATAAGACAATACAGAACTGCAGAAACAGAAAAGTTTAATCACATAACAAAATTCACTAACGGTATTGAGTTAGAACCACAGCCTCATGAAGAAAGGGTGCTTGTTCCGTCTCCTAAAGTCTCTACTTACGATATGCAGCCTGAAATGAGCGCAATTCCGGTATGTGATAATGTATTGCAAGCTTTGAAAAACAAAGAATACGGGTTTATTATGGTAAACTTTGCAAACCCTGATATGGTAGGTCATACAGGGAATCTTGACGCAGCCGCAAAAGCTTGTAAGGTTGTAGATGATTGCGTCGGAAAACTAGCTGATGCTTGTATAGAAAATAATGTAACGATGGTGCTTACTGCAGATCACGGTAATGCAGAAGTAATGTTTGATGAAGCAACAGGTAAACCACATACAGCACATACAACAAATGAAGTACCATTTGCAATAATAAATCCACCATTCCCTGTTAGCGTAAAAGAAACAGGTGCATTATGCGACATCGGACCAACAGTCCTTCAATTAATGGGATTGAAACAACCTGCTGAAATGACAGGTACAAGTATGATTAAAACACTTGCGGTTGTATAAGAAAGAGATAAATGGTAGAAACAAAACCTTTAGAAATAGATTTATCGTTAAAAAAGAACAATGTTGATGAGTTTTTTAATAATCTCAGTGAAAATCCGAATGGGTTTAAGAACAAGGATTTTCGCTACACGTTGAGTCTTATTTATCAGCTTGTAGAGGATGAATTTGAAGGTATATTCTTAAGTCCTAATTCCCCAGTTCGAAATACCGATTTCTTTTTGATAAACGAAAAGGGCAAATTGTCTTTCTTTGTAACACCGACTAATAATTTTCAGTTTTATCTGAAATCCAAAGGCTCAATGTTCGGGTTTACTCCGCAGGAATTGAACGGTCAGATGGGTTATGTAATGCCTCTGGATTTGGTTTTGGATTATTTTGGCGGATTTGGCGAGATTGTTGACTTTTCTTCACTCACTCAAACTTTTGCTTATTTTAACAAGCTAACACATTTTGTTATGAAGCTCATTGAAAAGCTTTATTTTATTCCGTCCGTAAAACGCAGAGATGTAGCAAACGGAAGTTTCTTCAGAATAGTTTATGAACCGATTGTTTCAAATAAAGAATCCGCAAAAATTATAAATGAACTTGAAAAAAATGTTCCGGAAAATCTTTTTATAATAGGTGAAAAACCAAAAGATTTTGTTGAAAATTTTGTAAGGGAGTATTTGAATTACCTTGTCTATAAATTTTTGGGAATCAAAGCCTATCGTTTTAAAGACATAAAATCAGGTCACTATATGCTCAAAGACCTTGAACAAAAAAGTTTTATGAAGGGCAAAGATTTGGCGGAAAACTTTGCACAATGGTTTGATGAACTTTATCTGGGCAAGTATGATTTGATTCCGTATTTTCAGGTTAATAAGCTTAGTGAAGATGAATTTGAACTGAAAATTCATATCAAAAACAGAGAAACAGGTGAAACGATTTTAATTGATGATTTGTATCACAAAGAGAAAATATGGGATTTGGATACGGACGACATTGGTAAAATCGTTGAAAAACAGTTAAATTATGCACTTCGTTATATGCCTGAGCTTGAAACTCTTTTTGAAGATGAAGAGAAACTCTCTCTTGTTATGAGTCTTAATGAGGTTTATAAATTAATAGCACAAACGGCATATTATCTGCAAAAAGCACAGATTGAAGTAATATTGCCTTCGGAATTAACGAATATCATAATTCCGAGAGCTTCTATCAATGCGAAAGTAAAAGCTTCACGTTCAGATGATTTAATGGAAATATTTAATACGGTATCTACAAGTGCAATATCTTTGGATGATATTTTGGAATTTTCTTACGAAGTTGCTCTTGGTGACGAAAAACTTTCACTTGAAGAATTTAACAAACTGCTTGAGGAAAGCAATGACGGATTAATTCAGTATAACGGAAAATATGTTCTTGTGGATAAAACTGAAGGCAAGAAGTTATATGAACAGATAACGAATGCTAACCACAAGAAGATGACAAGACTTGAATTGATTCATGCTTCTATGTCAGGTCAATTGCAAAACTATGATTTTAATTATGATGATGCCTATGCAAATGTAATAAAAGATTTTGCAAAACCGGTTGATGTTACAACGCCAAAGAATTTGACAGGAACGTTAAGACCTTATCAGCAGACAGGATTAAAGTGGTTGTGGACAAACGTTTCAAAGGGTTTTGGATGCTGTATGGCGGATGATATGGGTTTGGGTAAAACTATTCAGGTTATAAGTCTGATTCTTAAACTTAAAGAAGAAAACAAACTCAAAAATCCGGTACTTGTAATCTGCCCGACAACTCTTATCGGGAATTGGATGAAAGAACTGCAGATGTTTGCGCCTTCTCTGAAAGTTGCGACATACCATGGTTTGGACAGGAAACTTAACTTAAATAACGATATTATTCTTACTACCTATGCTATTATGCGTATTGATGTTGAAGAAATGAAAAAACAAACTTGGGGAATGATTGTAGTAGATGAAGCTCAAAATATCAAAAATCCTGATACGGCGCAAACTATTGCTATTAAAGTGCTTAAGTCGGATATAAAAATTGCTATGACGGGTACTCCTGTTGAAAACAGACTTACTGAACTTTGGAGTATATTTGATTTTATAAATAAAGGGTATTTAGGTTCTTTAAAAGATTTTCAAAAAAGCTACGCAATTCCTATAGAACGGTTTAAAGAAAAACAAAGAGCTTCCAAACTTAAACTTTCAGTTTCGCCGTTTGTATTAAGACGTCTTAAAACAGATAAAAATGTTATTTCCGATTTGCCTGACAAGATGATGCTGAATGATTATTGCTATCTGGCGAAGCCTCAGGCGATTTTGTATGAAAAGACTCTTAATGAAATGATGACTAAAATCAGCGGATTTACGGGGGTAAATAGGAGAGGAAACATATTTAAGCTTATAACTGCCCTGAAACAGATATGTAACCACCCGTACCAGTTCCTAAAAAGCGGTGATATGTCAAAAGAGTTATCCGGAAAAGCAGAAAAATGTGTTGATTTGGTAAATACGATTTTGGACAATGAAGAAAAAACTCTTATTTTTACTCAATATAAGGAAATGGGTGATTTGCTTTCAAAGATTATTGCGGAAGAATGTAATACAGAACCTTCGTTTTTCCATGGTTCACTGACTGTCCCGCAGAGAGAAACTTTGATTGAAGATTTTCAAAATAATCCGGAAAGAAAGGTTATGATACTTTCTCTTAAAGCAGGCGGAACCGGTTTAAACCTTACGAGTGCAACAAATGTTATCCATTATGACCTTTGGTGGAATCCTGCCGTCGAAGAACAAGCTACAGACCGAACCTACAGAATCGGTCAGGATAAAAATGTAATGGTTCACAGAATGATTACACTCGGAACCTTTGAAGAAAAGATTGATGAGATGCTCAAATCAAAAAAAGAGCTTGCAGATTTGGCGGTCTATGAAGGCGAAAAAATCATAACAGAACTTTCTGATGAAGAAATCTATGAAATCTTTTCACTTACAGCAGGCTAGGAGGGGTAAATATAGTGGAATGTCCAAGTAATTTTATAGAAACAATACCTTCGTTATTTGAAATTAATCTGAATTCAGATAGATCGGGACAGGAGATTTTTAATAAACTATCTTCAGTTATCGGTTTTGATGAAGGGTTTATATATTTTTTGAACCCTGAAAGTCTGCAGTTAAAATATACATACAAAAATCACTCAAATTATAAACCAGAAACGGTATTTCCTTTTAAAGAAAAAGACAAGAAAAAACTTTTTGAAAAATCAGGTGAAATATTATCTTCAGAAGACAAGTTTTTAAAACTTGTCGGTTTGGATAAACTGAATAAAAAATCTTATATTCTTGCAAAAATCGCAATCAAATCAACGGTTTTCGGTGTTATTTTACTTGCAAAAAAAGAACATGATTATTATTCCAAAACTGATTTAGTAAATCTGCAGGCATCAGCCTGTATCCTTTCTTATGTATTAAAGGATTTAGAACTTTCAAATGTGTTTAAGATTCAGTTAAAAGCGTTAAAAGACGGGATAACGGAAAAACATGAGGCTTATAAAACAATAAAAGAACAGAATGAAAGAATTCTTGAGGCAGATAAGGTTAAAAATGAGTTTTTGGCGAATATTTCGCATGAATTAAGAACGCCTTTGAATTCTATTCTGGGTTTTTCGGAAATTTTGGAAACGCAAATATATGGCAAACTGAATGATAAGCAAGCGGAATATATTAGTGATATAAAGGTTTCGGCAACGCATCTTTTGGGAATGATAAATGAAATTCTTGATATGTCAAAGATTGAAGCACATGCTATGAAAATTGTGAAAAGTACTTTTCCTGTTTCAAGAGCAATCACAGAGGTCTGTAATATACTTTTACCACTTGCGCAAAAGAAAAATATCAAGCTCGATGCGCAAATGCAGTTTGATTTTGATGTTTTCGCTGATTATCAAAAGATTCAGCAGATTTTATATAATCTGGTAAGCAATGCTATTAAATATTCACCCGAGAACAATCAAGTTGATATTGCTGTAATGCGCAATGAAAATAATTTTAGGATTGCTGTTCACGATAATGGAATTGGCATTGATCCGAAGTATCACGGTAAAATTTTTGCAAAATTTGTTCAATTAGACAGTGCTTATACAAAAAAAGAAAGCTCGACAGGGCTTGGACTAACTATAACTAAAGAACTTGTAGAACTTCACAACGGAAAAATATCTCTGATAAGTGAGATAAATAACGGTTCAACATTTATAGTAGAAATACCTCAATAATCAAGCTTGTATAATATTGAACTGTTTATGTTTTTGTGCTTTAATTCAAAATATGATGAGAGAATTTATTTTACATAACGGAATAGGTGCTTGTGTAAAAATTAACCCAAATACGCCACGTGTAGCACTATCATTAAATTTTTCGATTACAAAACCTGAAAGGCATGCGGGTGAATACCTTTTAATGAGCAGGCTCTTACTTAAAGGCACTCAGAAATATTCGTCTGAAGAATTGTCATCAATTCTTGATGAAAATGCAATCGATATGTTTGCCGAAACTAAATGTGATTATTTAAGGTTTCGGTTTGTGGCTCTTAATGAAGATTTTGAACTGGGTTTGTCTATTTTGTCGGACATTATAAAAAATTCGACCTTTAAAGAGTTTGAAAAGGAACGAGAAAAACTTAAGGGTGAATTGTTTGCGGAATTGGATTCTGCAAAAGTGAAGGTTTCTGATTTATTTACAAAAACCATATATAAAGACCATTTCTACGGAAACAGTTATACGAAAATTCTTGAAGAAATCGATAAAATAAGTTTTGATGACATAATAAATGCATATAATGATATTGTTAAAAATTCGAAAAAAACACTTACTCTTGTTGGGGACATAGAATTTGAACAGGCAGAGAATTTATTAAATAGATATTTGGAGCAAATTGACGGAACTGTAGAAAAAGAATCAGATATTCAAACTCCTAATCGTGTAAGTCAGGAATATGTAGAACTTATAAAAGAAGATGCTCAGCAGGCACAAATTTTACAGGGCTGGCAGGTAGCTTCACTTGACAGTGATGACTATCATAAATTAATGCTATTGAATGTGATTCTCGGTGCGAGCGGGCTTTCTTCAAGGTTATTTTTAGAACTCAGAGAGAAAAAAGGACTTGCTTATACGGTTAGAACTTCTTATGAGGTGCATTTAAAATCCTCTGTTTTCAGCATATATATAGGAACGGAACCGTCTAATATACAAGTTTCGATTGATGGATTCCGTGAAGAAATTAATAAAATTAAAACAGTTCTTGTTTCAGAAGAAGAACTGCATAATGCGAAAAATAATTTGATTGGCAAACAGCAGTTTATAACCGAAACTAATGCGCAACAAGCTAATCTGATGGCATATTACTCAATTTCCGGTTACCCGTATGACTATCAGGCAAAGCTTATTGAGAAGATTAGAAAAGTTACTCCGGAAGAATTGAAGGAATGCGCTAATAAATATTTTACCGACGATTATGTTATTGCTGTCATAAGACCATAGGTGATATATGGAAACAGAAATTTACGGTAACAAAAAAAATCCTTCTGTTCTCGTTATTGGAGTTTTTCATGGAGATGAACCACAGGGAAACTTTCTTATAAGAAAGTATATAGAAATTAATCCTGATACGAACCTGTTAATGATACCTTGTCTTAATAAATCCGGGTTTGAGGCCGGAACAAGGGTTAATAAAAACGGTGTAGATTTAAACAGAAATTTCCCGACTGAAAACTGGGTAAAAAGCGAAAAAAATGAATTTTACGGAGGAAGTAGTCCGGCTAGTGAAGAAGAAACCAAATTTTTGATTTCTGTTATTGAAAAGTATAAGTTTAAGGCAATATTAACTCTTCATGCTCCATATAAAGTTGTTAATTATGACGGTGGAGAGAAAAACGGTACAGGGAAAAAATTGGCAGAAAAAATTTCTGATATAATAGGTTATCCGGTAGAAGATAATATTGGTTATCCGACTCCGGGAAGTTTTGGAACATGGGCCGGAAAAGAAAGAGATATTGCGACAATTACACTGGAATTGGATGAAGAAAAAGACATTGAAGATTTGGAAATACCGGTTTTTAAAATATTTAAGATGTTAGAAACATACTAAGGTACAAAAATGGAAGATATAAAAAAGATTATAGAAGATTGCAATTTAAAACATATAGCAATAATTATGGACGGAAACAGGCGATGGGCAAAAGAAAAGAATCTGCCGTCTGCAGTAGGGCATAAAAAGGGTGTCGATGCTTTAAAAAACACGTTAATAGCATGTGATGTACTTGGGATAAAATATCTTACGGTATATGCTTTTTCTACGGAAAATTGGAACAGAAAACCCGAAGAAGTCGAGTTTTTGATGAACCTGCTGGGTGAAACAATAAAAAAAGAATTAAAGGATTTGCATAAGAATAATGTTGTTATACGTTTCATCGGCGATACTTCAAAGTTAAAGACCGGACTTCAGGATATACTTAAAAATGCCGAAGATACTACAAAAAACAATAATGGCGTAAATCTTCAGATTGCTTTTAATTATGGTGCGCGAGCCGAAATTGTGAAGGCGATAAAAGATATTATTAATTCATGTGAGCAAAATATCACGGAAGAAGTTGTTTCCGAACATTTGTATACAAAAGGAATTCCTGATCCTGATGTACTTATCAGAACCGGTGGAGAAATGAGAGTTTCAAATTACCTTCTTTGGCAGATTGCTTATTCTGAAATAATAGTAATACCGGAATTTTGGCCTGATTTTGACAAAAATGCACTTGAAAAATGTGTGCTGGAGTTCGCAAAACGCAGCAGGCGTTACGGAAAATAAATTTTCGTTAAATTTTGTAAAATTTTTTGCATGAACTAGCAAAAATTTTTTATTATATGTTTTAGAGTAAATGGATGGTTGATAAAAACATGGTATAATTAATAAAAAGCGAGGTAAATATGAGTGAAATTGATGGTCCTAAGATTAGTGTAAATCAGGTAAATTTTAACAGTATTAAAAAACAAACCTCAGAAGCTGAACAGCCGGCATTACAAGAATCATCACAGAGGTTGACGGATTTTTCAAACAATCAGGCCGAAGCAATAGGACGTTCAATGCTTTTTAAGGGTAATGATGATATTAACAGAGATTTGAAAGCTATCATTGAAGATCCTCAGATTGCGGATAATTCAGACAAATTATTTGAATTAACATATGCTGAAGCACAAAAAGCAGGATTAAAAAATCCTTATGAAGAAGCTGCCAGTGCTTCTACAACTTCATTTTAGATAAGATAATTAATAAAGAGAGAGAATACTAATGGAAAATAATAACAAACCGGTTGTTCACCTTATTTCCAAACCGGAAAATATGCTAAAGACCGTTTATACGGCATGCAGAACATGCTATAGCGCAGATTCACCGTTTAATATATATAACAGCACTGATGATGAAGAAAAAATGCTGAAACTTATAGAGCGGGTTATTTCATCGGGACATTATTCAACGATTGAGCATATACAAGTTACATTTGCAATTTCAAACGTTTCAAGAGCTTGTACCCATCAGCTTGTTCGTCACAGACATATGTCATTTTCACAGAAATCACAGCGATATGTTAAAGAGAAAGGTCAATTTGATTATCTGATACCGCCGACGATTGAAAAGAATCCCGAATTGAAAGAAAAATTTGTTAATTTTATGGGAGAAATTTCAAGATTGTATTGTGAATTTACGGAGGCTGGTATTCCGGCAGAGGATGCAAGGGCTGTACTTCCGAATGCTGCTGCGACTTCTATTGTGGCGAGTTTAAATTTAAGAGAGATGATTCACATTGCTAATTTAAGGCTTTGTACCCGTGCTCAATATGAAATCAGAAATATGGTAAAGGCTATGTGTGATGAACTTATCAAAGAAGAACCATGGCTAAAACCTTATCTTGTTCCTAAATGCGAACGTTACGGCTTTTGTGACGAAGATAAGTCATGCGGACGAAAACCCAGATTAGAAGAGGTTAGTGTTTAAAAATGAAAAGATTAAATTTCTTTTTTATAGTTTGTTTTATTATTCTGGCTGTAATATATATATTATTTTTCAAACCTACTGACGAATTTGTAGAGAATGATTTGTATAATGAAATTATGCAGCGTGGTTATATTAAAGTCGGAATCAATACGGATTCTAAGCCGTTTGGTTTTTATGATGATAACGGAAATATAACGGGTTATGATGCGGAACTTGCAGGTTACATTGCACAACATATTCTCAAAGATAAATCAAAAATCAAGTTTATTCCGGTGACGATACAAGACAGGCTTATAAAAGCTTCTACTGGCGAAGTTGATATTGTTATATCAACAGTTACAATTACACCGCAAAGACAGGAAGTCGTTTCATTTTCGAGAGCTTATGACAGTGCAGGGCAGGCGCTTTTGGTCAGAACAAACAGCTCTGTAACGGGTTTACAGGATTTGGCGGGGCAAAATATAGGTGTTGTTTTTGGTACAACCGCAGAAAAAAATGTCCAACGGCTTGTTCCTACTGCGCATATACAAGGTTTTACTGGATATCAAGCTGCCTATAATGCTTTAAAGAACGGAAATATTTCCGCAATAACCTCTGACGATACTATTCTTAACCGTTTTGCGCTTGCTGATAACGGCGTAAAACTTTTGCCGAGGAGATATTCAATCGAACCGTACGGAATAGCCTTTAAAAAAGGAAGTTCAACAAAAAGGCTCAAAGAAGAACTCGATATGGCTATCGACGATTTGATGCGCAGAAATATATTAAACAGAATGCACAATAAATGGGGCTTAGGCTAGCAATTCACTTTGGCATACGCTTCATCGCTAAACTGAACGTCCAGATGATAAGTTTTTCCGTCATCATTTAATTCAACATAAATCCAGGTGAACAGTCCTGATTTTTTCAGTTTTTCTGCGATTTCCACAGCTTTTTCCCGATTAGGTATTCCGCCGAAATCGAGTTTCGGGTTCAATCCGTTGTAATGACTCCTGCTTCCTGCGCCTTTTTGGTGTCGTGAGGTTTTTGTACCGAGTGCGGAAGATATATTCAGCGTTATTCCTTGTCCCTGGCAAACTTTTGTAAGCAGAGCACCTGTGCCTTTTCGAGCATAAGGAATATCATTCCAGAAGGTTCCGTTTACTTTCCAGCCATTACCGTTGCCTGTTTTGAGTTCTTCAAGATTCGGATCTTGCTGAGCTTTAACCAAAGCATCTTTTCTGCTTAACTTCGCATAATCGTGTGTATCGTTTTTAACATCTTTGCCTCTAAGCCATACTATATTTGTTTTTCCGGATGCTCTTGACTGCAAAGAAAATGAAGTAGATTTACTTCCTGTTAGGCTAGTATTGAATGCAGGCAGGCTGAAATTATAACTCCATTTCGGCAGACTGAAATTTGACCAATTAAAACTGTTATTGAATGAAAAATTGTTAAAGCTATTATTCCACCAAGAATTTTCAAAATTTTGGAAATTAGTATTTCTCATAAACCACGTGTTGTCTGATATATCAAAATTGCAAGATGGGATTGATGTGTTGAATTGAAAATTGTTAAAATTCACAGCTGGGATATTATTAAAATATGCAGTAGAGTCATAATTTGGCACGAAATTGTTCCACAAACCTCCGGTGTAAAGAGAGTCGTTAAAAAATTTAGAGTTGTATTGTGAAAAATTTAGATAATCCGTCATAGCATTAATATCCTCTATATATATAAAGTATATAGATGAAAAATAATTGCCTTTTTTCATTAGATTGTAAACTTTTGTAAAGAACACAGATTTTTATTAGTTATAAATATTTTGATAAATTAATTTGCAATAAGATTGAATGAATATAGATTTTTGTTGGTCAGGAAACCCCGACCTACTTTTTTGCCCTCCTTGGAGGGAAATGACACGCAGTGCTAAAGAGGGGTGTTAACTTTTCTCCCTCCCTGGTTAGGGAGGGTTGGGGTGGGTATTAATATTTCAATAAAAGTTAATACCCCCTCTGGCTCCCCCTATCCAGGGGGAGAGAGTTCTCATTTACCCCCGTGCGAAGCACACTATTGTAATATATACACCAATATGTTATAATAAGTATATACTTGTAATACATAACCAGCGAGGAAGATATGAAGAAAAATTTAAATGATGTTATTTTTTCAAAAAAGAGCGGATTTTCACTAATGGAAATGATGGTAGTGCTGCTTATTGTAGCTATTGTAATGGCAGCATCAGCACCAATGATAAGTAAAAAAGTATCAAGCGGAACAGCATCAGATAATGGGCTTCCATTGTTTGCAGACAATAGCGGCAATCTATTGTTCAATATTGCATCCGGCGGAACAAAAACATTTGCGTTAGGAACAAAAAGTATTCCGAAGACAAATCCGCCATCTCTTTTTATAAAAACAAATAACGCTTCGAATCCTCAAATAACACTTAGGAATGCCAAGGATGAAGATTTGCACGTTGGATATGGTGTAAATAAAAGTATAAGTATTTCAGATAATATTCCTGCCAGTACGGTAAAATCCTCCATTGCAATTGGTAACCAAACAAAGGTTGAGGCGAACAATGCTATTGCCATCGGGTCCGGTTATGATTCCAACAATCCATGCGCAGCTAATGCAGAGAAATCAATTGCGATTGGGCATTATGCTTATACTACTAATGCAGCTAAACAATCGATTGCTATAGGTAACAATTCTTATATTGGAGGTGAGAACGGTATTGCCATCGGTTCCAGAGATGAAACTGCGAGTTCCGGCCAAAACTGTACAGCTGCTCAAGATGCTATAGCTATAGGTAAACGAGCAAGGGCGGTAGGTCAAAGTTCCACTGTCATTGGTAATAATGCAAGGACTGAGGATTCGGATTCTTATGGAGCTGTTGCTATCGGTACTGGCGCAAGTGCATATAATAGCGCAGTCGCTATTGGATCTGCACATGCTAAAAAGGGTTCTGCTGTTGCTATAGGTGCGTGTTCAAATGCAGATGAGGCTGCATCCATTGCTATGGGTGCGTCTTCAAATGCAAAGAAATTGGATTCCATTGCTATCGGTCGAGGGACTACTGCAGGAGGCACGGGTTCAATTGCTATGGGTGAGTCTTCAAAGGCAGATGAGGCTTCATCCATTGCTATTGGATCTGCACATGCAATGAAGGCGTATTCCATTGCTATCGGTAGTGGTGCAAATGCAAAAAATGCGAATTCCATTGCTATCGGTAGTGGTGCAACTGCAAAAAATGAGAATTCCATTGCTATCGGTAGTGGTGCAAATGCATGGGATAACAATCAGATTGCACTCGGTACTACTGCATCTACTGTATACATTCCCGGAGATCTTGTTGTAAAAGGAAATGTTCATTTGGCTACCGATAAGAATAGTAGGGTAAATGTAAGGCTTCATAATGATTTTGCGTATAATACCTCTATTTACACAGACCTACACTATCCTATAGTTTCTGTCGGTGATAATGTGACATTTGACAGAAATGGTACATCCCTTCCCAGTGGCTATTCCGACCGTCGATTAAAGAATGTCGGAGATGTATACAAAGGCGGGTTAGCAGAACTTAAGAAACTGGAATTTTACCATTACACCTTCAAAAAAGATAAAGATAAAACCCCGAGAGTCGGTATAATGGCGCAGGATTTGCAAAAGGTATTTCCTGATGCGGTAATAAAAGGTGATGACGGATTTTTACGCATAAGACTTGAAGACATGTTCTATGCTGTGATAAATGCGGTAAAAGAGCTTGACCAAAGAGTAACAGCACTTGCGGAACAAGTCAAATCCAATCTTGATTTGACAGCCAAGTTGCAGGAAAAAGTTACTGCACAAGAAAAACAAATTGCTGAGCTGAAAAAGCAAAATGCAGAGTTTGAAAAACAAAATGCAGATTTCGAAAAACGTATTGCAAAACTCGAAAAGTGCTACAGGGGTAAATAAGTTCCCTCTCGTCTTGCCATTCCGAGGCATTGTTTGCCGAGGAATCCAGCTTATTATTAAATATTTTCATTTAATCTTATTGCAAATTTGTATGCTGAATACAAAACCGGCTGGATTGCTTCACTTCGTTCGCACTGACATGATACTACGTACGTAAGTAAGGGTCGGGTGACATCGGTTTAAAGACTAACGGTTTAAATATTAGTTACAAGTCACCCTCAATCGTAAAACTACAAGGCCTTCATGCCGCTGCGTTGCAGTGTAGATAAATATGACTTCCTCCCTAGTTAGGGAGGATTGAGGTGGGTATTAATTTTTTCAATCAGATGGAGAAAAGTAGCCAATGTTTACATGTTTAATGATTCTCTCTTTCAGTGCGTTTTATTTGACTTATCGGTTAATTTGCTGTAACATGGTTTGCAGGAAAAGGTTTATTATACAAAGGTTTTTATAAAAATAAGGAGAGTTATAAATTATGAAAAAACATGGATTTACCTTGGCGGAATTGCTTGTAACGCTTGGTATTATAGGTGTGGTATCAGCGCTTGTTATACCAACATTTATTACCAATGCAAGCGAAAAAACTGTTGGTCCGAAACTTCTTAAAGCATATAATACATTCCAAAATGCATCTGCCGCTATGGTAGATGATCTTGATGTTAATAATGACCTCGCAATGGCATCCGGTGTGATAACGAGTCAAAATACTTTTTTCACTAATCTGGGTCACTATATGAGGGGTTCGTATAGTTCATCAGAAGGTCAATTTACAGGAAATGACGGTGTTACATATTGGTTGACAACCAATACATTTGATACAAGTGTCGCTCAATTTCCTCATGAAGTTGATTTGTTAACTGTAGGATCGAGTAGTAAGGCTGCTTTATTAGGCATTGATATAAACGGTGTATCTGAACCTAATGGGGTTGGGAAAGATCGATTTTATTTCCATCTTATGCATGATGGTAGTCTTCGTCCGTACGGAGGTACTTATGATTCACCTCGCATTTGGACAAAAGTGTGCCCTGATGGTGCAACTCCAACAGATTCAATGGATATGGCAGCATGTACTGCACATATAATTAATAATAATGGTAAAGTTGGATATAACCTTTCCGGAATGAAAACAAAAAGTTTAGGTGACGCATTACCTGTTACGCCGGTTTATTAATAGTCTCTTAAGTTCCAATTGTCGGGATTTTATGTTGTACCAAATTATGTAACGAAAGATATAAAATTTTAAATAAAACAAAATGAGGAGAAAATAATTATGAAAAAACATGGATTTACATTGGCAGAGGTGCTTGTAACTCTGGGTATTATAGGTGTAGTATCAGCGCTCGTTATGCCGACATTTATTACCAATACAAGCGAAAAAACTGTTGGTCCGAAACTTCTTAAAGCATATAGTACATTCCAAAATGCATCTGTCGCAATGTTGACCAGTTTAGATGTTCCTGACCTTGCAAAAGTGCCTGGTGTTATAGCAAGTAGCGGGGCTTTTTTTACTAATCTGGGTCACTATATGCGGGGCTCTTATGATGCAACCAGTTCCATTTTTACAGGAAATGACGGTGTTACATATTGGTTGACAACCAATAAATTTGATACAAGTGTCGCTCAATACCCTCATGAAGTTGATTTGTTGAAATCAGGAAAAGATGGTGGACCCGGATTATTAGCTGTTGATATAAATGGCACATCCAAACCTAACGGAGTTGGGAAAGATCGATTTTATTTTCATCTTATGCATGACGGTAGTCTTCGTCCGTACGGAGGCACGTATGATAATCTAGTTTGGACAAAAGTGTGCCCTGATGGTGCAACTCCAACAGATTCAAGGAATATGGCAACATGTACTGCACACATAATTAATAATGATGGTAAGGTTGGATATAATCTTGTTGGTATGCCTACAATAAACAGTTTGGGTGGGGCATCACAAGGAGGAGATCCTCCAATCTCGGATTAAAAATATAAGCATGTTTAACTAAAGCAAAATAAGGAGAAAATAATTATGAAAAAACATGGATTTACATTGGCAGAGGTGCTTGTAACTCTGGGTATTATAGGTGTAGTATCAGCGCTCGTTATGCCGACATTTACTGCAAGTGTTAAAGGAAAAAGAATTGGGCCTACTCTTGCAAAAGCTAAAGCTTCTTTTGAACAGGGTACGCAAAGAATGCTTTATGCTAATGAAACAAATTCTATTAGCAGTATGAATTTCAACAATGGTAGTGTAGAAACTTTTTTAGGTACACTTCGTGGTTATATGAAAGGTGCTGTTGACCCCCATGGTACCGTATTTATTGCAAACGATGGTGTTGCCTATGGCTTTACAAATAAGAAAATGAAAGTGCTAACAACTTTTGATACACCACATTTAAATAACATAACTGGCAAAAAAACAAGTGAGGATCCGGTATTCTATATAGATATTGATGGTGAAAATAATGGTGCGGGGGAAGATGCAAAGGACATATTCTACTTTACTTTAATGGACGACGGTTCACTTGTTCCTTGGGGTAGTGCTCTAAATGGCGACACCGGTGGTATGAACTGGTCCGAAGCAAAAGGATGTCAATCTGGTAAGATACCGGCAGATGCTACAAAATGTGCCGCTCATGTATTGGAAAACGGACTTAAGGTTGAATATAAAATTTAGGTATATCTAATATTATTTATAAAAAGAGCAGATTGATATCTGCTCTTTTTTATTCTGAAATACGGTTTAAAACATTACCCAAAAGAGTAATTTTGGTATCCTCCGATTTACTAATGTAAATTTTGATAAAAATTACATAATCAAAATGAAAGGAGGTGGATTATGAATATACTCAGAACTATAGCTTTTGCGCTTGTCATCACAGGTGCATTGGTTTGGGGTTTGGTCGGGTTATTCGATTATAATATAGTTGCAGCCATGTTTGGCGAAGGAACCGTATTATCAAGAATAATATATTCTCTTGTAGGGATTAGTGCAGTTGCAATGCTGGCTATAGGCAGAGAAGAATGCTATTGCGAAGATACCGATATAACAAACTACCATTAAAATTCACAAAAAAAGATGTTCACGCTTTTTGTGCGAACATCTTTTTTTATATCAAATCAAAAGTACAATCGGTTAAGCCAAGCCCAAAGCCTTCTTATACCATGAAAAAGATTCGACTTCACTTCCGTTAAAAGTGGTCTTAACTTGTTGCTTTTTTAGATAGTTTTCGAATTCATCATTAAAAGTAGATTTTGTCTTTTTCTTTGTTTCTATCGATGTGACGTTCATTCGGAGTTCCTCCTATTATCAGTAACACTCTATATATTATTATCGCCCTGCGGCTGTTTCACATCTCCTGACTACACTACCACAACAAAATTATATCACGCAAATCATGCCACTGCAATCAATATGTAAAGAAATGTTGCGAGATTTGACAAAAATTATCCTGCAGAATTAGAAGAATCTAACTCTTTTGTATATCTTATTAAAATAATAAAGTATTAAATAATAATATTTACTCCGTCAATATTTTTTGATTCCGAAAACTGTTTTGAACTTATTTGCAAAGAATCCGAGAAATTGATGTAAGAATATTCTCCCGAAGGAACTAGATGAACTCTTTGACGAAATGAATTTTGAATTTTTTCAGCAAGCTCTGCTGGGAAATTATGCAGATACATTCCGTTTTTTACATCATCTGCAAACTGGTATAGTGCAACGGGTTCACCTACATCTTCCCATTTGTTTACGACTTTAACATCTGCTCCTTCTGCGGATTCGATTCCAAACCACTCCGGAAGCTTACTATGGACATACTTTACGGCATTTGCAAAATCATATAACTCAATATCATTTTTCTTTATATTGTTAATTCCACTGTTGATTTCCGACATTAGTTTTTCCATAGCTTCTTTACTTATATAAAAAAGTCCTGTATTGGCGATATTTTTGCCGTCAACGGCAAGAGATTGTGCGATATCAAGTTTCGGTTTTTCGCTAAATCCTTTTAGTTTCATTACACTGTTATTCAATGAACCCTCAACTTGCAAAACTCCAAATCGTTCTGCAACTTCTTCCGGGGTTCTTCCTACTCCGACCAGCGCAACATGCTTATCGGGGTTATTTATAACTTCCGTAAAAAATCTCATCATATCAAACGCTTTATCACCAAATACGTTATCTCCACAGCAAACGACAGTGTCTTTAATTGGATTGCCTGCCTGATAGTGGGCAACTATATCTCCAAATGAACCCGAAGGCTGTGATGCAATTATTTTGTTTACACCCTCATCCCCGATAAAATATTTTCCCATCGTCATCGCAAAATCCAGCATGTGTATATTTGTATTTTTGTCGATTTTGAAAGGGAGACTGATTTTATTGTAATCCCCGACGGTTTGCGCTAATTCCCTAAATCTACTTCCTGAGCCTGCAGCAAGTGCAAAGAAATTTACATTATTACGAAAGTCTTCCTTATGCTGTATAATTTTTCCAGGGCCTGCTGCTTTTATCAGCGCATCAGCTTCAGCTGAAACAGTTTTTTGAAGCTCGGGTAAAATTTTTGTGTTGAATGCGTCAACGACATTTTGGGCTATTTTTTGACCTAAATTTTTTTCTGACAAAGTTACATAACTTGATTTGAATGTGGGCTTCATTGGTTTGCAATCATAAGCTTTTACGGCATTAATTTTCATACAATCCCCTTTCAATAATACATTTACACACGTTGCAATAATTGGTAAACAGATTTTAACTCAAAATTTAACAAATTTCAACAAATTTAATTTAACCCACTTGATTTTTGAGAGAGGGAGTGATAATATGGGGAATGCGCACCGAAAAAGGGGCGTAAAGAAAGAATGATTTACACTTAAGTATCGAGGGGTGAAAGAGCCCGGAGATACCGATGAGCCGAAATATAATATTAGCGAAACTGACCAAAGCCATCAATATTG
>Ga0265301_10000446_pt1 | contig 61500 bp, 56 predicted proteins | sample AusTroGonzalo_MG_2_FD_193488 | JGI IMG/M metagenome (GOLD analysis project Ga0265301, IMG submission 193488) | Bovine rumen microbial communities from tropical cattle in Woodstock, Queensland, Australia - Gonzalo_04 | ecosystem: Host-associated > Mammals > Digestive system > Stomach > Rumen ... | reverse complement strand
CACCAACCAATTTGACTGTTACGGATATCGATTATACTTCAGCTACCTTGGGTTGGGACGCAAACAGCAGCATCACCCAATGGCAAATCTGCCTCAATGGCGATGAAGACCATCTGATTCTGACCGACGCCAATCCCTATATCTTGACAGGTCTGAATCAACATACCCATTACACCGTCAAAGTGCGAAACTACCAAGAAGGAGCTGACGATGCTTGGAGCGATGAAATCGGTTTCACTACGCCTCTCTACATCACTCCTCCCACACTTACGGTCAGCGACATCAGCCAGACCTCCGTTGTCCTTGACTGGACGGAAATCAGTGAGGTGGATGGTTATACCATTAGCGTGAACGACGCCATCATTCCCGATCAAATCATTACAGGCTACACGGCCACCTCTGGTGCGGGAGGGTACAACTCGAACGAGGACTACGCCAACCTGGTGGATAACGACAGGAGTACCAAGTGGTGCCGCTCCTCGAGCGGTGTCTACATCGAGTTTCATAGTCAGCAAGACTTTGTTCCGACAGGTTATGTGCTGACCACAGGCAATGACACTCATAAAAATCCACAACGCAATCCTAAAAACTGGGTCATCAAGGCCAAGTTGAACGCTAGTGACGCTTGGACGACCATCGTCACCGTCACCAACGACCAAGTGCTGCAAGGTGTGAGCACTACCGACTTTGAGTTTGCCATCGATAATAGCGCTACTTACCGTTACTTCCGCTTTGAGGTGTCAGCGGTCCAAAGCGGTGACAGCTTCCAACTCGGCGAACTGAGGTTCAGAGGGAAGATCCAGACCCACAGCCGGACACTCACCGGACTCCTTCCTGAAACCGAGTATGCCATCAAGGTACGGGCCAACTTAGGGGAATCCTTCAGCGTTTGGAGCGAGGAAGTCCACGTCAAAACATTCGATGGCATCACCTTCTATGTCGATGGTGACTGGAACGAGGCTGGCAACTGGAATGTTAGCCGGGTTCCTGGTACTGACGATAACGTGAATATTGCCGCCCAAGCCGTTGTTCCTGCAGGTTATACTGCTCAAGTCCAAAACACCAATGTGATTGGCGGAGGCAGTATTACCATTGAGGATGGCGGCCAGTTCATTGCCGAAAATGAAGTCAAGGTGGCAATGCGGAAAAACATCTCGGCTTGGACCACCGATCCCGTGGGAGGATGGTGTTTCATAGCCCCACCGGTGAATACGGAAGACTTAGATTACGGCGATACTGGATTAATCATTGAAGGCGAAGGGAAAGATTACGACCTCTACCGACTCAATGCCACTACTTGGGAGAATTATAAGGCTGAAGGTGGTCACCATCATTTCGATCTTGATAGAGGCCAGGGCTACCTCTATGCCAGCGAAAAAGGTACCGAAATCGAGTTCAACGGCAAGGCCATGCCATACTCCGAAACGCCTATGTCGCTTACCGATGGCTTCAACCTTGTCGGCAATCCTTATACGTTCAACACCTACGTCAACAGGCCTTATTACAAGCTGAACGATGAACGAACCGATATCGAATTGGTGAACGACAACACCGTCATTGCACCTTGCGAGGGCGTGTTGATTGATGTCGAGGGAACGGACCAGGTGACCTTCACCCAAACCGATCAATTGAGCCAGGCTTCAAATAATGGCAATCTGGATATCGTTGTGGAACAGCAAACCTCCCACCGAGGCATTTCCACCATTGTTGACAAGGCCGTTGTAAGCTTCAACGAAGGCAGTCGACTCGGTAAGTTCTACTTCATGGAACAGGATGCCAGTATCTACATCCCGCAAGACGGAAAGGAATATGCCGTCGTCTTTGCCGAAGACCATGGAGAGGTGCCTCTTAATTTCAAGGCGCATCACGACGGAACCTATACATTGACCTTCTCAAAATCTCTAAATTCTAAATTAACTACGTTGAATGCTTCGCATTTCTTAACTTTTAATTACCTTCACCTCATCGACCATCTGACTGGCAACGATGTCGACCTGCTCCAAAATCCAAGCTATACGTTCGAGGCCCGCTACAGCGATTACGCCAGCAGGTTCCTTCTTGTCTTTGACAAGGCCGATTCGGACGACTTTGCCTTTGTCAGCAACGGCGAACTCATCGTCACTGGCACCGGGACCCTCCAAGTAATCGACATCTTGGGACGCCAAATGTACAGCCATGAGGTCAATTCCTCATTCCTCATTCCGCATTCCTCATTCGCCCCCGGCGTGTATGTCCTTCGCCTCGTCAAAGGGGAGACTGTGAAGACGCAGAAGATTGTTCTCCCATAGCCCTCACGATTTCCAAGGCCTGCGTCACGGTGCTCACCTCCTTAATGGTGAGGATGAGTTTGCTTTCGGTCTGCTTGAGGGCGCAACGCTTCGGGTGGTTGATGATGTACTGCATCACTTGACGATAGGTCTCGGTCTCGTAGTAGGGCGACTCCTGGTTGCTCACAAAATGGGCCACCATGAGGTTGTCGCGCAAGGCGATCTTTTCAAAACCGAGGTCTTTGGCCCTCCAGCGCAAACGCACGGTGTTGAGCAGGTCGTTGACGGGCTTGGGGATGGGGCCGAAGCGGTCGATGAGCTGGTCGGTGAACCTCATGAGTCCTTCCTCGGTCTTGATGTGGTCGAGCTCGGTATAGAGGCTGATGCGCTCGGCGGTGGAACTGACGTATTCGGAGGGCAGCATCACCTCCATGTCGGTCTCGATGGCGCAGTCGGTGACATAGACCAACTCGGTCTCCTTGTCGAAGAGGTCGGAGAATTCGTTCTCCTTCAGCTCGGCGATGGCCTCGTCGAGGATCTTATGGTAGGTCTCAAAGCCGATATCATTGATAAAGCCGCTCTGCTCGGCGCCAAGGAGGTTGCCTGCCCCACGGATGTCGAGGTCGCGCATGGCGATATTGATGCCGCTGCCGAGGTCGGAGAACTCCTCCAAGGCACGGAGGCGCTTCTGGGCTTCCTCGGTGAGGGTGTTCAGAGGCGGGGTGAGGAGGTAGCAGAAGGCTTTCTTGTTGGAACGACCCACGCGGCCACGCAGCTGGTGAAGGTCGCTGAGCCCGAAGCGGTGGGCGTCGTTGACGATGATGGTGTTGGCGTTGGGGATGTCGAGGCCCGACTCGACGATGGTGGTGCAGAGCAATACGTCGTATTCACCGGCGATGAAGTCGAGCATGATCTCCTCCAGCTTTGAGCCTTCCATCTGGCCGTGGGCCACGGCGATGCGGCATCCAGGAACGTAACTCATGATCATGTCATGCACGTCCATGATGTTCTGTACCCGGTTGTGGATGAAGAACACCTGTCCGTTGCGTGCCATCTCGAACATGATTGCCTCACGGATCAACTCACCGTCGAAGGCCCTGAGCTCGGTCTGCACGGGATAGCGGTTGGGCGGCGGAGTGTTGATGACGCTGAGGTCGCGGGCACCCATCATCGAGAACTGCAAGGTGCGTGGTATCGGGGTGGCGGTGAGGGTGAGGGTGTCCACGCTGGCTTTCATCTCCTTGAGTTTCTCTTTCACGGCAACGCCGAACTTCTGTTCCTCGTCGATGATGAGCAGACCGAGGTCTTTGAACTTCACATCCTTGCCTGTGAGTCGGTGTGTTCCGATGATGATGTCGATATGGCCTTCTTCGAGTTTCTTCAGGATTTCCTTTTGCTGTTTGGCGGTCTTGAACCTGTTGAGGTATTCGATGGTGACGGGGAAGCCGTCGAGGCGGTTTTTGAAGGTCTGGTAATGCTGCAAGGCCAGCACGGTGGTAGGGACGAGCACGGCCACCTGTTTGCTGTCGGTGGCGGCCTTGAAGGCGGCGCGGATGGCCACCTCGGTTTTGCCGAAACCAACGTCGCCGCAGACGAGACGGTCCATGGGACTCTCTGACTCCATGTCGCGTTTCACGTCGTTGGTGGCCTTGAGTTGGTCGGGGGTGTCCTCGTAGAGGAAGGAAGCCTCGAGCTCTGTCTGGAGGTAGCTGTCAGGGGCGAACTGGAAGCCCTTGCTGCGTTTGCGCTCTGCATAAAGTTTGATGAGTTCGCGAGCGATGTCCTTGACCTTGCTCTTGGTCTTAGACTTCAGGCGGTTCCATGCGTTGGATCCCAAGGTGCTCAGCGAAGGCTCGGCGCCGTCTTTGGAGCTATATTTGGCAATCTGGTGAAGTGAGTGTACACTTATATATAGTGTATCACCATGATTATATGTTATTCTCAACACCTCTTGTTCCTTGCCGTGCAGCTCGATGGTCATCAGTCCTTCGAACCGTCCGATGCCGTGGTCGATATGGGTGACATAGTCGCCAGGCTTGAGGTCGTAAAGGTCCTTGAGGGTGATGGCCTGCTTGGTGCTGAAGTTGTCGCGCAGGTGATAGCGGTGGTAACGCTCGAAGATCTGGTGGTCGGTATAGCAGCAGATTTTCTTGTCGTGGTCGATGAAGCCTGCATGGATGGCGATGAGCTTCCGCTCGAAATCGCTGTGCAGCTCATCGTGGTGCTGGATGTCGTTCAGGATGGCCTGGATGCGGTCCAGCTGCTTGGAACTCTCCGAGTAGAGGACGATGCTATAGCCCTTCGACTTGTAATCGTTGATGTTCTCAATGAGAAGGTTGAAGTTCTTGTTGAAGATAGGCTGAGCAGTCGTGTGGAAACGGAAAACGGAAAACGGAAAACGGAAAGTTGCGTTTTCTGATTCTTGATTTCGAAATTCTATTACGGGATGATTATCTAGGTGCTTCAGTAATTCCTCTGATTTGGCGAACAGTTTCTCAGGTGTAATCTCCAATTCTCCGTTCTCCGTTTTCCGTTCTCCGTTTTCCACTCTCTCCCACGCTTCCACCGCTCTCTCGTATTCCTTGTCGATCTGCGTAGCGAAGAAGTTCATCTGTTCGATCCACACGGTCGTGGAGTTGGGCAGGTATTCAAGTATCGACTCACGTTCTTCGATGAAGGCTTGTTGCTGCATGTTGGGCAGCAGCACGATGTTGTTGAACCGTTCGATGGAGAGTTGGCTGGCGATGTCGAAGCTGCGGATGCTTTCAACTCCGTCGAAGCCGAATTCGATACGGTAGGGGTTGTCGCTGGCGAACGAAAACACGTCGATGATGCCGCCACGGATGGCGAACTGTCCGGGTTCCACCACGAAGTCGACGTTCTCGAAACCGTATTCGTAAAGCAGGTCGGTGAGGAAGTCGAGGTTGATGTTGTCGCCTTGTTTCACCTTGGTGGTGTTTTTGGCGAGGAGCTTGCGGGTAAAGACCTTTTCGCTAAGTGCTTCGGGGTAGCTGACGATGACCGTCCTTCTTTCGCTGGTGGAGATACGTTGCAGCACCTCGGTGCGCGAGAGGATATAGGTGTTGTCGGGGCGTTCGGGCTCGTAGGGACGTTTGTAGGAGGTGGGGTAGAAGAGGATCTGTTTCTTGCTGTAGTCCATCTCCCTTTCGCCGAAGAGGGCCTCCAGATCATTATAGAAATAGGCAGCGTCTTCTTTCGAGGCGCAGATCACCAGATGCTGTCCGCCGTTTTGGCGGAAGTGTTCCTCCACGGCGAAGGCTTTGGCTGAGCCCACGAGGCCGCTATAAAGAATATGTTTGGGTGTTTCTGACAAGAGTCGGTGTAGTTTGAGAGCGCAAAGATAGCGTTTTTAGTGATATGACATACTATGTATCACATCGTGAACTCTGACGATTTTCTCTCCATCGTCAAGGTCATAAATCTGGTATGCGAAGTGAAAATCCTCGCAAAGGAACTCCCGATATCCTTTTGAAATCCAATCCTCTTTCAAACGAGCAACGGGAAAAATCTCCGCAGTGTTGCCCAGAGAATCCAAAGCGTCGTATAGACGATTGATTTTGTTGACTACCGTGGCTTCGTCCAGTGCTTCGTGATTCTTTAATGCAGCTTGGTAAAAGGAAATGAGTTTTTTGTGAACCTCCTCGTCAATATAAACTTCCATAGTTACGGATGGAAATGTTTGTGAACCATACTAAGAAGCTCTTGTTTGGACTCCTCTATAGTCAAACAATGTTCTCGTAGTTCCTTTTTGCTAACTGTCCTTGGTGAAGCCTTATATGCAACGGATGGTTCAGACGCCGTTGTTTGTTTTTTACTATCTTGCTTATAATCCATATTTCAAATTTTTTGCAAAAATATGGAATTTTTCTCAAAAAGTCAATGGACTTTAAAACTTTTTTTGAAATAAAAGCCTAGTTTCCTTATTCTCAATCGAAAAAAGCTTTACCTTTGTCCTAGTTCTTATGGCGGACCTTATCCCGCCGACATGATTTACACGAAGCGTTATGCTCGACTTGTGTCCGTAAACGTGAGAAATTTTCGTAGGCAAGTGAGTGTAATGGTTCGCGCGTGATAGCGTGGACTGTTATAGTTACATTTTCCTACAAGGGTGTTTCTCACGACCTACGGACAGAGATGTGGCATATCAGTGCCACGCTTCTTTTATTATCTGTCCTTTGAGGTGCTGAAAAGGGAATTAAAGGTTGTGCCCGACACGGATTTAGGGAAAAAGAAATGGGTAATTTTAGAGCATGTCCAACTTGTGGAAATAGTGGACCTGATTACGCAAGGGTCTGGAGATGTAATAAATGTGGGCGTATTTACTGTGACCGATGCTATTCTTCAGGCTGTCCTGGCTGTGGAGAAAGTTATTTAAATTCAACGGATTTGGGGTACATCGGTTAATTAATTCAGGGCGCGGCAAGAATGTCGCGCCCTCTTTTGAACTTTACTCAGGTAAAACAATCTTCTCTAGAATTGGAATCTCTTCCATCAAATCCTCCACTACGAATTCCCAGTATTTGCCTTTTAAGCAACGTATCTCTGTGTAATCGTTGAGTGAGGGAAGCCTCTTGAAACCGTCAATGATTTTGGTCAAAGTCAAAGTCCAGGGGTGTCTTTTTAGCGCAAACGAAACCATGTCTTCAATAGAATAGGTTTCCAAAAGGTCGTGAATGTCCCAAAAATCCTTTTTCCGTTGTCTGTCTTGGGCAATGCAGTTGAGTTTCATGGCGGCAATGTCCTTTTCGGAAACCATTCGGATTCCGTCAATGTTCACTAACGGGAAAATGGGGTCATCATCGTAGCAAATATCAAGCTTGATACAGTCGTCCCTACTGTTTCCAACGTATAGCGAATAAACCATCAAAGTCTCGTCAAGCCTTTCGAGATTTTCAGTGTAGGGAAACATTTCGACGAGGGCTTTTTTGAGTTCGTCTGTATTCATTTCGCCGTATAAGGCGTTGGTAAACATGTCAATATCAATGGAGATGCGATGTCCTCTTTGTAAAGCGAGTGCCGTTCCGCCCACAAGATAGTGATTGTCGAACGCTTTGTTTGTCATGATTTTTCGTAAGCATTCGAGTAGTAACGGTGATGCAATATTAGTTCTTAGTCTCATAATTCAAATATTGTTTTAGGTTCTTTGTTCTATTTATTGAGTTCCAAGTGTCTTTAATGGATTTCATGACATTGATAATCTTTCTTTTGCCATAGAATCTGATGGTTTCCTTGATTTCGCTCTCGTTGCCATATTCAAAGACTCTCTGGATGATCCATTCCGCATTTCGTTGCCAGTCGAGCGTGTCAAAATCAGTGTCCCAAAACAAGGTTTTCCGGAATTTTGAAATGTCAGGATGTACCGGTTTCGACAAGCGGCTTGTTGCTATGAATATCTCATAATTGGTTTGGATTTGATAAAAGAAGCATTGGTAATCAACGCCTAACGCTTTTTCCAGTCTAAGAGAGTTTTCGGGAGAAATCCTTCTGCGATTGGCAATGAAGTCGTTGATTCTCTGATAAGGTATCTCGGAACGTGATGCCAGTTCACGTTGGGTAAGATGCTCCTTTGTCCTGATTCTGTCGAGTACCGCACCGCAAGGGATGTGATGATATGTCAGGTAGTTTTCGTACATTGAATTCGGTTTTACGGCTGCAAAGATAATATAAAATAACCAAAATTGGTTACTTTTAGATCAAAAAAGTAGAGACGTACTGCTACGTCTCTACAAACTATATCTATTATCAATTAAAATAGATTCTCTAGAATCTTATCATCCACCAGATTCGGAAGGGTGACCCTCAACTTGGGTTCACGTTCCATGGCGCGCTTGATGGCGAAGGTGGCGCCTTCGTTGCGGGCCCAGTTGCGTCGTGCGATGCCGTTGTTGACGTCCCAGTGCAGCATGCAGTGGAGGCGACGGTCGGCTTCGGGGGTGCCGTCGAGGACCATGCCGAATCCGCCGTTGATGACCTCGCCCCAGCCTACGCCGCCGCCGTTGTGGATTGAGACCCAGGTGGCGCCGCGGAAGCCGTCGCCGATGACATTCTGAACTGCCATGTCGGCGGTGAAGCTTGAGCCGTCGTAGATGTTGGAGGTCTCACGGAACGGGCTGTCGGTGCCGGAGACGTCGTGGTGGTCGCGGCCAAGGACGACGGGACCGCTCAGACGGCCGTCGGCGATGGCTTTGTTGAACTCGGCAGCGATCTTGGTGCGGCCTTCGCAGTCGGCATAGAGGATACGGGCTTGCGAGCCGACCACGAGGTGGTTGGCTTGGGCGCCGCGGATCCATTGGATGTTGTCGCGCATCTGCTGCTGGATCTCGGCAGGGGCTGTGCGGGCGATCTCTTCAAGGACACTGCAAGCGATCTCGTCGGTTACAGCGAGGTCTTCAGGCTTGCCCGAAGCGCAGACCCAGCGGAAGGGACCGAAGCCGTAGTCGAAACACATCGGGCCCATGATGTCCTGCACGTAGCTGGGATAACGGAAGGTGCCGTCTTCTTTCATGATGTCGGCGCCAGCGCGGCTGCTCTGCAGCAGGAAGGCGTTGCCGTAGTCGAAGAAATACATGCCCTTGGCGGTCAGCTTATTGATGGCTGCCACATGGCGGCGCAGCGAAGCCTGCACCTTCTCCTTGAAGAGCTCGGGATTCTCGGCCATCATGGTCTTCGACTCCTCGAAAGATTGTCCTACGGGGTAGTAACCGCCAGCCCAGGGGTTATGCAGCGAGGTCTGGTCGGATCCGAGGTCGACGTGGATGTCGTGTTCGGCGGCATATTCCCAGAGGTCCACCACGTTGCCTTGGTAGGCATACGAGCGGGCTTCTTTCTTCTCGAGGCTCACGCTGACGTGCTTGAACAACTCTTCGATGTTGTCGTATACCTCATCGACCCAGCCTTGGTCGTAGCGCTTCTGCGTAGCGGCGGGGTTGATCTCGGCGGTGATGCTCACCACACCGGCGATGTTGCCTGCCTTGGGCTGGGCGCCGCTCATGCCACCGAGGCCGGCGGTGATGAACAGCTTGCCTGCCGTGCTGCCACCATGCTTACGGGCGGCGTTGAGCACGGTGATGGTGGTGCCGTGGACGATGCCTTGGGGGCCGATGTACATATAGCTACCGGCGGTCATCTGGCCGTATTGTGTCACGCCGAGGGCGTTGTAGCGCTCCCAGTCGTCGGGCTTGCTGTAGTTCGGGATCATCATGCCGTTGGTGACCACCACACGCGGAGCGTCCTTATGCGAGGGGAAGAGGCCCATTGGGTGACCGCTGTACATGGCCAGGGTCTGTTCCTCGGTCATGTTGGCGAGGTATTGCATCACCAGACGGTACTGTGCCCAGTTCTGGAAGATGGCGCCGTTGCCACCGTAGATGATGAGCTCGTGGGGATGCTGGGCCACGGCGGGGTCGAGGTTGTTCTGAATCATCAGCATGATGGCCGCAGCCTGTTGGCACAGGGCGGGATATTCCTCGATGGGACGGGCGTACATCTTATAGGAAGGACGGAAACGATACATATAGATACGGCCGTACTTCTCCAGCTCTTCGGCGAACTCTGGGGCCAAGATGGCATGCCACTTCTCAGGGAAATAACGAAGGGCATTGCGGATGGCCAGCTTCTTCTCAGCCTTGGTGAGGATGTCCTTGCGCTTCGGGGCGTGGTTGATGGTGGTGTCGTAAGGCTTTACTTCGGGGAGCTCGTCAGGGATACCGGCGAGGATCTCTTTCTGGAAATCGTTATATTCGATCATTTTTATTAAAAGATTAAAATTTTAAAATTCCAAAAACGTTTAGACTTGCAAATTTACGGTTTTTGTTCATTGAAATGACAAAAAAGTTTTATCTTTGCATTCTTAATTGAAATCCATGAAGAGAATCGCCTCCATCATATCCCTTTTGCTGTTGACTTTGCTATTGGCTTCGGCCGGACTGCTCCAAGCGCAGGAGCAGGATACCTGCTTGATTTTTACCAACATGAGGCAGATGCGGTTGACCTGCAACAACAACGACGCCGACAATGGCCGCACCGCCCAGGTGAAGGTCAACGTCACAGGCGGCCAGGCTCCCTATTCCTACTATTGGGAAGAGGGCTATGGCGTTGGACGCTGGTCGGAACTGAGCCTGATGCATGTGTCACCCAACGACCCTGCGGTGGCCATCGGCCTCAAGGCCTACAGATGGTACCGCGTGGAGGTCACCGATAGCCGGGGTTGCGTCAAACTCGACAGCCTCTTCACCCGTGCCTTCCCCACACCAGTGGTCGAGATCACCTGCGACCCGGGCGACACACTCTACCTCCAGAACCCCGACGCCACCTTCTCGTTTGAGAACCTCTCAGCCGACACATTGGGCATCGACCATTTCTTCTGGACTTTCGAACACGACATCACCTCCACACAGGAACATCCCGTGTTCACCTATGTGGAACAAGGCACTTTCAACGCTACCCTTACGGTGTACGACGACCTCGGATGTGACACGGTGTTCATGAAAGAAATCTATGTCAACCCCGTCAAACTCAAGATACCCAGCGTGTTCACCCCCAATGGCGACGGCATCAACGACACCTGGGTGATTACCTTGGCCAGCGGCACCGACAACCCCAACGCCAACGGTGGCGACGTGAACCGCAACAGAGCCGACGGTCCTGACGAGATTCCCCTGAACGACTATTATAAGGCCACCGACCTCATGGTGATGAACCGCTGGGGACGTATCGTATATCACTCCACCGACTATCAAAACGATTGGGACGGCGGCGGACTCAGCGACGGCACCTATTTCTATGTGCTCAAATGCCGCGGCCTGAAGGAAGAGATACAGTATCAAGGGGCGGTGATGATTATTACCAAGTCGAGGCAGTGAGAACGGAACCCCGAAGGGCTCACCGACCGAATGGGAGGTAAAACTGAGAACGGAGAACGGAAAATGAAAAAAATAACAATATTACTATTATTTGTTTTGGTGGGGATGCTGTCCTCTTGCAATAACGGCAACGACAAGAAGCTTCCTCCGGATTTGATCAACATTTCGAAATCGGCGGAGAATCCGAGTGACAAACAGGCGGTCATCTCCTTCGATAAGACGGAGTTTAACTTCGGAAAAATACTACAAAGCGAGGTGGTTTCGTATACCTTCCACTTCACCAATACAGGAAACGTTCCCTTGCTGATCACCAGCATCGACAAGAGTTGCGGATGCACCGCGGGCGACTATCCACGTGACCCCGTCGCCCCAGGCAAAGGTGGCGAGATCAAAATCACCTACGACAGCAAAGGCCATTTCGGGTTCCAGTCGAAGACCGTGACCGTCAACTCCAATGCCATGCCCGCCAGGACTACGTTGACCATCAAGGCGGAAGTGAGGACGGCGGAACAGTTGTAGAGATAAGAGATAAAAGATAAAAGATAAAAGTTTAATAAAAAACTATAGTTATGTTACTTACTATTCTGCTTCAAGCACAACAACAGCAACCCAAGAGTATGTGGTCTAGTTTGATTTGGATCGTTGCATTAATCCTCATTTTCTGGCTGTTTTTCATTCGCCCCCAGTCGAAGAGGGCTAAGGAGGCACAGAAGTTCCGCGACGAGTTGAAGAAAGGCGACCCGGTGGTCACCATCGGAGGCTTCCACGGCAAGATCACTGAGGTGAAGGAGCACACCGTCATGGTGTCGGTAGCCCCTGACACCGTCGTCGAGATTGAGAAGTCGGCCCTGGTGCAGAACGCCTCTCAAGTGGGTGGCCAAAACTGATATGAGCGTCGAAGACATCAAAGAAGAAATCAAAGGGAAGGACAAGACCAAGTTCTTGACCTTCCTGTTCTTTTTATTGATTTCAAGCCTCCTTTGGTTCCTTATCAAACTGACGAAGGACTACACCACCCAAACGGTGTTTACCGTGGTCTACACCGAGGTGCCCGTCAACAAATGTGTGTCGTCGACAGAGCAGAAAGTGAACCTCAATTTCGTGGCCGACGGTTTCGTCACCTTGCGGCATAACCTGATTCGGCAGCCCAACCGTGTCGTCACGATATCGCTTGAAGAGGTGCCTTACCGTCTCGAGGGTGGCAACACCTATAGTTATGGCTCACAATATGTCGCGGAGCGTGTGGCGGACTGGCTGGGAGTCCCTGCGGGTAACGTCACCGTGAACGACGACAAGCTGTATTTCAATATGGAGGACCTCCAGCAGAAGGAACTTCCGATACAGGTGCCGTTGGAGGTCACTACCCAACGGCAATACCTCGTCTATGGTGCCCCAATCGTCGAACCTGCCACCGTCATGGTATATGGCCCCAAGTCGGCACTCGACACGATGAACGTACTCCGTACCGAGCCTTTCATCGCCACAGGTGCCAACGCCAATCTCACTAAAGACCTTGTCGTCGACTACCATGGAGGCACTGTCAAAGGCGCAGAGCCCACCGTGAAGGTGACGGTGAGGGTGGAGCAATATACCGAGACACAGGTGGAGGTCCCAGTGATGGTCACCGACTCGTTGCAAGTGCGTTTCTTCCCTGAGACCATGAGCGTGAGGTGCATGGTGCCTATCTGCGACTTCGCCAGCCTCAACGCCTCCGCTTTCATGGTGCTGGCCGACACGGCGCAGCTGCATCTCCGTCAGCCGCTGCTCGACATCCACTTGGTGCGAGTGCCGGAACACGTACATGTCGTCAAGACCGAGCCGGAACAAGTGGAATATCTGATTGTAAATTGAAAGTGGAAAACGGAAAGTTGAAAGTTAGTATTACCGGTAATATTGGTTCGGGGAAAAGCTATGTCTGTGGGCTCTTCAAGAACCTTGGTATTCCTGTCTTTGACTCCGACCGTGAGGCCAAGTTGCTGTACGACCGTCCCGAGGTCAGGAAGAAAATGGTGGAGCGTTTCGGGGAGAACATCTATCGTGCCGACGGTAGCCTCGACCGTGCTTTGATGGCTTCGAAGGTGTTCGGCGACCCCTGCGCCTTGGGTTTTGTGGAGGCGGTGCTCTATCCTGTGTTGAACGAGTGGTTTTCCCAATGGGCTGACCAGCAGGAGGCTCCCTACGTCATCTATGAATCTGCCTTGATTTACGAGAAACACCTGGAGTCGATGTTCGATGCCATTGTGGTGGTGGCCGCCTCGGAGCCCGTCCGCATCCGTCGGGTGATGACGCGCGACCATTGCACCGAGGAACAGGTGCTGGCACGAATGGCGATGCAATTACCTCAATCGGAAAAAGTCACCAAAGCCACCTATGTGATCGTCCACGATGAGGACGACGAGGATGACTTCCTGATGGACCAGGTCCGAAGGATTCATCAGGAATTAGTAGGTTTTTAAGCTGCTTTTGGCATTAATACAGCGCAACGGTCAATGATTTGATTGGCGAGGCAAAAACCTTGGCTACAAACTTTCTTGTCGCGTATGCCGTCATAGTTCATATAAAGGTGCATCACCATGTAACCGCTGTCTACCCATCCTAATAGTTTTCGGTCACGCTTGCTTACGGCTTCCAAATAGTCGTCGATATGGACTCGGGTGCGCCGGTCTTTTCGCACCTGAAACACGGCATCCAAGGCCAATAGTGCCCCAAGCCACAGGTAATTTCCTGCTGCTCTGACATATTTGGGGTCCTCGTATAATCCTGTTTCAGGATCAACGGTTGTGTTTTCCTTCAGCACATCGTTGGCGTTCTGGACATAACGCCGTGCTTCTTCGATGGGATCTTTCTTTTTCATTATTCCAAGATTTAGTTAGATAATAGTAAGTAATCTTGGTTCAATTGTTTCTCGATTGCAAAGATACTACTAATTTTTTAAAATCAATGGAATTATTGAAAAAAATTAATTGATAATGATTTTCTGAATTCTGACTTTTTCAGGGGTGGTCAGGCGGAGCACGTAAACGCCAGGGGGGAATGCGGAATGAGGAATGCGGAATGCGGAATGGACATCACTGCTGAACAATTGATGACCGAGGACGTCGTAGACTTGAAGGAGGCCGTCACCGTTAACGATGAGGTTGCCATCGGCATCGATGAAGGTAAAGTCGTCGTTGTTCCCAGTGCCATTGGGGTTGAACACCAGTTGGAATCTCGATGTGTAGTCGTTGCTTGAGGATTCGAACTGATAGCTCGGATTTTTCAGCAGGTCGATGTCGGCGCCAGTGAGGCGGTCGATTAAGTGGAGAGTGGAAAGTTGAGAGTGGAAAGAGTAAACCTTTAGGGTGTGGATTCCATGTTCCTTGGCTTTGTAGTTGAGTTCGACGATGTCGGCTCCATCACGGACCATCATGATGTATGGCTGGCCTTCGCGTTCGAGCCACAGGCTGGGTTGATGTCCTCTGAAGCTGAGCAGGGGCATGCTGACGCCGTCGTTGGTCTTGACGTATGCCTTGTCACCGTCGATGTCGATAACGACGTATTCTCCTTTCTCGTCACGGGTGTCTTTGCTTTGCGGGTTGAGCGTCACGCTCTGATTTGCGGCGTTGGCTTTGACCAGGAAACCTCTTCCCACGGGGACGCTGTTGCTGGTTTCATATTGCCATTCCTCGCTGTTGTTGAGGTAGTAGTAGCCATCCGACACGTTGGAAGTTTTGTTGAATACGATGTCGTGTGCGGTGGGGTTGCCGAGGAGGTTATAGCCTTTGATGCTAGTGTTTGAATTGCCGTAGCTTAGGTTGACGGTTTCGCTATAGTTGCCGCTTTTGAGTGTTCCCGTCATCCGCAGGGTGGTACTGGGGCTATGGGCGTAGAGGTAGCCGCTGGTTGATGGCTGCGCGAATCCGGCTTGGTGTGACTTGTAATTGATCCATTCTTCCGTGGCGTCCTCATCGTAATAATAGAGGTCGTACGTTCCGGTGGCGATTTCTGTCGGGTTGAAATTGGAGAAGGGTGCGGCGATGGTGTACCAGCCGTCGCTTTCGCCATCGGTGAAGGCTTGGATGGTCTTTTTGAGGGTGGCTTTCACTCCGTCGGTATGGTGGATGAGCTGACCGCCTTCTTCGATGACTAGGAGGGAGGGATCAGTGCAGGAGGCTGTGCCGGTGACGGTGAGGGTGGCGCCGCTGGCAATTACATGTTTGTCGAAGGGGAGGATGGTAGCGATGGCCTCGTTGGTGGAGTGGGGGTATTCTTCAGAGCGGATATAAAGTTGGACGCTTTGTTGGCCAGAGGCATAACATGAAAAAATGCCGCTTCCACTATTGTTGTACATGATAGTGTTTCGAACAACAGTTGAGACGCTGGTCTTGATTGTTGCATCTCCATTGTTGTCAATATTAATGATCCATTTCCCTTCGTCTGGAAGCGTTGCTTGGGTCTTGAGGTAATTGTTGTTAGTAATGCCACCTCCTGCATAAAGATAGCCGCCGGATGTTCCCCATTGTGCGTCAAAGAAGGTCCAAGCTCCAGTGCTGCCACCTAATGTCAGTTCATAAGCGCTATTGAGGTTCGCAATGATGTTCTCGTTGATGCTGACAATGGCTGACGTACGGTTGTTGCCGTTTGAGCTTGTAGCACTCATTGCTTTCCCTGCTGCCGTGTTCACGATGAGATAGGTCCTTCCGGCCACTAGTTGATCTGTTGAGGTGACCAGGTAGTATTTTTGTTCAAACAATCCCACGTACTCGAAACTGGCGCTGACGGTGACATTGCTGGCGGGCATCTCGAATTGGTTGTTGGTGACGGCAATTACATTGTTGTTGGCGTCGGTGACGGTCCAAAGGCCGAATTCATACCCTGCAGCAGGTGTGGCGGTGAGGGTGATAGTGGTGCCTTCTGTAGCTTCTTCCATGTCAGCGCTGATAGTTCCGTTGGCGACGGCGGCCAAGGTGATGGTATAAGTCGTTGGCGCTTCAGTCTTTTTGTAAAGCTGGATGGCTTGTTGGCTAGTGTAGGTTCCTGATTTATAATAACGGAATCTGGTCTGACCACTAGTTGGGTTGTATCTTAAATGACTTGAACTGCTGACAATGTCTGCTGTTCCGTTTGTGATGCTGATTGAATTGGTATAAATGTCAGTTGAACTGCTCTTTAAGGTGTTGGCGTCAGCGTCATTTCCAATAAAAAGGCCGCTGGCGCTCTTGATTGAATAGCCTCCTCCAGTTTTTGCGGTAATCGTGAATGTGGCGGCATCCATTGCGTCACTTTGGGCAATGGTGCTGTTGGAAATGCTGATGTTTATGGTGTTGCTAACTGCATCCAGGGTAGTCAACGCGCCGTTGAAGGCGACATTGTGGTTTTCACAGACGATAAGATAATCTCCATCTTCGAGTTCTTCGGTGCTGGTTACTTTCACGTAGTCTCCGCCAGTTGGGGTACTTGGTGTCCAGTTTGGGTCCCAGATCATGTGTGCATATTCCGGGTTATCAATGAATGGGTTGCGGTTGTGCTGATAGTTGTTGTAGATGACGTTGTTGCGGTCGATTTCCTTTTGGCTAACGGGGTCTTGGTCGTTCCATTGCAGCAGCATGGTCATGGCCCATGGAAGGATTTCCGATTTGTTAGTCATGCCGCTGGTGCTCCAATCGCTGTCTTCACCATAGTAACGCACGCTTATATAGAAGTATGCGCGAGCGATATCGCCTTTGTATTCGTCAATAGGTTCGAACACGGTGCTTGAGTATCCATTAACGGTACAGGGGCCAAGTTTGGAACCGTTGTGTGAGGTGTAAGTGGGACTACTTACCTCGCCGTAGGGGTAATTGCTTCTTTTGCTGTTCACAAAGCCGTCGGTAGGGAAGATGTGGTGCAGGTCGGTGCTTGGCGTATTGGCGTTGTTAAACCAGCTCTGAGGCCATGAATGTTCCCGGTTGTAGCAGTCGCCTTCTTGGTTGTATGTGCCGCACTGGCCGTCGCCCAAGGTGAACAGTTTCGGGGTCCCTCCTGGGATATCAGAGTAAATGTCCCAAACCTTGTTGGTGTTGTCGGTGCGATGGTCCGTGTTATAGAAAGCGTTCCAGACGGCATCGTAACTAATGGTTGTGTGATTGTCGATGATGTTATGCAGTGCCGCTTTCAGTTCAGTTCCAGTAAGGCCATTGGCGTTGTTATAGTAGCCTGCCGGTGCTTGTGCTTGTGCAGTGATGCCAACCAATGCCAGCAGTATGAGGACGATGTGTTTTTTCATGGCGGAAAATTTTGACAAAGTTACAAAACCTGACTGAAAAATCCTCAAAAAAACGATGGTGACAATCTCTTTATATTAATATGCAGAAACATATTAATTGTAAAAAGTTTAAAAAATAATACATAAGAGTATTGACAAATAGAATTTTCTTTGTATATTTGCATCGAGAATTCAGATGAGCCAAAATCTTTATTGTCTAATCTTTAAAAAATTGAATGATGATTCGATTTATTAACCCTTTTATCGATTATGGCTTCAAGAAGCTTTTTGCTACTGAAGGCAACAAGGATATCCTTATCAGTTTTCTGAATGCGGTGATTGAAGATCCTGGCGATCCTGTCGTCGACCTTACCTATAAGAATGTGGAACAGATTGGCGAGTTCAACGGGTCGCGTCGGAGTTATTTTGACGTTTATTGTGAGACTTCCAAAGGGAGACAGTTCATCGTGGAGATGCAGAACACCTGGAAGCCTTTCTTTAAGGATCGCACGTTGTACTATGCCGCACAGGCCATCCGTGACCAGGGGGCGACGGAGGATGTGGATTTTCAGCCTCAGGGAGAAGAGGAAAAGGAGTCTTGGAACTATCGCCTCAAGGAGGTTTATCTGATCGCAGTGATGAATTTCAACTTCCCGAAGAAGGAGTATGGACCTGAGGAATATTACCATAAGGTGATGCTTACCGACCTCAGAGACCATCATGTGTTTTACGACAAGCTCACGCTTATTTATCTGGAGATGCCAAAGGTGGGCAAGGCAAGTCTTGATATGGGGCGGCCTCTCGACCGTTGGCTTCAGGCGCTTTATGGGCTCTGGGCTGGAAACGATTGTCCCGATGAGTTGGACGAGCCTATCTTTCAAAAGCTCTATAAGCAGGCAGAGTATGCCCGTCTCAACTCCGACCAACAGCTCACTTACATTCGAAGCAGGAAATATTGCCTTGACACCTATAACGAAATCAAAGGAGGACGCATCTTGGGTCGCATGGAGGGCCGTGAAGAAGGTCTTAAAGAGGGTCGTGAAGAAGGACGCAAAGAGCGCACCATGGAAATCGCACGGCGAATGAAAGGTCTGGGAATAGATAAAGAAACCATCCTGAAATCGGTTGAAATCACCGAGGAGAAATTCGAAAACCTTTAATAGTCATACAAAACCGTGATGCTCCAGATGCCTTAATGCGACTTGTCAGGGAACGCCGGTACAGCTGGAATCTCAGGATAATCCTTCAACTGTTTCAAGATGACCTCGATGGCCTTGTTTAACTGGTCGTCGATGCCTTCGAACTCATGAGCGGGGTCGTTGTCGATGACGATGTCGGGATCGACGCCGTAACCCTCAATGACCCAGTTGCCGTTCTCGTCGAATGGAGCGAACTCGGGACGGGTCAACGTACCTCCGTCGATGAAAGGCAGGCTGCCCCTGATGCCCACGACACCGCCCCATGAACGGGTGCCGATGGTGGTGCCGATCTTGTGTTTCTTGAACTGATAGGGGAACAGGTCACCGTCAGAAGCTGAGTATTTGTTGAACAACAAGACCTTGGGTCCTAACACCATCTTGGTGGGCTTGGTCTCGGGCTCACAGTTGCGCATCATGTCGTACATGGAGAGCTCGCGACGCAAGCGCTCAATGATCATGGGGCTGACGTTGCCGCCGCCATTGCCGCGGTCGTCGATGATCAAAGCCTTCTTGTCGAGCTGCGGATAGAAATATTTGGCAAACTCATTCAAGCCGTCCACGCCCATGTCGGGGATGTGGATGTAGCCCACCTGTCCGTTGGTGGCCTTGCTCACCTTCTCGATGTTGTCCTGCACCATGTTGTAATAGTACAGCCCGTTCTCGTCGGCAATGGGCTTCACCACCACGTCGTGGCTGCCTCCCTCGGAGGCTTTTCCGTTGACCGTCAACAGCACGGGCACGTTGGCCTTGCCGATCAGGGCTTGGTACATGTCTTTCATGTCCTTGGTGCTCTGCCCGTCGATGGCGATGATGTAGTCGCCTTCCTTGACGTCGATGCCCACCTCGGTGAGAGGCGAACGGGTCTTCTCGTTCCAGTTCTCGCCCTTGAGGATCTTGTCGATCTGGAAATACCCCGACCTGTCGCGGTGGATCTGTGCGCCGAGCAATCCGAGCTTGATGCGCTCGGGCTTGAGACGGTCGCCGTCGCCCACATAGGCATGTCCGATGTTGATCTCGCCGATCATCTCACCGATGAGATAGGTGAGGTCGTAACGGTCGGAACAGTAAGGGACGAGCTTCCCGTATTTCTCTTTCATGGCAGGCCAGTCCACGCCGTGCATGTTGGGCGCATAGAAGAAGTCGCGTTCCTGACGCCAGGCCTCGTTGAGAATCTGAGTCCACTCCTCCTTGAGGTCGACCCATTTCTTCATCTGGCTGAGGTCGAGGGCGCCGTCGTCCTTGCCACCAGAGCCTTCTTTCCCTCCGGGCATGGGTCCCTTAGGGGTGTTGATGATCTTGTAGCCGCCACGCTCGCGGACGAGCATCTTGCTGCCGTCGGGGGTGAGCTGGTAGCCCATGCCGCCTCCGATGTTGGTGCATTTCTTGGTCTTGGCGTCGAAGAAACCCAATCCTCCGTTGCCACGGCCGCCGGCCACGTAGTAGAGACCGTCCATGACGCCGTTCAGGTTGTAATAGCTGCCTGCGTTGACGGGCAACACGACGATACGGTGAGTGATGCCCTCGAAGTTGATAGTCACCTCCTTGGGAGCGTCTTTTTTGGGCTTTTCAGGTCCTTGTCCGGCCTTGGAGCCATCTTCTTCGACCTTCACCTCGTCGTTCTCCGTCAGGAAAGGCGAAGGGGTGTCGTTCTGCAAGGTGAGCAGATAGATACGGGTCATATCGGTATAGACATGGTTCCATTCAGTCCAGCTGTAGGTAGGCCGGAAGTCGCGTTCGGAGCAGAAATACAGGTACTTGCCGTTCTTGTCGAAGGTAGGGCTGGAGGCGTTGAAGAGCTCTTCGGTGACCACCTCGTCCTTGCCCGAGGCCACATTATAGATATGGATCTGGCTCACACCGAAGGTGCTGGGCATGGTGTAGGCGATCCAGCGGCTGTCGGCCGACCAGGCGTAGTCGCGCATCTCACCGGTCTTGTTCTCGGCCACCACGGTGACTTTCTTGTTGTCGATCTCCACGATGTTAAGACGGTTCATCTTGTCGTACCATGTGACGTATTTGCTGTCGGGTGACCAGCTCACACCCATTTTGTAGGTGTCGGCGTTGTCGGTGAGTTGGATGGCTTCTTCCTTGCCGTCTTGGCTTTGGATGAATATCTCGTCTTCGCCAGTCCTGTCGCTGATGTAGGCGATGTATTTGCCATCGGGCGACCAGGCCACGTTACGGTCGTGGACGCCGTCGCTCTTGGTGAGGTTGCGTGTGATGCCTGACTTGGCGGGAACGGTCCACACGTTGCCACGGGCACCGAAAGCCACGCGTTTGCCGTCGGGGGCGATGGAGCTGCTGTTGATGAACTTGCTGCAATCCACATACTTGGTGCGTGTGGAGTTGCCGTCGTCGACGATCTGCACCGGGATGGGATATACCTTCCCGTCGCTCAGATGGTAGCGGAACAGCTCGCCGCCATTCTCAAACACGATGTCGTTGTCACCCAACGAGGGGTATTTGATATCATAATAGGTGTAGTCGGTCACCTTGCTGGTCTGCTTGGTCTTGGTGTCGTACACGAAGAGGTTCATCGTGCGGTCGCGGTCGCTGCAGAAATACACCTTGTCGCCCACCCACATCGGGAAGATGTCTTGGGCGTCGTTGTTGGTGATGTTCTCGATCTTCTTGCTCTTGAAGTCGTAGATCCACACGTCGTCGGCCATGCCGCCCTTATAGTATTTCCAGGTGCGGAACTCACGCATCACGCGGTTGTAAGCGATCTTCTTCCCGTCAGGGGAGTAGGAGATCCATCCGCCTTCGGGTAGGGGTAGTTGTTCGGCAATGCCGCCCTCGATGTTGGCGAGGAAGAGTTGTCCCACGAAGTCGTCCCAGCTCTGTTTGCGGGAACGGAACACGATGTTCTGGTTGTCCTTCCAAGTCATCACTATGTTGTTCGGTCCCATACGGTCGCTCACATCGTCGCGGCTCAACGTAGCCGTATAGGTGAGTCGGGTGGGGGTGCCGCATTCGGGATAGGGCATCACATAGACTTCGGTGTTGCCATCATATTGGCCGGTGAAGGCCAGGTGTTTCCCGTCAGGTGAGAAACGGGCGAACATCTCGTAGCCGTCGGCATCGTTGGTGAGTTTGTGAGCTACACCGCCTTTGATATCGACTTTGTAAAGGTCTCCACCATGGGTGAACACCACGTCGTTGCCGTGGATGGTGGGGAATCGTAGCATCTTGGCCTCTTGCTGGGCGCTGAGGCTCAGGGCAAAGAGGAACATGGTCGTGAAGGTAAGGAGTCTCTTCATGGCATATTAATAGTTAATGATTGCTTTAAAGGTCTGTTTCATTTGTTCTTGGTTGCAAAAATAAAAAATTAAAGGCAGAGCCGAAACACTTCGACTCTGCCTTTTATTTGAACGGCGCCAGAAAGTGGAAAACTTTCCACTTTCCACTTTACCTCCCTCCGGTCGGTGAGGGCTTACGCCGTTCCGTTTTCCGTTACTCTTTGTTTCTCTTCTTCAGCGCGTATGCTGCACCGAATCCGATGAGCAGGAGTGCACCGCTACCGATGGGAGCGGGTTGGTTTTCGTTTTGGCCGTGGCCAGGCAGCAGCGGCATGTCGCTGCTGGTACGGTCGTTAGCGCCGTAGCCATAGTATTCCTCGTCGCTGACGGCACCGTAGCCGAACAGGCCGCCTTGGGCATATACGCCGAGGCCAAGACCGAAGATGATTGCGATTGTTAATGCTAGTTTTTTCATATTTCGTAGTATTTTAATTTTTCAATTTTCAATTTTCAATTATCACTTTACAACGATCTTTTGGGTCTTGACGTTGTTGCCGTTGATGAGTCTCAGGACGTAGACGCCGTTGGCGTTCATCTTGTCGATGCTGGCGTTGCCGTTGACAGTCTGTGAGCTGACGATGCGGCCCAGCATGTCGATGACCTGCAGGGTGGCCTCGCCGTTGTTGGTGATGACGATGTCGCCGTCGCTGATGAAGGCGAACTCTTCGTTGGTTTCGTTGTTGCCAGCGTTGGCGTCGAACACCAGGCGGAAGCGGCTGGCGTAGTCGGTGCGCTTACCCTCGAAGGTGTAGCTCGGGGTAGCGAGCAGGTCCACATCCATGCCGGTCTTATTATCAATAAGGTGCAGGTAGTTCACGTCGAGGTTCTCGGTCTCCACGCTGATGGTGTAGGTGCCGTCAGTGGCAGCCTTAAAGTTGACGGGCATTTGGCTTTCACCTTCGCAGAGCACCACAGCATAATCTTCATTACCTTTCGGGATGTAAACGTGAGTGCTGTTCTCGTTCAGATAGAACTTGTTCAGGACTGGGGCGTTGCAGAAGCTTACGATAGCGTTATCGATCACATCACCATTATTCACAATCATGATGTTGAGCATTGATGCCTTGTCGTTGTTGTTTTCCCGCGACTTGGACAGGTTTGTTGTTGACAAAGTCCAGTCAGTGCCATTGCTTTGCACAAAGAAGCCTTGCATTGCTTTGGCTGTGAATGAATTTGCCGAAGTAGTAATAAAACCGTCGCCGGTTGTATTAATGGTGAGGAAGTTGACAGTTTGTTTTTCTAAAACATCATCATATACATAAAATGTCTCATTATGTGACAATGTGTTACCGGCAAGATACAAGCTCTTAAGCGTGTTGTCTGTATCGTAAGGCAGGTCCTTGTCTCCAATGGAGGTGTTCAGCGCACCCATGAACAGCAGGTCCATATCGCTGCCGTTGGCATAGAGGTAACCTTGACCAGCATTGAGCGTGCTGAGGCCGTTACCGTCATCCTTGAAGTTGAGCCACGACTTGCTGGCGGCATCATAAGCGTAGAGGTCGTATCCAACGGCGCCTCCCGTCAGATTTGTGTGTGCTGTATTGTTGTAAATTGCACCATTAATGGGCGAAGCAATCAGACGATAACCTGCGTTGTTAGTGTTCTCATAGGTGCAGCCCGTGATGGTTTTTTTCATTGTGGCTTGCACGGAATTACTAGTGATAAGTTGACCACCATCTTCAATGATCAGATTGCTAGCATTGTTAAGGGTTGCACTATAATCACCGTTTAGAATTAATGTGGCACCATTGTTAACCACATATATTTGATTGCTTTCAGGTGTAAAATCACCTGCAGTCCAAGTGGTACTTTGTATCGCTTCACTTCTGATATCGAAGTTACCAAGAGCAACATTGCCAGATTCCTTTGCGTAAGACCATTTAATATATCGAGTTTCATCATTTAAATTTGTAAAATACATGGTCTGTTTTTTGTTGACAATTGAGGTATAGGTAGCCAAAGTGGTATAATTTGTACCATCAGCTGATGTGGCTACAGTGAAAGTGCCTGTCGATGTTGTTCCAGAACTTGGATTGCCCTTGATATCAAATGCAATTATTCCTGGAGCCGCATTAAGCTTTAAGATGACGACTCCTGTTCCAGTTTGGTTAAGTTTAATATATGGACTCCCAGAATAAAAACCGCCAGTATTTTCTGTAGTAATACCTGTAGGTACTGTCGTATTATCCCAAATAAACGGCAAGGTAGCATAGTCAACAACAGGTTCTGTCACGCTACCAGAAAGGCTTACAGTAGCATTGCTTGCACCGGTTGACGTGAGTGTGATGGTGCCGCTATAGCTATCACCAGCACTTAATCCGGCTTTCAAACGGACATAGATTGTTGTTGCAGCAACCGAGCCTGCATTCTGGGCAAGTGTAAGGCTGTTAGTATAACCGCTGCCTTCGGTGGTTGACATTTCAAAGTCACTATTATCGCCAAGACTCAAGGTGATGTCTGCGGTAAGATATGCACCTGTCACAGAAACAGTCTTTGTTGTACTTGGACCATTACCAACGACATAGGTGAAACCAGCGAGTGAAGCAGGATTTACACTGATTGCAGGCAAATGCTGCACAGTGATGTCTGTCGGGTTAGCAATTTGGACAGCATTAAAGTATCCGATATTACCCGTAAGAGTGATAACATCGTTTTGCTCAAAGGTTATGTCACTTGTACTGTTAAAGCGTACGACTACCGAATTGGAGCTTTGGGCAATAGTTACGTTCTGATTATTGATGGTTGAAACGGTAGCCCCTTCAATCTTCACAAGCCAACCCTGTTTTGTACTGGCGTTTACCTGAGCAATAGTCATTACTTCAGGTGTTACAGCGTTGTTGTTTGACAAAACAGAAATAGTAGGAGACTGGATTTGAAGCAATCCGTTGTAAGTTCCAAGTGTACCCGTCACATCAATCTGATCGCCCACAGCGACTGTTAGATCATTTTGAGAATCGTAAACAGCGATTGCCGCACCGCTATCTTGGATATAAGCGGTCTTGCCATTTACGCTTGTAACAACACCTTGAGTATGCACTGCGCCCGTTCCTTGTGCACGGACTTCAGTGATTGTCGGGACATAATTAGGATTAACTGCCTGTGTGACAGTTACTTCTTCCTCTATTGTTGCTTTAGTATTGTAGGTGTATGTGAGCGTAACAGTAGCGGTTCGTTGTGCACCAGGGTTAACTCCGCAAGTGAGAGCTACGGTGCCGCTGGCATTGCTGTTGCTTGGATCACCAATACTAAGCCAGTTTCCTGTGTTGCCCGCAGTAATAGCAGCTGTCACAGCTCCACCAGTTTGGGGGTTATTGAGTGTATAGCTAATGCTGCCATCTACGTCATCGTATTCAAGATTAACATCCTCAGCAGCAAGGGATGGGTTGGTGGAAGCTATTTTAGTGATTTTAGCTCCGGCAATACCAATTTGATTGCTTGTTGAACTGAAGGTAATTTTCACCGCATTGGTGCCTGTGGGCAAATTGTCATTGCTAATGACAAAGTTGGTTGATGTTGTAGCAGGGGTTGTTCCCGAATATGTAGTTCCTCCATCGGTACTGTATGACAAAGTTATTGTTTGGGTTTTGTTAGTCCATTGAGTGAAGTAAAACTTTGCCGAACTCATAGTTGCACCTTGTTCTGTCAATTTCAAAGTGACATAGGAACCTTTGGTCACAGGTTGATCTGTAATGGGCTGACCTGTTCCTTGATGACTAACAGATTCAAAATAAACCGTTGCGTCTGAATACGTAACCGTTTGTGCTGCATATCCACCCCATCCGTCAAAACCAGTGATATTCCTAAAATCATAATTAACTTCATCCCACTGAGCCCATAAATCAATATCATCTTGAATGTCGGTGATAGATGTGCCTTGATAGTAGGCATCGCCTGTGCCGTCTTGTGCGGTTGTCCACTGGGTGAATCCATAGCCGGCATTGGCAAATGTGTTGGCGGGTTTCACAGCATGATTTGCGCCTTGATCAACAGAAACTGTCTGATCAGCAATTCCTGTAACATTGGCATGATAGGTAACAGTGTAGGTTTGCTGCTCAGTAAAGTTGGCTCTGATTGTGGCATCTGTGGTTCCCATCGTGAATGTTGTAGAAGCTAAACTGGCATCTCCAAAAGAGCCTTCACCAGATGTCTTTTCCCAACCGCTGAACACATAGCCTGCGTTGGCTGTGGCTAAGATATTGACAGTAGCGTCTTCTTCCACTGTTGCAGGACTTTCAGTGGAGTTGTTCACTTTAACGGTGCCGCCTGCAGCTGGATTTGCACTGAAGGTGAGAGAGTGGGTGGGTGTAGCCGGACCACTATTAACTTTATCAAAAGTAATGGTCACGTTATCCCAACGCCAGTTAGCTGCGGTTGAATCTCCTTTATCCAAAATAACAGCATATTGTGCCGAAGCGATTTCGTCAAATCGAAACGTCATATTTGTTGTTGCAGTGGAACCTTGTGAACCTGAAGTTAGAGTTATGGCATTCCAAGTATTTCCAGCTTTATATGCAAGATAAATCTTGCCAGAAGTGCCTGATGCCACGCCAGTGTATGTAAAAGTGATTTGACTTATGTTACTTAAAGCACCATTACTTAAAACAGAGGCTGCAATGTTAGATGTACTTGCATTTGTTCCATAAGAGGATGATATCTTACAATTTGAAGCATTTTTTGAGTTTGTTCCAACAGAGATATTGTTTCCTCCAAAACTCAAACTCCAATCAGTGTTGCTGTATGCTTGATAGGTAGAACTGGTTACAACACTTGAACTTTCAAATGTTGCTACATTTTGATACGTTTGTCCCCATCCCGTTGCCGGCAGGATGAACACTGTTAGCAGCGCAAACGCTGCCAAAAGTCTTGTAAATTTTCTTTTCATGTTGTTTTTGTTTAATTAGTTAATTGATATTGTTTGATTTACGATAATTCACTTCTATTGTCAGTGCTAGATTTTAACGAGTGCGAAGATAATCCAAAATAAATTGGTCTCAGCATATTTTTATATATTTATTTATAAACAGGTGTTGATAACTTTATTTTGATGAATTTTCTTGAAAAGTATTGCGGAATAAAAAATAGTTTGTATATTTGCAACGTAGGACGAGCCCGAAAGGGTTCTTCCCGCCCCACAGCCCGTTTGAATGTTGCCTTGGATTGTATCTCCAAGAACCAGTTCAAACGGGTTTTGTTATTCCGTTTAGAATGTTTGGACTATCTGAAATGCTATAGATGGTTGCGCCTCTTCCAGGAACATCTGTTACCACTATCCAAGTCGCTTCTCCACATAAGGTGGTTTCAAAGATATGAGCAAGCCTCCTTTTGTAAGTGGAATCCCCTAAATACGTTGATTTCTCAAGCACCTCTCCAAGGTTGAGTAACAACTCGTTTTTTTCAACATAATGCTTGTGCGGCTGATTTAACCATTCGTCAATGCTGCTGCCAGTTATTCTAATTGCTCTTTTGAAAACCGGGTTGTGAAACAATCTTTGTGTGAGTGTTTCTCGCGCTATGACTTTGATCTGTCTCCGGCGAGCCTTGATGTTTTCAGGTAGGCTTCTGATTGGTCGATGGTCTCCTTTATTATAGGAGGACTCTAAATTATTATAGGTGTAATTATTCATTTCGCTAATCCACTATCGACAATTTCCGAAATAGGGATGCAAAAGTAAATAAAATAGTTTATAAAAATATATTATAGTGTATTAATTATAACTTCCCTAATAATGCGCGAAGCGGCCACAAGAAAAAACATCTGGGGATGACGTTTCCCTACCGACGTGGCACCCCGATGGGGTGCGGATAATCAAGGGTTGTTCCGTTTGTGGTCTGTTTGCCGATGTGGCACCCCGATGGGGTGCGTTGAGCCGACGTTTTGGGCCTAGATCTTCTGGTTTTTCCCATCAAAAGGCGAAGAACGAAAACTAGCTGCGAAACAACGGTAAAAAAATATTTCAAAAATGTTGCGAAATGAAAAATAGTTTGTATATTTGCAATGTTATAACCCGTTTCAAGGACTTTTCAGATTGCACTTCTGAGGGTCAGTGTTTCGGGTTTTTATTATCCCATCTGTCACTTTTGGGCTGTCAGAGATACTGTGTAACAACACATTGCCATCAGGGAACTCTCTAACTATTATCCAAGAATCAACATTATCTACATTGGTTTTAAATATATGAGCAATAACCCCACGAATGTGTTTGTCTGGCTTTTGACCAAGATATTCAGATTCTCTGATAACGACCTCAATATTCAACAGCATCTCGTTTTTCTCAGCATAGTTACAATGGGGTTGGTTCAACCATTCGCGTATGGTATTGCCCGTGATCCGAATGTTCTTGTCGAAGATTCTGTGATGAATTGTCACGGGTATTAGTTTTTTCGCCTCGACTTTGATCTGCCTACGTCGTGCTTTGACACTTTCAGGTAGGCTTCTGATTGGTCGATGGTCTCCTTTATTATAGGAGGACTCTAAATTATTATAGGTGTAATCATTCATTTCGCTAATCCAATGTTCAGTAATTCTGAAAATGGATTGCAAAAATAAATAAAATAGTATATAAAAATATATTATAGTGTATTAATTATAACTTCTATTTTAAAGCGCAAAGCGACGACAAGGAAAAACAACTGGGGATGACGTTTCCCTACCGACGTGGCACCCCGATGGGGTGCGGATAATCAAGGGTTGTTCCGTTTGTGGTCTGTTTACCGATGTGGCACCCCGATGGGGTGCGGATAATCAAGGGTTGTTCCGTTTGTGGTCTGTTTACCGACGTGGCACCCCGATGGGGTGCGGATAATCAAGGGTTGTTCCGTTTGTGGTCTGTTTACCGACGTGGCACCCCGATGGGGTGCGGATAATCAAGGGTTGTTCCGTTTGTGGTCTGTTTACCGATGTGGCACCCCGATGGGGTGCGGATAATCAAGGGTTGTTCCGTTTGTGGTCTGTTTACCGACGTGGCACCCCGATGGGGTGCGGATAATCAAGGGTTGTTCCGTTTGTGGTCTGTTTACCGACGTGGCACCCCGATGGGGTGCGGATAATAGAAAAGCCGCGAGGCGGCGACATTATTTTTTCATCCGTCCAGATATACGGAACAATGGAGTGAGGAGAGCAAAAAGGAAATCCCACAAAATCAACCCGGGCAGCAAGCCGTGCTCGCCTAAGCGGTGGGAGGCGCCACGATAGATGATGAGCTGGGTGATGTACCGTAACAAAAACAATACGGCTAGGGTGGGGAAATAATAAACGACGTAAGGAAGGTCGACCGCCAAAGTGAAGGCAGGCGCCAGACAGAACAAGGTAATGAAACTCGCATAAAACAAAAACTGCGACCAGTAATGCATGGCGGCCAAGGCGCGAACGCCTGAACGGTAACACTTCAAAGTGCTGTAACGCTGGCACTGTCGGCGTGCCCAAATGCCAAACGACGAAGGTGTGTCGCACTCCACCGTGTTGTCGGCATCGAGGTGCACCCCGATGTTCTTCCGGTTGGCGGCACGGCTCACAAACAGGTCGTCGTCACCAGCCTCCATGGTGTAATGCTCGATGAAGCCCTTCTGCCTGAAAAACAGCTTCTGACGGTAAGAGAGGTTCTTGCCCACGCCAGCGTATGGCTTCCCCGCCAAGGCTGCAGAGAGGTACTGCAAGGCCTGCTGCACGGCATCGAACCGCACCAACAGGTTCAACAGACCCTTGGCATGCACCGTGCGGGCATAACCTACCACCACCTCGGTGCCTTCGCCATAACAGCCTACCACACTGCGCAACCACTTGTCGCTGGTGGGCTTGCAGTCGGCATCGGTGAGCACCAACAGGTCGTTCGAAGCGGATTTGATGCCCATCGACAAGGGGAACTTCTTGCCATTGAAAAAGTTGAGATGCTGACGGAGCTGCACGGGCTTCACCCGAGGGTTGTTGCGAGCCAAGTCCTCGAGATAGGTGCCGGTCTCATCGTCGCTGCAGTCGTTCACCACCACCACCTCGAAATCGGGATAATCCTGGCTCAGCAAAGAGGGGAGGAGCTCGGTGAGACGCTCGTAGGCGTCACGGGCGCACACCACCACCGAGACGGGCTCCAAGTCGCTGTCGGCCTTCGTCATGGGATGCCGCTTGCTGAAAGCCAGCCTCGAGAAACGAATCCAATGGATGCACAGCTGCACAAGCAAGGCAGCGGCGAAGACGACGAAGACGTAAAAAGACAGACGGTCAGGGAAAAAAGTGATGCTCACGGCGGTTCCTCCAAAAAGTTGCGCAAAGATAGGCGATTTTCTTTACCTTTGCAAAAATTTTCCTTCATGAAATTCACCCTCACCGCCAACGACCCGAAGAGCAACGCCCGCGCAGGGGTGCTGCACACCGACCATGGCGACATCATGACGCCCATCTTCATGCCCGTCGGCACCGTGGGCTCCGTCAAGGCATGCCATATCCGCGACATACGCGACGAGGTCAAGGCCCAGATCATCCTCGGCAACACCTACCACCTCTACCTCCGTCCCGGACTCGACGTGCTGGAAGCCGTGGGAGGACTGCATAAGTTCAACGGCTGGGACCGTCCCATCCTCACCGACAGCGGAGGGTTCCAAGTATTCTCGCTCACGGGCATCCGCAAGATGAAAGAGGAAGGCGTCACCTTCCAGTCGCACATCGACGGCTCACGACACCTCTTCACCCCCGAGAGGGTGATGGACATCGAAAGGAGCATCGGAGCGGACATCATGATGGCCTTCGACGAATGCACGCCGGGCACCGCCGACTACCGCTACGCCAAGCAGAGCATGGAACGCACCCACCGCTGGCTCGACCGCTGCGTGCAACGCTTCTCCGAGACCGAGCCCAAGTACGGCTACGAACAGGCGCTGTTCCCCATCGTGCAAGGCTGCGTGTACCGCGACCTCCGCGAACAGTCGGCCGAATATATCGCCTCCAAGGACGCCTGGGGCAACGCCATCGGAGGTCTGGCCGTGGGCGAACCTACCGAGAAAATGTATGAGATGATCGAGCTGGTGAATGCCATCCTGCCCAAAGACAAGCCGCGTTACCTCATGGGCGTGGGTACCCCTGCCAACATCCTCGAGGGCATCGAGAGGGGAGTGGACATGTTCGACTGCGTGATGCCTACCCGCAACGGACGCAACGGCATGATCTTCACCTCGGAAGGCATCATCAACCTCAAGAACGAAAAATGGCGCACCGACTTCAGCGCTGTCGACCCCAACGGAGAAACTTTCGTGGATGCACAATATTCCAAGGCCTATCTGCGTCATCTCTTCGTCGCCGGCGAGATCCTCGGTCCCATGATCGCCAGCCTCCACAACCTGGGGTTCTACCTCTGGCTCGTCACCGAGGCGCGTAAGCATATCACCCAAGGCGACTTCACCGAGTGGAAAGCCGGCATGCTGCCCAAAATCACACGGAGACTGTGAAACGACTCGACCGATACATATTATTCAAGTTCATCGGCACCTTCTTCTTCGCCGTGGCCATGCTCATGATGATCATCATCGTGTTCGACCTCTCCGAGAACATCGACTCGTTCATCAAACACGACGCCCCCTGGTATCGCGTGGTCACCGACCATTACCTCACCTCGATACCCTATTTCACCAACCAGTTCATCCACCTCTTCGCCTTCATCTCCGTCATCTTCTTCACCTCCAAGATGGCCAACCACTCCGAGGTGGTGGCAGTGCTCAGCAACGGCATCAGCTTCTGGCGCTTCCTCCTCCCTTATATCGAAGGGGCGTTGCTCCTCACGTTGATGTCGCTCTATCTGGCCAACTTCCTCGTCCCCAACCTCAACGAGGTGCGAAGGAAGTTCAAGGACGAATACATCGAGCGGCTCACCAAGAGCGCGGGACGTAACGTGCACCTGCAAACTGACAAGGACGAGTTTGTGTATGTGGAATACTACAACGTGCAGCGCGACTATGGATGGAACTTCTCCATCGAACGTTACGACGGCCATGAGCTCACCTACAAGATGGCCTCCGACATCATCTATCACGACGTCGACTCCGTCACCAACGGCAACTGGCGCATCGATTTCGCGACAGAACGCACCATCGACGGCGACCGTGAGCATATCGTGAACCACCGACGGCTCGACACCATCATCGAGAAACTCAGTCCCACCGACTTCTATAACATGAAAGAGGACTTCGAAGAGATGAATTTCTTCGAGCTGCGCGACCATATCAGGGTGATGCGCCAGCGAGGCACCGAAGGCATCCGAAACTACGAGGTGGAGATGCACCAGCGCATGGCACAACCCGTCGCCATCCTCATCCTCACCCTCATCGGCGCCGCCCTCTCGAGCCGTAAGATCAAAGGCGGCATGGGCATGCACCTCGGGTTCGGTATCACCATCGCCTTCAGCTACATCCTCTTCGCCCAGATAGCCAAAGCCTTCGGCGTGAACGGCGTGATAGCCCCCATCGTCGCCGCATGGATCCCCAACGCGATATTCTTCGTCCTCGCGGTTTACTTCCTGCTCAAGGCCCCTAAGTGAAAAAAACCGCATTCCGCATTCCAAATTCCGAAATTTTATTATCTTTGTAGTTTGAAACAAAACTATCGCTATGCATATCGCTATCGCCGGAAACATCGGAGCGGGCAAAACCACACTTACCCGCCTCTTGGCCAAACACTTCGGATGGACACCTCATTACGAAGAAGTCGACCATAACCCATACCTCGCCAGCTACTATGAGGACATGCAACGCTGGTCGTTCAACATCCAGATTTTCTTCCTCAACAGCCGCTTCCGCCAGGTCATCGACATACGCAACAGCGGAAAAGACGTCATCCAAGACCGCACCATCTACGAGGACGCCATGATCTTCGCGCCCAACCTCCACCAGATGGGCCTCATGGAGACACGCGACTTCGAGAATTACAAGTCGCTCTTCGAGCTGATGACCAAGTTCCTGCAGCCACCCGACCTGCTGATTTACCTCCGGGCCTCGGTGCCGACGCTGATACGCCAGATTGCCAAACGTAACCGCGACTACGAACAAAGCATCCGCCTCGACTACCTCAGCAACCTCAACGACCGCTACGAGGAGTGGATCAGCGGCTATAAGGACGGCAAGCTGCTCATCATCGACATGGATAACCTCGACGTGGAGAAGCCTGAGGACCTGAGTGTCATCATCGAGAAGATCGAAGCCTCGCTTAACGGACTGTTCTGATGAGAGTGGCCGGCATCATACCTGCACGCTACGGATCCTCACGGTTCCCAGGCAAGCCCCTTGCCATGATCGGGACCAAGACGATGATCCAAAGGACCTGCGAACAGGCCCTCAAATCGTCGTTGGACGCCGTGGTGGTGGCCACCGACGATACCCGCATCTATGAAGAGGTGCTGGGCTTCGGAGGCCGCGTGGTGATGACCAGCCCCAATCACCGCAGCGGCACCGACCGTTGCCGCGAAGCCCTCGACATCATAGGGGAACACTTCGACGCCGTGGTCAACATCCAGGGCGATGAGCCTTTCATCGACCCTCGCCAGATCGACCAGGTGGCACAACTCATCCGCCAACCGGAGGTGCACCTCGCCACCCTGGCACGAAAAATCAACGACCCGGCAAGAATAGCAGACCCCAACACCGTGAAGGTGGTGTTCGGCAACGACGGCAACGCCCTCTACTTCAGCCGACACGCCATTCCCTTCGTGCGAGGCGCTGAACCTTCACAGTGGATGCTACATAGCGACTACTACCAACATATCGGCATCTATGCCTATAAGAGCGACACGCTGAGAGCCATCGCCAAGCTGCCTTACGGACGACTGGAACAGGCCGAGTCACTCGAACAACTGCGCTGGCTCGAGAACGGCCTTGACATCATGGTGGCTGTCACCGACATCGCCGCAAGTTATGGCATCGACACCCCCGACGACCTGCAACGCATTCCCAAAGAACTCCTGTCATGAACGTCATCCAAGCCATCATAGCCCTGCTCTACGACCACGACACCGTCATCGTGCCAGCCTTGGGTGCCTTCGTGCGTCACGACGAAGGAGCCCAAGTCAACGTCATCACCAACGAGTTCCAAAAACCCACGTCAACACTCGGCTTCGACCCCGAACAAAGGGAGGAGAACCCGCTCATCATCGAATATTTGATGCTACATGAAGGTCTCTCCGACGAAGAAGCCCGCCAGCAAATAGCCACCTTCGTGGCGGAATGCTACGCCAAGATGCGGGAAGGGGAGACCGTCACCCTCGAAGGCCTGGGGACGCTGGCGTTCAACAGCCTACAAGAGCCGGTGTTCGAGCCCGAGGCCTCGACCGACTTCAACGCCGACGCATTCGGACTGGATGACCTTGAAGTACAACCGGTATTCAGTGCCGCACCAACTCCAACCACCCCAGGGGAACGTCCTGCGGAACTGGCAAGAGGCGGCCTTGGTCCCCAGGAGAGACCCCGCCGCAAGACGTGGTGGATCTGGCTCCTCCTTGTACTCGTCGCCGCCGCCGTGGCACTATGGTATTTCATGTTCCGTCCAGTCAAACCCGAACCTCCCGTGCAAAAGCCTTTGGATAGCATCACGGTGACCGATACCGTCAAACCCATAACCGACGACACATTGGCGGTGCCCACCGACTCGCTGGCAATCGAAAACGATACAGTCTCCCATAACGAACCCGTCAATGAAACTGTTTCTCCCACCGAAGTGGTGAAACCCGCCGCCGAGTCAAAAGCCTTCATCGTGGGTGGCTGCTTCAGCGTGGAGCAAAACGCCCTCAATATGGCCATGGAAGCGTATGAACAAGGGTGCAAGGAAGCCTTCGTGATGAAACGCGGGACGAAGTTCTTCGTCTGCTACGGCCAATACCCAAGCGCCACCGAAGCCAAGGAGGCGCTGCCTGTCATACTAGAGAAATACAATCAGAAAGCCTGGATACTTGTTAAATAACCCAAGCCATGAGTAAAAAAAACAAGCTGCAAAAGTTCGCTGAGAACAAGACATTCGAAAACCTGTTCGAGTATTCCTACGAACGTATCATGGCAGAGGGTTTCCCTCTGAAAGGCCACTGGGGAAGCGATTTCTTCCACAACGACCACCCTATCGTGCTTGAGCTGGGATGCGGCAAAGGTGAATACACCGTTGGCCTTGCCCGGGTACACCCCGAGATCAATTACATCGGAGTCGACATCAAAGGCGCCCGTATGTGGCGTGGCCTGACCCAAGCACGTGACGAGGGCTTGAAGAATGTGGCGTTCATCCGCACACGCATCGACCAGATCGAGCATTTCTTCGGTCCCTGCGAGGTTAGCGAGATATGGGTCACCTTCCCCGATCCCCATCCTGGCGAAGGCGAACGCAACGCACGCCACCGCCTCACCTCCCCAGAGTTCCTCGACCGCTACCGTAAGATCACCGGACCCGACGGCATACTCAACCTTAAGACCGACAGCCCCATCATGTATGAGTTCACCCTCCACGAGGTGATCGAGAAACAAAGTCTGCCGCTGCTCTACGCCACCGATGACCTCTATGCCAATGCCGATAACCTCGAAGTGAAAAACATCAGGACGTTCTATGAACAGATGTGGCTGGATCAGGGACTTACCATTAAGTATTTGAGATTTAAAATTAATAATTAAGAATTTAGAGATATGTTTACTGAAGATAGACAATTTTATATTGCGCATTACGACAATGGTCCTCTTTACCTCGTGGGTAAGATGGCCAACCGTCATGGATTGATCGCCGGTGCCACAGGTACGGGTAAGACTGTCACCTTGCAGGTTCTGGCCGAGAGTTTCAGCCAGGCTGGCGTGCCTTGCTTCATGGCCGACATGAAAGGCGACCTCAGCGGCATCAGCCAGGCAGGCCGAATGAGCGGTTTCATCGAGAAACGCTGTCCTGAGTTCGGCATTGAGAATCCTCAGTTCCAAGGGATGCCGACGCGTTTCTTCGATGTCTTCGGAGAACAGGGACACCCGCTCCGCGCCACTGTGTCGGACATGGGTCCCCAGCTGCTTGCCCGCCTCCTCGCCCTCAACGAGACCCAGACAGGGGTCCTCAACATCGTGTTCAAGATCGCCGACGAAAGGGGACTGCTGCTCATCGACATGAAAGACCTGCGCCTCATGCTCGACTATGTCGCCAAGAACGCCAAGGAGTTCACCACCGGCTATGGCAACATCTCCGCCGCCAGCGTGGGAGCCATCCAACGCGCGCTACTCACCCTCGAAGCTGAAGGCGCCGACCAGTTCTTCGGCGAGCCGGCCTTCAACGTGTACGACTTCATCCAAACCGAACAGGGAAGAGGTGTCATGAACGTGCTGGCTGCCGACAAGCTGATGCTTAACCCTAAACTCTACAGCACCTTCCTGCTGTGGCTGCTGAGCGAGCTCTATACCCAGCTGCCCGAGGTGGGCGACTTGGAACTTCCCAAGCTGATCTTCTTCTTCGACGAGGCTCACATGCTCTTCAAAGACACCTCGAAAGCCTTGGTGGATAAGATTGAACAGGTGATCCGTCTGGTGCGCTCTAAAGGCGTGGGCGTGTACTTCGTCACCCAGAGCCCCGACGACATCCCGGAAGCCATCGCCGGACAGCTCGGCAATCGCATCCTCCATGGACTCAGAGCATATACCCCCAAGGAACAGAAGGCCGTGCGCGCCGCCGCCCAGACTTTCCGTGCAAACCCCAGCTTCAACACCGAGAGCGCCATCCTGGAACTCGGCACCGGCGAAGCCCTGGTGTCGTTCCTCGACGAGAAAGGCGCCCCCTGCGTGGTGGAACGTGCCAAGATACTCTTCCCGCTGAGCCAAATAGGCGCCATCTCCGACGAACAACGCCAAACCATCATCCGCCAGTCGCGGCTCTACGGCACCTATGACAAGAGCTTCGACCGTGAGAGCGCCTATGAGGTGCTGGTGGCCGAACAACAAGAGGCTGAAAAACGTGCCCAGAAAGAAGCCGAAGAAGAAGCCAAACGCAAAGAGAAGGAAGCCAAAGAAAAAGAAAAGGAGAAGAAGGAAAAGGAAAAGTCAAAGAGCAGAAAGAAGTCAACGACCCGCAAAGCCGTCGAGAAGACCATCAACACCACGGCCACGACCTTCGGGCGTCAGCTGGGCAAGTCCATCTTCCGCTCTATCCTCGGAGGAATCTTTAAGTAACGGAAAACGGAGAACGGAAAACGGAAAGTTGAAAGTTTTCCGTTCTCCGTTAATCACTCGCAGTTCCGGTCAACATCGGGACAAACTTGAAATCACCGAACTCTTCACGCGACAGGGTCCCGTCGGGGAGTTTGGTGAGACGTATCATCACCTGACCCTCACCTGAAGGCCTGTCCATGGGGATGACCATGATGCCATTGGGCTTCAGTTGGTCGATGAGCTTGGGTGGGATGTAAGGCGCCCCGGCAGTGATGATGATGCGATCGAAAGGCTTGTAGCTGGGCAGCCCCTCATAACCATCGCCAAGGAAAGTCTTGACACGATAGTGTAGCTGTCCCAGGAGCTCCTTGGTGCGGAGATAGAGGTTGCGTTGCCGTTCAATGCTGAATACCTTGGCGCCCATGGCGGACAACACACAGGCCTGATAGCCTGAGCCGGTGCCTATCTCAAGGACTTTCATCCCGCTCCCGATGGAGAGCAAACTCGTCTGAGCCGCCACGGTGGAAGGCTGTGAGATCGTCTGTCCCGAACCGATGGAAAAAGGCTGGTCGCTGTAAGCATACTCGACAAACGACGAGTCGAGAAACACATGGCGAGGCACCTCGTTGATGGCGGCGAGCACCCGCTCGTCGGTGATGCCGTCGGCGCGCAGCTGGTTGACCATCTGCTGCCTTAAGCCCTTGTGCCGGTAGTTGTCTTCAACGATTTTCATCAATGCAAAGTTACGATAATTCCGCATTCCGCATTCTGCATTCCGCATTTATTTGTACTTTTGCCCAAATTTACTACCATGCTGAAAATAGGTGTATTAGGCGCAGGCCATCTCGGCAAGATCCATATCAAGTGCATCAAACAGGCCAGCTGCTACCAACTGGCAGGCTTCTACGACCCCGATCCAGCCACCGCCAAGGCAGTGGAGGAGGAGCTGGGCGTTCACTGCTTCGACTCAATCGACGCCTTGATCCAAGCTGTCGAGGTGGTCGATATTGTGACCCCTACCGTTCAACACTTTAGCTGCGCCGCAAAAGCATTGGGCATGCGCCGTCATGTCTTCATCGAGAAGCCTATCGTGGCTACTCCCGAAGAGGCTTCGCAACTCATCAAGCTGGCCGACGAGGCAGGAGTGAAGGTGCAAGTGGGCCATGTGGAACGTTTCAATCCCGCTTTCATCGCCGCAGAACCTTTCATCAAAGCCCCTAAATTCATCGAAGCCCACAGACTGGCACTCTTCAACCCACGTGGCACCGACGTGCCCGTGGTGCTGGACCTCATGGTGCATGACCTCGACATCCTCTTCACCATCGTCAACTCGCCCGTGAAACATGTCAGCGCCTGCGGCGTGTCCATCGTCAGTCCCACCCCCGACATCACCAACGCCCGTATCGAGTTCGAGAATGGCACCGTGGCCAACATCACCGCCAGCCGCATCTCGCTCAAGAACATGCGGAAGACCCGTATCTTCCAAAACGATGCCTATATAACCATCGACTTCCTCGAGAAAAAGACCGAGATCACCCGGATTCACGACCATGAGGTGAGCGGTTATCCTTACTCGCTGACGCTCGATTTGGCTGACGGACAGACGAAGCAGATTACCCTCGAGAAACCTGAGATACATCCCATCAACGCCATCCAAACCGAATTGGAGAGCTTCCACGACAGCATCATCCATAACACCACTCCGGTGGTCAGTATCCACGACGGAGTGCGCGTCCTTAATTTAGCTTACGATATTCTGAAAGCGTCACACAATATTTCGCGTGTTTGATCGTTGGGAAATAAAACGTTTTTTATGATCAGAAGATTTACCCTTTTTTCGTCGCTTTTCCTGCTCTTTCTCACGGCCTCGCTCACCTCGTGCGTGAAATTCGACGGCGAGCAGACAGTGCCTGCCTATATCAGGATCGACACCATTGGCCTCACCTGCGACTATTTCACTTATGGTGCCAATACCAATAACTTCGTTGACGCCTGGGTGTATGTCGATGACGATGTCAAAGGCTGCTTTGAGTTGCCAGCCACCATCCCGCTTCTCAAACAAGGGCCGCACAAAGTGTCGGTTTATGCAGGCATAGCCGTCAACGGCATCAAAGACTCACGCGCCGAATATCCCTTTACCGCACCGGCCGTCTTCAACGATCTCAACCTGGTGCCTGACAGCATCGTTACGCTGAACCCAGTGGTGACCTATTGGCCTGCTGGCCCCGATGAGAACACCCATGTGCGCTGGATGGAAGACTTTGACCAGGGCACCGTGAAAATGGAGACCACCTCGCAGAGCGACGTGCCGTTTATCCGCGCCTCCGGTCCCCTAGCTTGGCACGACCCCGAGGGCGTCCTCTCCACCTATTCTGCTAAGTTTGAACTTTACTCCGACACCACCCAGTTCTGCTTCGCCACCAGCGAAGAGTTCATCGACCTTCCCACCAAAGGCTCGCCCTGTATGCTTGAGATGGACTACAAATGCTCCGACACATGTACCGTGGGAATCTTCTATCGGCTCAACTACACCATCAACCAAGAGGCTCTCGTCCGTCTGCGTCCCACAGGACCATCAGGCGAAGAACCCGTGGAGTGGAAAAAGATCTATATCAATCTCGGACCTTATTTCGTTGACTATGAGGATGCCGACTACTTCAAGGTATACCTGTCGTCGTGGTTCAACCGCAACGACGGCACACAGTATTTCTATTTCGACAACCTGAAGATCATCTACAACGACCGATGAAAAAGAAACGCGTTCTTCCCTATGTTTACGGCTTCGTTGACTGGATCCTCTCAGCGATTGCCTGGACTTTGTTCTATTATTTCCGCAAGACCTACGAAGTGGTCGATGCCAACACATGGCAACGTTTCGGCATCGCTTTCCACGACCCGAGCTTCTGGTCGGCCGTGGCCATCATCCCAGTGTGTTGGGTGGCGTTCTATGGCATCACCGGTGCCTATATGAGCGTTTACTCCAAGTCGAGGCTGAAAGAATTCTCACAGACGTTCTTCATCACCCTGTTGGGTGTCACCGTGCTGTTCTTTGTGGCCATACTCGATGATCAGATTTTGACGTATAAGACTTATTATCAATCGTTTATAACTCTTTTCGCACTTCAGTTCCTGCTCACTTATGCTGGACGACTTGTCATCACCAGCATTGTGAAACGCCACATCAAGACCGGCAAGATCGGTTTCAACACCCTCATCGTGGGCAGTGGCGACAATGCCATGGCGATTTACAAGGAGATTGACGAACAGGAGAAGCCTACGGGCCAACGCTTTGTCGGTTATGTGCGTGTCGGCGAGAAGGAGCATGAGACCTTGGAAGGCTTGTTGCCTTGTCTCGGCTCCGTTGACAATATCGTGGACATCGTGAAGGAACACGAAGTAGAAGAGGTGATCATCGCCATTGAACGTTCGGAGAAAGAGTGCATGCACCATGTCCTTCCGGTGATGAACCTCACCAAAGCCGAGGTGGAAATCATCCCCGAGATGCAGGACTTGGTGTTCGGCAACGTGAGGCAGTCGGCCATCTGGCGCGCACCTCTCGTCCAGGTCAGCCCTGAACTGATGCCTATCTGGCAACAGGTCATCAAGCGTTTGTTCGATATCGTGGTATCGTTGTTCGTCTTGGTGGTGTTCTCGCCTGTCTATCTGATCACGGCGATCATCGTGAAGGCCACTTCGCCAGGACCTGTGTTTTATGTACAGGAGCGTATCGGCAAGAACGGACGGCCTTTCAAGATGGCCAAGTTTCGCAGCATGAGGGTGGATGCCGAAGCCGACTGCAAGCCGCAGCTCTCGAGTGACGACGACCCGCGTATCACCAAGTTCGGGAAGTTCATGCGCAAGGTCCGTTTGGATGAGATTCCCCAGTTTTGGACTGTGTTGAAAGGAGATATGTCGATTGTCGGTTATCGTCCTGAGCGTCAGTATTATATCGATAAGATCCGGGAACGTGCCCCTTATTACGACATGCTATTGCTGGTGAAGCCTGGCATTACCAGCTGGGGCGAGGTGAAGTTCGGCTATGCCGAGAATGTGGATGAGATGATCGAACGCCTAAAATACGACATCCTCTATATCGAGAATGTCAGTATCGGCTTGGACTTGAAAATCTTGATTTATACTGTCCTGATTGTCATACAAGGAAGAGGAAAGTAAATTCTAAATTCTTAATTCTTAATTCTTAATTCTTAATTCTTAATTCTAAATCTGTCCTCTCTCCAGTAGGGTTGCGATGATGTCGATTTGTTCGTCTTCGGGATTGTTCTTGGGGTCGAACTCGGTCTTTAGGTTATAGCCCCAGAGGCGGGCGAAACCTTGGTAGAAGAAAGCTCTCACCTTGCCGCGCAGTTCCTGTACGAGTTTGTATGAGGTGTTGCCTGTCTCACGGTCGATGAGGCGGATGAGGATGGCACCTTGGGTGAAGTTGAGGTTTTCAAGTTCTTCGGTATATTGGTCGGAGATTTCCTGTTCGGCCTGTTTCATCATGCGGCGGCGTTCGGCATCGCTATTGGCGTAGGCGAGGAGGGTGTCGTATTCGTGAAGTTTGTCGCTGGCCAGCTTGGCGTAGGGGTAGACCTTGCGCACATTGTTGACGAGGCGGCGTCCCTGTCGGGTCTCGGTGATCTCGAAGTAGCGGCTCATGAGGTCGATGTCGAGTTCGGGGAGGTTGACGATGAGGGTGGTATCGCCGTTCTCGATACGGGCATACACGACGGTGCCTTGGTCGAAGTTACGGTAGCTGTCGGGGACGAAGGCTTTCGACTCGGGGGTCATTGCGGCCGACTTGATGTTGATCTTGACGGGCTTGGGTTTGCCGGGTTGGGCGATGAGTTGACTATATCCGAAAACGGTGGCCATCATGAGGAGGATGGCAAGGAATGTCTTTTTCATGGCAATAGTGTTTTTTGATAGGACAAAGGATTCAAAAAACAATTATTGTGCCAATTTGTTGTTTCGGGAGAGTTTGTCTTCGGCGTAGGCGCGTGTAACGACGAGTTCACGGGGGCTGCCGTCGGAGGGCATCTCGAACATGGCGTCGTTGAGGATGGCTTCGACGATGGAGCGGAGGCCGCGGGCGCCGAGTTTGAACTCGATGGCTTTTTCCACCATGAAGTCGAGGGCTTCCTCTTCGAAGCGAAGGGCGATGCCGTCCATCTCGAACAGTTTTGTGAACTGTTTTACGAGGGCGTTCTTGGGCTCGGTGAGGATGCGCTTGAGGGCCGTGGCGTCGAGGGGGTCGAGGTGGGTGATGATAGGCATGCGGCCCACAATCTCGGGGATGAGACCGAACTTCTTGAGGTCGGCGGGAGCCACGTATTGCAGCAGGTTGCTCTTGTCGAGCACTTGGTCGCTGTTGGCGCTATAGCCTATGATGTTGGTGCTCTTGCGTGCCGCGATGATGCGTTCGATGCCGTCGAAGGCGCCTCCTGCGATGAAGAGGATGTCCTTGGTGTTGACGGCGATCATCTTTTGCTCAGGGTGTTTGCGGCCTCCCTCGGGTGGCACGTTGGAGATGGTGCCTTCGAGGAGTTTGAGGAGGGCTTGCTGCACACCTTCGCCCGACACGTCGCGGGTGATGCTTGGGTTGTCGCTCTTCCGGGCGATCTTGTCGAGCTCGTCGATGAACACGATGCCGTGTTCAGCCGCCTTCACGTCGTAGTTGGCGGCTTGCAGCAGTCGCACAAGGATGTTTTCCACGTCTTCGCCCACATATCCAGCCTCGGTGAGCACCGTGGCGTCGGCGATGGCGAAGGGCACGTTGAGCATCCTGGCGATGGTGCGGGCCAGCAGGGTCTTGCCCGTGCCGGTCTCGCCGACGAGGATCATGTTCGATTTCTCGATCTCCACCTCGTCAGCGAGTACCTGCTGGCTGATGCGTTTGTAATGGTTGTAGACGGCCACGGCCAGGGTGCGCTTGGCTTCGTCCTGTCCGATGACGTATTGGTCGAGGAAGTCTTTGATCTCCTTGGGTTTCTTCAACTCGATCTTGGAGTCTGTGCCTTGCGGCTTCTTGAATTTGCCGCTATGTCCGAACTCCTCCTCGAGGATGAGGTGGGCATTCTCCACGCATTCGTCGCAGATGCATGCCTCTATGCCTGTGAGAAGCATCCTGGTCTTGGAGCCAGGCTTTCCGCAAAATGAGCAATGTTCCTCTTTCTTGTTGGCCATCTATTGCGCTTTTACAATTACTTGTTTCTGACGAGAACTTCGTCGATCATGCCATAAGCCTTGGCTTCCTCGGCGGTCATCCAATAGTCGCGGTCGCTGTCGGCCCAGACCTTGTCGTAAGGTTGGCCTGAGTGCTTCGAGATGATTTCGTAGAGTTCCTTCTTGAGCTTCTGGATCTCACGAGCGGTGATCTCGATCTCAGTGGCTTGTCCTTCGACGCCGCCCATGGGTTGGTGGATCATGATGCGGGAGTGGGGCAGGGCAGAGCGTTTGCCAGCAGCGCCGGAGCACATCAGCACTGCGGCCATCGAAGCGGCCATGCCGGTGCAGATGGTGGCCACGTCGGGGCTGATGAACTGCATGGTGTCATAGATACCCAGACCGGCATACACGCTGCCGCCAGGAGAGTTAAGGTAAATCTGGATGTCACGCTTCGGGTCGGTGGATTCCAAGAAGAGCAACTGTGCCTCGATGATGTTTGACACATAGTCGTCGATGGCGGTGCCAAGGAAGATGATGCGGTCCATCATCAGACGGCTGAACACGTCCATCTGTGCCACGTTGAGCTGACGCTCCTCGATGACGGTGGGGCTGATGTAGCCGTAGTTGTTGATCTTGGAGATGTATTGCTCCAGACCTAAAGTGTTGATGCCCAGATGCTTGGTGGCATACTTTTGAAATTCGTTCATCATAGTGTTTGTTTTATAGAGTTATTGTTTCTTGCTTCTGGTGCGTTTCTTGGGGGCTTCCGCTTTCTTTCCTGCATTTTCGGCTTCCAAGCTCTTGATGAACTCATCGTAGGTTTGGTCGGTGTAGTTGATCTTGATCTTGGTCTTGAGGAAGTTGGTCATCTTGACATCGGCCATTTGGTTCTTGACGTTGTTCACCTGCTCCTCGTTCTTGAGGTAGCTGTCGACAATCTTGTCGAGACGGGCTTTCATGTCATCGTCGGCGGTGTTGTAGTCGAGGCCGGGGAAGATCTGGCTGATCAGGAAGGAGCGCACTTCGGCTTCGGTGATGGCGAGTTCCATGTTCTCTTTCACGATGCTGTCTTCGATGAGTTGCCAACGGAGGCCTTTGCTGTAGTTCTCAGCGTAGTTCTTCTCGATGTCTTCGACGGAGAGCTTGCCTTGGTTGTTCTCGTAAATCCAGCGTTTCAGGAATTCGTCGGGGAGGGTGAAGGGGGTGGCTTCGACGAGGGCGTCGATCATTTTGGTGAAGAGGATGCGGTCGGTCTCGTTGGTGTATTGTTTCTCCATCTCTTCTTTGACGGCGGCGCGGAAGGCGTCGGTATCGGCGATCTCGCGGTCGGGGAAGATCTTCTTGAAGAAGTCGGCGTTGAGTTCGGGCTTCTCTTCGTGGCGGATGTCGTCGATGATGATGTTATAGTCGCTGTCGGCAGGGGCGTCGTCGCCGAGGATCTTGGCGGCTTTCTCGTTGGAGCCGAGGACCACGGAGAGGTTGACGATGAACTCGCTACCGGTGGTCTTGCCGATGAATTTCTTCTTATGGGTCTTGGTCTTGACATCCTTAAGGTCGAGCAGCACGTAGTCTTTCTTGAAGCCGCCTTCGATCTCGTTGCCGTCTTCAGCCTCGCGGACCTTGAGTTGGAGGATGTCGTTCTCGCCGACGGTCTCGGGATGGGTGATTTCGGGGTTGCGCTCGATGAGTTCCTCGATGGTCTTGTCGAGGGTGGCGTCGTCGGCCACGACGTGAGCGAAGTCGATGGAGAGCTTGCTGTAGTCGACCTTGATTTCAGGTCTCAGGGCTGCTTCAAAGAAGAAGTCGAGCGACTCCTGGCTTTCGAAGTCGGCGGGTTGTTGCTTGTCGGGGTCGCTGAGGGGGAAACCGATGAGGTCGAGTTTGTTGTCGACGATATATTTGTTGAGGGCATCGGAGACAAGGGTGTTGAGCACCTCGACGGTGGCTTGGGCACCGTACATCTTCTTGATCATGCCGAAGGGCACCATGCCGGGACGGAAGCCCGGGACTTGGGCGCGCTGTTTGAGTTTGTTGAGTTCTTTCTTCACCTGAGGCTCATAGTCGTCCTTGAGCACGTTGATTTGGATGGAGATCAGTTGTTCTCCCTTCTGAGTTTGAGTAGTGTTCATTGAAATGTCTGTTTGTTCCTATATTCAATCTGAAAGTGCGGATGAAGGGACTCGAACCCTTACTTCTTTCAAAACCAGATCCTAAGTCTGGCGCGTCTACCAATTCCGCCACACCCGCATTTGGGCGGCAAAGATATGAAAAAAAAGAAAAAGAACAGCAAACTTGCTGTTCTTTTTCTTCTGAGGGTGGAATGTGGGATTCGAACCCACGACCCACGGAACCACAATCCGGTACTCTAACCAGCTGAGCTAAATCCACCATCTAGTTTGCGGCTGCAAAGATACAGCTTTTTTTTGATTTGCAAGTAGTTTTTCAAAAAAAATCTAACTTTGCAGCATGAAAAACAAAAACAGACAGCAGTCACCGGCCGCTTTGGCATGGCAACGGTTCCGTAAAAACCGTCTCGGCATGGCCTCTTTGGGCCTCATAGTCATCGAGGCGATGCTGGCACTGTTCGCCTATTTCATCATCCCCGATCCGACTCCCCATGCCAACAGGCAGCTGCTCGAACTCAGCACTCGCAAGCCTGGCTTCGAGGTGGACATGCTGGTGATGCCCAAGGAAGTGCCGCCTGAGCCGGTGGGGTTCTTCGAGAGGCTCCTCAACGGCAAGCCCGATGATTGCACCTACCTTCCTTTTGACAGCATCCGTGATTGCGGCGATTACACCTTGGTGTATCTCTTCAATCCCGAACATAGCGGCAGTGTGCGTGTGCAAGAAGTCCCCAATAGCGAGATAGCAGGCGTGAGACACCAGAAGTTCCTCTTGGGCACCGACCAGTTTGGACGTGACTTTTTGAGCCGTCTAGTGCTTGGCAGCCGCATCAGCCTTATCGTGGGCTTCATCGCCGTGGCACTCAGCCTTGCCATTGGTATCTTCATCGGCAGTCTGGGGGGCTTCTTCCGCGGCAAGGTGGATGATGTGGTGGTATGGCTTATTAATGTGGTGTGGTCCATCCCCACGTTGCTGTTGGTCATCGCCATCACCTTCGCCTTGGGCAAAGGTATCGGGCAGGTGTTCATCGCCGTGGGTTTGACGATGTGGGTTGAGGTGGCGCGTATCGTGCGCGGGCAGATTTTCTCAGTGCGTGAGATGACCTACGTTGAAGCTGGCAAAGCCTTGGGGTTCAAAGATATAAGGGTTATCCTCCGGCATATCCTTCCCAATATCCTGAATCCCATTATCGTGGTGTCTGCATCCAACTTCGCCTCAGCCATCCTCCTTGAGGCGGGTTTGAGTTTCCTCGGCATCGGAGTGCAACCGCCCATGCCTTCGTGGGGCAGCATGATCAAAGAGAATTATGCTTTCATCATTTTGGATGCGGCTTATTTGGCCATCCTGCCTGGTATCGCCATCATGCTGTTGGTGCTGGCCTTCATGTTGGTGGGGAATGCCCTGCGTTCCGCTATCGATAATAAACAATAGCTAAATGGTTTTGCCCGTTCGGGCGTTGATTAATCTTTTTTTCGTATTTTTGCACTTTCATTCAGATGCTATGGCAAGAATAATGGCTATCGATTTAGGTCGTAAACGATGTGGTGTGGCGGTCACGGATCCGCTTCAGATCATCGCTAACGGACTGACTACCGTGGAGAGCGGCAAACTGGCCGACTGGGTGGTGGATTACGTGCGCAACGAGGAGGTGGAAACCATCGTCATAGGCGAACCTAAGGACATGCATAACAACCCCTCCGACTGCTCCAAATACATCGAACCTATCGTGAACCGGCTGCGTAAGCTGCTCCCACAGGTGAACATCGTCCGCTACGACGAACGTTTCACCTCGGTGATGGCTCACCAAACCATGATCGATGCCGGCCTGAAGAAATCGAAACGGCAGGATAAAGCCCTCGTGGACACCGTGGCTGCGACTATTCTGCTGCAATCCTATATGGAAAGTGGAAAACGGAAAACTGAAAACGGAAAACTAATATGATTTTACCTATTGTTGCGTATGGTCATCCGACTTTAAAGGCGGTGGCAAAAGACATTGACAAAGACTTCCCTGAGTTGGAGAAATTGCTTGCCGACATGTGGGAGACATTGGCCCATTCCGAAGGTGTGGGCCTGGCAGCACCCCAAGTGAACCAGTCGATACGCCTGTTCCTAGTCGATGCCAATCCCTTTTATCCCGATTACCCTGATGCAAAAGACTTCAAGAGGGTCTTTATTAATGCGCATCTGATGGAGACTTTTGGTGACGATGTGCCTTTCAAGGAGGGTTGTCTCAGCCTTCCTGGCATCTATGAAGAGGTGGTCCGCCCCGACGGCATCCGCCTGCGTTACCTCGACGAGAACTTCGTGGAGCACGAGGAAGAGTTTACCGGCATCAAAGCCCGAATCATCCAACATGAGTATGACCATCTGGAAGGCCATGTGCACGTCGACCGTATCGCCCCGCTCCGCAAAGTGCTTCTTCAAGGCAAACTGCGCGATATCACGGAAGGGAAGTGTGACGTGGATTACAGGATGATCTTCCCCAAAAAACAAAGAAGAAGATAAAAACCATAACCCTCCGCACCCCATCGGGGTGCCACATCGGTAGGAAAAGAACAACCCCAAACCCTCCGCACCCCATCGGGGTGCCACATCGGTAGGAAAAGAACAACCCCCAAACCCTCCGCACCCCATCGGGGTGCCACATCGGTAGGAAAAGAATAAACCCCAAACCCTCCGCACCCCATCGGGGTGCCACATCGGTAGAAAAAGAACAAACCCCAAGCCCTCCGCACCCCATCGGGGTGCCACATCGGTAGGAAAAGAACAAACCCCAAACCCTCCGCACCCCATCGGGGTGCCACATCGGTAGAAAAAGAACAAACCCCAAACCCTCCGCACCCCATCGGGGTGCCACATCGGTAGAAAAAAATGAAAAAATCAATTATTGTATTATCCCTCGCCGTGTTTTTTGCCCTGGTGGGATGCAACAACGGCATGAAACCCGTCGAAAACACCAACACCGAGGAAACGCAACAGACCTTCGATTCCCCAGATGCCTTGTTTGAAGCCATCACGGAATCCATCAATGCCAAGCAGGATGCCCAGAAGAGCATCGACCTTGTGAACCGACTGGTGTCCGACTATCCTGATTACGAGAACAACTCAGCCGCCTTGTTTATGTTGGCCACTTTCGTCTATGACGATCAGATGCATGACCTCGACAAGGCACGTGAGACCTACCAGCGTATTGTCGACAACTATCCCGACACCCCTTTCGCCAACGACGCTGCCATCGCCATCACCCAATTGGGAATGACGCCGGAGGAGTTGGTGAGAATGTTTGAGGAGAGTGGAGAGTGAAAAGTGGAAAGTGGAAAGTGGAGAGTGGAAAGTGGAAAGTTGCCTATTATAAGTAACTTTCCACTTTCCACTCTCCACTCTCAGTTTTTTAAAACTGTTTCTTAAGCTGATCTACCAGGTCGAGTTCTTCCCAGCCGAAGAACTTCACTTCCTTGTAGGTCTTGCCGTCTTCGACGAAGGTGGTCTTGTCCTTGTAATAGACCTCCACCTTGCGGGTCTCCGGGGTGCGGCCGAAGTGGCCATAGGAAGCGGTCTCTTCGAAGATGGGGTTGGTGAGGCCGAAACGTTTCACGATGGCATAGGGGCGCAGGTCGACAATCTTGCGGATCTTCTCGGCGATGGCTTCATCGCTTAAGACTTTCCCGTCTTTGCCTTTGACATGAGCGGTGCCCTCAGTGTTGACATAGAAGCCCACCGGTTCAGCGATGCCGATGGCGTAGGCGATCTGCACCAAAGCCTGGTCGCAGATGCCGGCAGCCACCATGTTCTTGGCGATGTGACGTGCGGCGTAGGCTGCGGAACGGTCAACTTTGGACGAGTCCTTGCCCGAGAAGGCGCCGCCGCCATGGGCGCCGCGACCGCCGTAGGTGTCGACGATGATCTTACGGCCGGTGAGACCTGTGTCGCCGTGGGGACCTCCGATGACGAACTTGCCCGTGGGGTTCACAAAGATCTTCATGTCTTGGTCGAACAGCTTGCGGAGCTTGGCGGGTAGTTGACGCTTCACCCTGGGAAGGAGGATGTTGAGCACGTCGGCTTCGATCTTGTCAACCATCCTCATGTCGGCTTCATGTTGCGCCTCTTCGCTGCCGTCGGCCGGCTTGATGAACTCGTCGTGCTGGGTGCTGATGACGATGGTGTCGATGCGAATCGGTTTCCATCCGTCTTCATATTCCACTGTGACTTGTGACTTGGCGTCGGGACGGAGGTATCTCATCTGTTTGCCTTCGCGCCTGATGGCGGCTAACTCGCGCAACAGGAGATGTGAGAGGTCGATGGTCAGAGGCATGTAGTTTTCGGTCTCCTTGCAAGCGAAACCGAACATCATGCCCTGGTCGCCCGCGCCCTGCTCCTCAGGCTTTTTGCGGCCGACTCCCATGTAGATGTCGTTCGACTGGCCGTGAAGAGCCGACAAAACGCCACACGACTGGGCGTCGAATTGGTATTCTGACTTGTTGTAGCCGATGCGGTCGATGACCCGACGGGCGATGTCTTGGATCTCGACATAGGCGTTGGTGCGGATCTCGCCGGCAACAACGCACAGACCAGTGGTCACCAAAGTCTCACAAGCCACTTTTGACTTGGGATCGTAGCGAAGGATTTCGTCCAATACGGCATCTGAAATCTGGTCGCATACCTTGTCGGGATGACCTTCCGACACTGATTCTGAAGTGAAGTAATAACCCATAACAAATTGATTATTAATTATTTAATAAATTAATTTGTGTGGGAAGTTGTTGACTGAAAGGTAAAGGAAAAAGCATTGGTTTAGCATTTTTTCTTGTGGTTGCAATCAAAACAAATCTTTCCACGAATGACGCTGCAAAGATAAGGATAATTTAGAATTAACAATTTATAATTTAGAGATTTTTTTCGTTCCCTCTAAATTCTTAATTCTTAATTCTAAATTCTTAATTCTTAATTCCCCTTGGTTAGCTTTTGGAATGCTTCCTCAATGCTGATGTCTTCTTTTTGTAAAGTCTTGATAATAATGCTGTTATCAACAGACCATTTCATTAATCCGGCACGGATGTCGGTGTCGCCTTCGGGTTCGATGATCCAATGGTTGTTTTTTACGCGTTGAACCTTGGCAACTTGTGGGATGCTAAGCAGTTGTTGTTGGGTGACCTCGCTCTCGAACTCGACGATGACGACGTTGGAGGCGGTGTTGGTCTGTTTGAGGTTCTCGATGCGGTCGTCGGCGACCACTACACCTTTATTAATAATAATGGCCCGTTCACAGATGGCTTCCACCTCTTGCATGATATGGGTGGAGAGCAGGACGGTTTTCTCCTTGCCCAGGTTGGAGATAAGGTTTCGGATGTCGATGAGTTGGTTGGGGTCGAGGCCGGAGGTGGGCTCGTCGAGGATGAGCACCTGTGGGTCGTGCATCATGGCTTGGGCTAGGCCGACGCGTTGGCGGTAGCCTTTTGAGAGGGCACCAATCTTTTTGTGGGCCTCAGGTCCGAGGCCAGTCTCGTCGATCATTGCCGCGATGCGGTCCTTGGCGGCTTTGCCTTTCAGTTGGTGGATGCCGGCCACAAATTCCAGGTACTCGCGCACGTACATGTCGAGATACAAGGGGTTGTGTTCAGGCAAGTAGCCCACGATGCGTTTCACTTCCATGGGCTGTTCAAGCACGTCGAACCCATTCACGGTCACCTTGCCCGAGGTGGGTTGGATGAAGCATGTGACAATTTTCATCAGGGTGGACTTGCCCGCGCCATTGGGTCCGAGCAAACCGACGATACCTTTATTAATACTGAGTGTCACGTTGTTCAAGGCGAGCTGTTCGCCATATTGTTTGGTGATATTTTGAATCTCGATCGACATTTTTTTTCGTTTTGGGTGCAAAGATAAGAAAATTCTTTGTAATTTTGCGCCCTCGTTAGTAAACACTGTTCTATCTATTTTTGTAAAAAGCGTGGGACTATGGGCGAAGATAATCTTACGCGAGCATTAATTGGATAAACGTATTAAAAAGAAAATGAACACTTTAAGTTACAAGACTGTTAGCGTAAACAAGGAACATGCCGATAAGAAATGGTATGTTGTCGACGCTGAAGGACAAATTCTCGGTCGTTTTGCCTCCGAGGTTGCCATGATTCTCCGTGGCAAGCGTAAACCCAGCTACACTCCCCACAGCGATTGTGGCGACAATGTTATCATCATCAATGCCGAAAAGATCCAACTCACTGGCAACAAGATGGCTGAGAAGTACTATGTGCACTACACCGGTTATCCTGGTGGCCAGCGCTTCCGCAATGTCAGCGAGCAGTTGAAGAAGAAGCCCGAGGCTGTTCTCGAACACGCCATCAGAGGCATGCTTCCCAAGACCAAGCTTGGTGATGCGATCTATCGCAACCTTTATGTCTATGCTGGTTCAGAGCATCCGCATGAGGCACAGAAACCCGAAGAACTCAAAATTAACACTATTAAAAAATAATCATGGAAGTAATCAACGCTTTAGGTAGAAGAAAGACCGCCGTTGCCCGTATCTATATGAAAGTCGGTGACGGTAAAATTACGGTGAACAAGCGCGACTACAAGGAGTACTTCCCGACGAGCATCCTCCACTATGTGGTTGAGCAGCCTCTGATGCTTACCGACAACCTCGGCAAGTTCGACATCAAGGTCAACCTCGACGGTGGTGGCATCAACGGCCAGGCCGAGGCTCTCCGCCTCGCCATCAGCCGCGCGCTCTGCGAGATCGATCCCGAGTATCGCCCTACCCTGAAAGCCAAAGGTTTGATGCGCCGCGACCCGCGTATGGTCGAGCGTAAGAAACCCGGTCAGCCAGGTGCCCGTAAGAAGTTCCAATTCAGCAAACGTTAAGCTATTCTCAGCCGAGCGATTTTGTTTAGTATCCAAATTGCTGCGATTTTTCATCTTGAGAACTACCCAGCAATTGTTTTTAGCGAATGTAAACATTAAAAAGAAAACTCATGACACAAGTAACTTTTGAAGAATTACTGGATGCCGGTTGTCACTTCGGGCATCTCAGAAGAAAGTGGAATCCTGCCATGGCTCCCTATATCTTCATGGAGCGCAATGGTATCCACATCATCGACCTGTACAAGACACAGGCCAAGGTTGACGAAGCCGCAAGCGCCATCAATCAACTCGCCAAGTCAGGCAAGAAGATCCTCTTCGTCGCCACCAAGAAACAAGCCAAGGACGTTGTTGCTGAACTCGTCTCCAAAGTCAACATGCCTTACGTGACCGAGCGTTGGCCCGGCGGTATGCTGACCAACTTCGCCACCATCCGTAAAGCCGTCCGTAAAATGGCCAGCATCGACAAAATGATGGTTAGCGACGGTTACAAGAGCCTCTCAAAGCGTGAGAAACTCCAAATCCAGCGTGAACGTGAGAAACTCGAGAAGAACCTCGGTTCCATCAGCGACCTGAGCCGTCTGCCCTCAGCCGTGTTCGTCGTCGACATCATGAAGGAACATATCGCTGTCGCCGAAGCCCGCAAACTCAATATCCCGGTCTTCGCCATCGTCGATACCAACACCAACCCCAACATGGTTGACTTCCCCATCCCGGCCAACGACGATGCCAGCAAGTCAATCGCCCTCATCGTAGGTAAGATGGTCGACGCCATCGAAGAAGGCCTCAACGAACGCAAACTCAACAAGGAAAACAATGTTGAAGAGCCCGAAGAGACCGACGAAGAAACCATCACCGTCGAGACCGAAGAGGAAGAAAACAAGGAAGAACGCAAGCCCCGTAACCGCCGCCCGCGCAAACCCGTTTCAAAAAACTAACCCTTTAGCATAACAATACCATGAATATTACCGCTTCTCAAGTCAATGAGCTGAGACAAATGACCGGCGCCGGCATGATGGACTGCAAGAAAGCCCTCGTCGAAACCGACGGCGACATCCAAGCCGCCATCGATATCCTCCGCAAGAAGGGTATGGCCAAAGCCGCCAAACGCGCCGACCGTAACGCCAGCGAAGGCTGCGTCCTCTCAAAATGCACCGACGACCATAAGTATGCCGCCATCATCATGGTGAACTGCGAAACCGACTTCGTTGCCAACAACGCCGACTTCGTGAAATTCACCACCGACGTGCTCAACATGGCTGTCGCCAACCGCGTGACCGACATCGAAGCCCTGAAGGCTATGACCATCGATGGACAAACCGTCGAAGCCCTCGTCGCCAACCAGAGCGCCGTCACCGGTGAGAAGACCGAACTTGGCGCTTTCAAAGTGCTCCAAGGTGAATATGTCACCAACTACAACCACCCCGGCAACCGCCTCGCCACCATCGTTGAAATGAACAAGAGCTTCAACGGTATCGAGGAAGTCAGCCACGAAGTGGCCATGCACATCGCCGCCATGAACCCGCTGTCAGTCAGCGAGGATTCAGTGCCGCAAGAAGTGAAAGACCGCGAGTTCGCCGTCGCCCTCGAAAAGACCAAGGAAGAGCAAATCGCCAAGGAAGTCGAGAAAGCCCTCCGTAAGGCTGGTATCAACCCCAACCACGCCGATAGCGACGATCATATCTCGTCAAACGTCACCAAAGGCTACCTCACCGAGGAACAAGCCGCCGTTGCCCGCGAGATCAGAGCTACCGTCCCTGGCACCGTGCAACTCAATGAGAACATGATCCAGAATATCGCCAAAGGCCGTCTGGGCAAGTTCTTCAAAGAGAGCTGCCTGCTCAACCAAGTCTCCCTGGTCGCCGATCCTAAGACCGTCGCCCAGTACATCCAAGACGCCGACAAGGAAGCCACTGTGAAAGCTTTCTACCGCATCAAGTTGGGTGAATGATTCATTGAGGAGATTCGATGATAAAAAAGCTGACCGTAATGGTCAGCTTTTTTTGTTTCCGTTCCCCGTTTTCCGTTTAATGGTTCAGCGCTTCCGCTCCGCCCACGATGTCGATCAGTTCGGTGGTAATCACATCCTGACGTGCCCGGTTGTATTCGCGACGCAGCTCTTGTAACAATGAGCTGGCATTGTCGCTGGCGATGTGCATGGCGGTCATGCGGGCACCATGCTCCGCGGTGAGGGTGTCGAGCATGATAGAATAGAATTTGGTGCGTATGACTTTCGGCACCAGGGCGTTGACGAAGGCTTCCTTCGAGGGTTCTACGATATAATCGTATGAATTGCCTTTCGGAAGCGTGTCGGTGGCCAAGGGGATGATGGTCTCGCTCTGCGCCACCTGGACCCCCGCGTTCTTGAAATGGTTGTAAACCATCACCACACGGTCGATCTCATGGTTTAAAAACCGCTCTGTCAGCAAGTCGCTGAGCCGACTCGCCGTCTCGAACGACAACTCGTCGCTCAGACTGGGGTGGACGGCTGTGACACGTATCCTGCTTTTCTTCGCGAAATCGCAGATCTTCTTTCCAAAGAGATAGACATCCACGTTTTTTGTTCCCAACAGTTGGACATATCCTTGGTAGGTGTCATGGAAGAGCTTGCTGACATTGCTGTTGAAGACTCCGCACAAGCCGTTGCTCGAGGAGAAGGCGATGATGGCCACACGCTTTACTTCACGTTGCTCGGCCAAGGGAATCGACACCTCCTCTTCCAAGGCGCTGAGATAGTTCGACAACGCCTCGCTGAGTTTGTTACGGTAGGGTAGAAAACTCAGCGTCGTGCTCTCCGTCTTCTTCAGCTTGGCCGCCGAAACCATCTTCATGGCGTTGGTGATCTTCTCCGTCGAGGCGACGGAACTGATACGGGCTCTTATTTCTTTTAATGACGACATGCTTATTTAACTGCGAATTCCGCATTCCGAATTAACAACTCGGCTTCTTCTTTCAAGACGTTCTTTATCTCATCAGTGACGATGCCTTGTCTTAATTGGTCCAAGACATCTTTGTGCTTGACTTCAAGAAGATTGAGGAACTGTTTCTCAAACTCGTGCACCTTTTCGATGGGAACTTTGCTGAGCAATCCGTTGGTTCCGCAGAAGATGATGGCGACCTGCTTCTCGACGGGCATGGGGGTGTATTGGGGTTGTTTGAGCAGCTCCACGTTCTTGCGTCCTTTGTCGATGATGGCAAGGGTGGCGGCGTCGAGCTCGGCGCCGAAACGAGAGAAGGCTTCCATCTCACGGTACTGGGCTTGGTCGAGTTTCAAGGTGCCTGCGATTTTCTTCATCGACTTGATCTGGGCATTGCCGCCGACACGTGACACCGAGATGCCTACGTTGATGGCGGGACGGATGCCCGCGTTGAAGAGGCTCGACTCCAAAAATATCTGGCCGTCGGTGATGGAGATGACGTTGGTCGGGATATAAGCCGAGACGTCGCCGGCTTGGGTCTCGATGATGGGCAATGCCGTCATTGAACCACCGCCTTTCACGATGTCTTTCATCGACTCGGGGAGGTCGTTCATCTGGCGGGCCACGTTATCGTTCTTGATGATCTTGGCGGCTCGCTCGAGCAGACGGCTGTGGAGGTAGAAGATGTCGCCAGGATAGGCTTCACGTCCCGGGGGACGGCGGAGGATGAGCGACACCTCACGGTATGCCACGGCTTGTTTTGACAGGTCGTCGTACACCACTAAGGCATGTCGTCCCGAATCGCGGAAATACTCAGCGATGGCGGCACCAGCGTAAGGGGCGTAGAACTGCATGGCGGCTGGATCGGATGCTGTTGCTGATACTACGATAGTGTAGTCCATAGCTCCGTTATCCTGCAAGGTCTTCACGAGGTTGGCAACGGTGGATCCTTTTTGTCCGACGGCGACATAGATGCAATAGACGGGGTTGCCTTGTTTGAAGTTCTCTTTCTGGTTGATGATGGTGTCGATGGCGATGGCGGTCTTGCCGGTCTGACGGTCGCCGATGATGAGCTCGCGCTGTCCGCGTCCGATGGGGATCATGGCGTCGATGGCTTTGAGGCCTGTCTGCAGGGGCTCGTTCACGGGTTGGCGGAAGATGACGCCTGGAGCCTTGCGTTCCAGGGGCATCTCGTAGGTCTTCCCTTCGATGGGTCCCTTGCCGTCGATGGGACGGCCCAGGCCATCCACCACACGGCCCAGCATGCCTTCGCCTGCCATGATGGAAGCGATGCGCTGGGTGCGTTTCACAGTCTCACCTTCCTTGATGCCTTCGGTGGGACCGAGGAGTACCACGCCCACGTTGTCTTCTTCGAGGTTGAGCACCACGCCCATGGTGCCGTTCTCAAACTGCACCAGTTCGTTGGACTGTACGCGGTCGAGACCGTACACGTGGGCCACACCGTCGCTGACTTGCAGCACCTTGCCTATCTCCTCAAACTCGGAGCGGTTGCTCAGACGCTGAAGCTGCATCTGCAGGATACTCGAAATCTCACTTGCATTAATGTCACTCATATATTCAGTTCTTTTTTCAGTTTGTTGAGTTGTCCGGTCACGCTCGCATCCATGCGTTCATCCTCGATGTCGAGCATGAAACCGCCGATGAGCGAGGGGTCGACCTTCACATGCATTTCCGCGGTACAGTGGAAGTATTGTTCCACAAACGTGCGGATCTGTTCGAGCGTCGTGTCGTCGACCGCCATGGCGGTGGTGACATCGGCTCGGAGGATGTTGTTTGCCTTGCGATACATCTCCTGATACTTCAGGGCGATCAGAAAGACTTTGTTCTCGCGCTGTTTGGCGGTTAGGAACTCCAGGAAGCGGACGACGCAGGGATGGATGGGCTCGCCGATGGCGGTGTGGAGCAGGTTCAGCTTCTCCTCGTCGCTGATCATGGGGTTGGAGAGCACCTCGTTGAACTGTGCGATAGCTTGGCTATAGCTGAGGGTCAGCCTTGTCAGACAGGCATAAACCTCGGCGGCGCACTGCTCTTGAACGGCTTGGTTGAACAGTGCCCTTGCATATCGAACCGAAATCTTCCCGTTGTCCATAGCTTATGCCTCGATGTTAGGGTGTTCGTTGTTCTTCAGGAGTTCCTCGATATAACGGCTTTGGGCGTCTTTGTCGGCAAGCTCGCGCTGAAGCAGCTTTTCGGCGATATCCACGGAAAGGGTGATGACCTCGGCCTTGATCTGTGCCATGGCTTCGGCTTGCTCCTTGGCGATGCGCTGACGGGCTTCGGCGAGCATCTGCTCGGTCTGGACACGAGCTTCGTTGCGGGCCTCATCGAGAAGCTGCTTGCGCAACTCCTGACTTTCGTTCATGATGCGAATCTGTTCCGCGTGCGACTCGGCGATGGCCTTTCTCTTGGCGATCTCGATGCCTTCCAATGCGTCGTTTGCCTCCTGTGCGGCCAACAGCGAGTCGCTGATGTGCTGGTTGCGTTTGGTCACGGCACCCATGATCATCGGCCAGCCCACCTTTGCCAAGATGAACAGCACGATGAGGAAGCCAATGAGCATCCAGATCATCAAACCGCTTTCAGGAAGAAATAGTTCCATCGCGAAAGTTATTTAACAACGGCGAGGATACAAACGACGACGGCGAACAAGGTGGCACCTTCCACCAAAGCTCCGGCGATGATCATGCTGGAACGTACGTTGCCTGCAGCCTCGGGCTGGCGAGCAATAGCTTCCATGGCTGATTTGCCAATGCCTCCAATACCCCATGCAGCTCCAAGAACAGCGATGGCAGCAGCAAGAGCGGCGATACCAGGTACGTAAGCGCCAATTTCAAGTAAGGTTGTCAAAATGATGTTTAACATAGCGTTTAATTATTAAATAGTTAATTGTTTGTATGTTTAATTGTTTATATGTTAATTGTTTAATTGTTCGTTTGCTTAATAAACTTTCCACTTTACCTCCCATTCGGTCGGTGAGCCCTTCGGGGTTCCACTTTCCGTTTTCCGTTTTCCGTTCTCCGTTCTCCGTTCTCCTCCGTTTCCTCCTGCGCCATCCCGATGAAGATGGAGCTTAACATCGTGAACACGTATGCCTGGATATAGGCCACCAGACATTCCAGAGCGGTCATGAACACCATCATGAAGATGGAGATGACCGAGGTGGCGGCACCCAGACCGGCGCCGTACATACCGCCGATGATGAAAATCAAGGCCATCAGCACCATGATGATGATATGTCCCGCCAAGATGTTGGCAAACAGACGGATCATCAAGGCAAAGGGTTTGGTGAGGGTGGAGATGAGTTCGATGATTGGCATCAGCGGGATGGGAAACTTCAGGAACATGGGCACGTCGGGCCAAAGGATGTCTTTCCAATAGTGACGGTTACCTAAGACGTTGACAGCCACGTATGTACAAAGGGCTAGCACTAAAGTGATACTCAAGTTGCCTGTGACGTTGGCACCGAATGGGAAGAAAGGAATCAAACCGAAAAGGTTGCAGAAAAAGATGAAGAAGAACACCGTCAATAAATAAGGTGCGAATATCGGGACCTTGCTCTTCGGGATGGAGGGGCTGATGATGCCGTCCAAGACCATATAGGTGAGCCATTCCACCAAGCCTTGGTATTTGGTGGGCGTCGCCATGGGGTCTTTTTTGTATTTCTTTGCCGCCGGCAAGAAGAAGGCCAGCATGAAACCGCACACCAGGAAGATGCCGAAAGCGTTGCGCGTGAATGAGAGGTCGAAAGGCCGTTTGACTTCACCAGAACTGGTGAGTTCCACAAGCTTTCCAGGATATTTTGGATCCGTCATTGGGGCGATGTAAAATCCTTGATAGGTCTCGCCTTCCTTGAGCTCGCAGACATGCTTCGAAGAGAAGACGTGCCAACCCGACTCCTTGCTGTGGACGATGACAGGGAGCCACACGCACACGGGCTCGCCTTTGACCTCGGTGAGGTGGAAACAGTAGCCGTCGCCAGTGTGGCCGAAGATGAACGACTTCACGTCGAGCGACTCCTTCTGCTCGGCTCTCAGGCTCACCGAAAGGATCACAAACAACATGAGGATAATATGCCGTAGGCTGTGCTTCATTTAGCGTGATGTTTCAAATAATCCATAAAACTGTAGGTTTCAATCAACAAACCTATCAGGTAGGCGATGGCGGTGATAAGCACAAAGGCTCTCGCCCCTTGTTTGACCAAAAAGATATAGAGCACCAACATGGCGATGGTGAGCACCATCTTGATGCCTTTGTAGATGTAGTACCAGCCTTGTTTGTTCACTTGTGCGTCGAGGTTCTTCTTCATCAGAGGGCAGTAGAGCGCTCCGAGAATCATGAAGAGGTTGGGTGCGGTCACCATCCAGGCGTTCCACCACTCCTTGTGACTGAAGAAGCAGAGTAGGACACCCAATTCGATGATGTCCACAATCAGGAACAACGCCAGATAATATGTTGTCTTATCCCTTCTCATTTTCCGTTCTCCGTTTCCGCACAGATAATAATGTAATTGTCGTGTTGCTCGCAGAATCCGCCATTGATGGCGAACTCATGCTGCTGGTTTTCGTCGTCGGTCAGCACAATCTTGCCGGCTTCGAGGATGGCTGCGATGGGGGCATGATGCTCCAACATGGTGAAAGGCCCTTGTAAGGAAGGGACAGTCACCGAGATGGCTTTGCCTCGATAGAGTTGTTTTTCCGGTGTGATGATCTCGATGTTCATACCTTAAGCATCTCTTCTCCTTTGGCGATAGCTTCGTCGATAGTGCCAACCAGGTTGAAGGCGGCTTCGGGGTACTGGTCGACCATTCCGTCCATGATCATGTTGAATCCGCGGATGGTCTCTTCGATGGGAACCATGACACCCTTCATGCCTGTAAACTGCTCAGCCACATGGAAGGGCTGGGAGAGGAAACGCTGCACACGGCGGGCGCGGTGCACCACCAGTTTGTCCTCTTCGGAGAGTTCCTCCATGCCGAGGATGGCGATGATGTCTTGCAACTCTTTGTTGCGTTGCAGGAGCTGGATGACCCGTTGGGCAGTGTTGTAATGGTTCTCGCCGATGATGTTCGGGTCCATGATGCGTGAGGTGGAGTCGAGGGGGTCGACGGCGGGATAGATACCCAGCTCAGCGATCTTACGGCTCAACACGGTGGTGGCGTCGAGGTGAGAGAAGGTCGTGGCAGGGGCGGGGTCGGTAAGGTCGTCGGCAGGGACGTAGATGGCCTGTACTGAGGTGATGGAGCCGTCCTTGGTGGAGGTGATGCGCTCCTGCATCTGGCCCATCTCGGTGGCCAGGGTGGGCTGATAGCCCACGGCAGAAGGCATTCGGCCAAGCAGAGCCGACACCTCTGAGCCTGCCTGGGTGAAACGGAAGATGTTGTCGATGAAGAGCAGGATGTCCTTCTTCTCGTCGTCGGTCTCGTCGCGGAACGACTCGGCGACGGTCAGCCCCGAGAGGGCCACGCTCACACGGGCTCCAGGGGGTTCGTTCATCTGTCCGAACACCAGGGTGGCCTGAGAGGTGGCAAGAGCCTGATGGTCGATCTTGGAGAGATCCCAGTCACCTTCCTCCATCGACTTGCGGAACTCGTCGCCGTATTTGATGATGCCTGACTCAATCATCTCGCGCAGCAAGTCGTTGCCCTCACGGGTGCGCTCTCCCACACCGGTAAACACCGAATAGCCGTTGTAGCCTTTGGCGATGTTGTTGATGAGCTCCATGATGAGCACGGTCTTGCCCACACCGGCGCCGCCGAAGAGGCCGATCTTACCGCCTTTGAGGTAAGGCTCCAACAGGTCGATGACCTTGATGCCGGTGAAGAGTACCTCTTTGGAGGTGGCCAAGTCCTCAAATTTCGGAGGTTCCCGGTGGATGGGGTATTCCTTGCTGCGGTCCAAGGTGCCGATGCCGTCGATGGCATCGCCCGTCACGTTGAGCAGACGACCCTTGATCTGGTTTCCGATGGGGATGGAGATGGGCTTCCCGGTGAGGGTCACCTCCATGCCGCGCATCAAACCGTCAGTCGAGTCCATGGCGATGGCACGCACCGAGTCCTCGCCGATGTGTTGCTGGCACTCGAGCACAAGGACCTTGCCATTGGGACGGACCACCTGCAAGGCGTCATGGATCTTGGGAAGGTCGGCTTCGCCGCTGTCGAAATACACGTCGACTACGGGGCCGATGATTTGGGTGATGTGTCCTATGATTGTTCCTGACATCTCTTTACTGTTCTTTCTTTGTCTGATGGAAAACGCAAAGATACCAAATTATTGTTTGCCGCAAATTTTTTTGCCCTAAAATCCGCAACTATCATCCAATACACGATTAAGGGTAGATTTATGAGTCGTTAGTAGCAGCTTTCAGTAAAAAGCAACAGCACAACATCAATATGTAGCCACCATCCCCTTACCCCACGATG
>Ga0265301_10000443_pt1 | contig 61705 bp, 106 predicted proteins | sample AusTroGonzalo_MG_2_FD_193488 | JGI IMG/M metagenome (GOLD analysis project Ga0265301, IMG submission 193488) | Bovine rumen microbial communities from tropical cattle in Woodstock, Queensland, Australia - Gonzalo_04 | ecosystem: Host-associated > Mammals > Digestive system > Stomach > Rumen ... | reverse complement strand
CTACCTACCAGCGCCTGTTTCATTTCATCTGTAGGTACAAACATAAATGATTTCATATCAAGTATGTCTCGGCTTATATAAACAAATATCACTTCGTCTATCTGTAATGCAACTGAATACGCTGTACCCTGATTATAATGTCCGGGGTCTACTCCTTCTCTGTTCCAATACTTATTGCTTCCCTCTGTCTTCAATTCAAGAATATAGTATTTACCTTTATACTTGATAATTCCATCACACAAAAAACTCATATTCAAATCTTTATGGTACAGTTTCGTTTCAAACTTGCCTTTCTTGAAGTTTGGTTTCTCTCTTATCTCAAGATAATCTAATCCTCTGCTTGTAACATAGTCTGCTACATTAGCATACTCGCAGTCTATACCGTTGGTATTCATGTCAAGAACAGCCTGTTGTATGCGCTGATGTATGTCTGTACCGGCATTGCATATTCCTATGCCTGCGAAGTTGCTTATCTCACTATCGCCGTCCTTCCCGGTTACAATATAATACATCTGTCTAATACAGTTCATTGATGAAGGCTTATAAGATTGACTGCCTTTTCTCTTATTCTTATCTTCTGTCATTTCAATACTGCGCTTCAAATCAGTAAGAAATTCTTTTTCTACAGGCAAGTCCTGTTTCGCTTCATCAATCATTCTTATAACATTTTTAAGACTGTTTCTCGGCATACTTCTTTGTCTCCTTTACATAACCATTTTCTACCCAAGCAGTAGGAACTTTCTCTTCATACTGTCCTCGATGTATATAGTTCTTTTCAAACTTCGCTCTAATACGAGCAAACTCTAAACCATATTCTGTCAGTATCCATTTATAACCTATTCTTGCTTTCTGCCACCTTACCATCTTATACCTCCCACCTCACAAACTCAAATCCCATCTCCATGAACTGTCTTGCATACGCTTGTGCATCTCTGTTATGATTGAATGTCCATACAATGTAATTCGCTCTTGCTTTCCGGGACCACCTTTCAATGACCCCGGTAACATAATCTGCCTCTAATGTACGAAGTGCTTCTTTATATGGTCTAATCTCTCTACTTGTGATTATAACATTTCCACTCATTTTCTTCTGCCTCCTTTATGCGCATTCTTATATAACTGCTTAAACACTCTATCCTTAAGCGCCTTATTATTCAGCCTATTTCTAAAGCACCACCAAAGAGTGCTATGCGAAATGCCAAATCGCTTCTCAAGCTTCTCAAGTGTATTATCTCTATCCGAGACATACTCAAGCGCCCATTCACAAACTTCTTTATCAGTCCACTTCATATGAGTCATCATCTATCCTCCTTATCCTAACATCAACTTTCGCGCTTCTATCTTATTACGAATTACCTTTGCGCAATGTCTACTCCAATCACGCTGGTCTTTCCAGAACTTGTCTGTCTTGTCTGCTTTGTAATATTCATCATATCTTTTCACTTCTGCTCTATACTGCTTCAGTTCATTTTTGAGTAATGCTATCTCTGCTTGTAATTGTTCCTTGAACGCTATCTGCTCAGCTGTGTCACTGTTATCAACCAGCTTCTTACCCATCTCATAGATATCCTGTTTGGTTACTGATTCGTCATTCATATAAATTAATTCCAAGCGCTTATATACCAAATAATTGCAATCCTTATCTCTACAACCAGTACCTTCAATGAATTCACTGTATAACATATTATGCCTCCTCTGCATCTGCTATGTGGTAGTTCTCAAGTACCGCTATAACCAACTGCCTTGAAACTCTGTGCCAAGTACCCTGATGCACTCTGCGCAATGAACATCCAGTATAGTTCTTGCTATCAAAAGGAGTATGAGCGAAATGTCTAATATACTGCTTCCATACATAATGCCCATCGGCATACTTACGAACTTCGAGATACTTGTGCGAGTTGTCATTATTCTGAAAAAGATATGTTCTCATATTTAAGCCTCCTCAATAATGTTGACGGTGTATTTGTCTTCTGACTGCCCATTGCCTATCCAGATACGCTCCTTCATAACCTGGTAAATGTGACCGTTCACTTCAAACATTACATAACTGCCATCTCCGTCAGCTTCTAAAAGAATTATGTCGGAAAGCTTGGAAACTGTGAATCCATATACTACTCTTAATCCACGCTGTGCTACCTTCTTAAGTTCTGTCTTTGTTAATGATTTCATTTTGTTGTCCTCCTTGAGTTTTGCGAGTGTGTAACAATGTCTGCTACCATAAATATAATATAACACATTTATAGGTATGTCAACATCTTTTTTAGAAGGAAAATCCGGGGTATTTTTGGTACCCCGGAATCCTTGATTTTCCTGTATTTATTCGTTTTCTTCGTTCTGTAATGCCAATACCTGAATTACCTTTCCATCAACAAACTTTATGGACTGCTCGTTGCCATACTGTAAACAGAGATTATCGGCGGTATTTGCCTTAATCTGTGATATTAACATTGTTATATCTATTGAGCATGTATAAGGTTTAAAGTTTTCACTCTTAATATACTTGATTGTTTCAACACCATTCGACTGCTTACTTGAAATATCAATTCCATCTTCTGTGAATGTGAGTGTGATTGCTTTTTTATCATTCACTCCAACAAACAATGATATTCTATCAAGCAATGCTAACATTTCTGTCTTGCTAATTTCACAACTGCTTTCAAACTTCTCATCAAGCAGATTATTAATCGCGTCAATTGCAAAGTCATCAATGCCTTCCATCTTATGTCCATATACGATGCAATCTTTTGTGATAAACTCAATCACATCATCTTCGATGTATGCACCAATCTTTTCTTCTGTCATAACATCAAGCAAGTTCATCATTTCAGGAGAGATAAGTACCGGTTCATCAAACAGCTTCACATTCAGTCCGCAAATCTTTACAAAGTCCGATGTCACAACTTTCTCTCCAACATAATAACCTGTATATGCTGGTTCTTCCATTGTAATTGCAAGCGCTGCTTTGTTTGTATTAAGTATTGTCTTAATAGTTGCAAGATTAACATCCACAACTTCTCCATTCAGTTCTGCTTCAGCTACCGGGTCAGGATACTTAATAAGTTCTCCATTCTCATCAAGTGGAAGTTCAAGCTTATAATTACCATTTGCTTTAATATCCAATACACCTTTATCAAAATTAAGTGTGACATTCTCACTGGTAAGCTTTGAAATAAGTTTGCTAAACTGTTCTGCCTGTACCACTACATAGAAATCATCACCTTCTATACCATCGTGCATAATGTAAAGATAATTAGATGCATCTGTTGTGATAATTGTGAGCTGCTTATCCTTTAACTGAATAGCCATAAGTGATGTGATTGGAAGTAGTTTATTCTGACTTGCTCCTTTCACTGCTTTACTCACCATTTCCTGAAGTACCACTGTCTTCATTGAAAGCTTCATTTCTGTTCCTCCTTAAAATAGTCTTTTTTGCTTATGTTCAACCTTCGGCATAATTAATTTGTCGAGGTCTACATTTCTTACCTTTATCTGTTTAGGTGTTCCTATGTATTGTGATATATTAAAGTTCTTATCCAATACTGTCTTAATGTACAGTTCTATTTGATTAGTCGTATATACTCTAATCATATTCCGGTGTTGTTTATCATTTACTGATATAGGTACTGCGTCTTGTTGTTCCGCTAACTGCAGTTTTACAAGTTTGTGAAACATAGGACAATCTTGCATTATAAACCATGATTTATAATTCTCTGAATTAACCTTTGTAGAATCAAACCATGCACCTATTCTTGTTCCCGGATGTCTTTCCAATAAAGACTCACCTGTTTTCTTCCGTGACTTGAGATATAATTCCATCTGTGATGTATATTCATCAAATGTATTCTCAAACCAATCACCATATTTTCTTGTGGTTGTGAGAATAGGGCTTATCACCCTATCCTCGTTAACCAACTGAAATGTCTCAAGCTGCGTTGGTCTCTGTACCATTCTTTTCTCCCTTCTCATTAGTAAGCAGGTAGAATATAGGGGTATCGAGAAGTGCTAATACTGCTTTGCAAAGGAACTGTCCAACTATCATTGATAACAGCATTCCTCTCATAGCTCCATCAAACAGCCATCCAAAGCCAAAGCCAAATGCTACAACAACATAAATCACGCTATCAATAAGCTGACTTCCAATGGTGGAACCGTTATTCCAAATCCATCTTCCGCCTTTCCTTGTACCGTGCTTCTTAATATAGCCATCTCTCAGCTTGTGGAATACGAAGACATCCCAACTCTGTGAACATACAAACGCTGTCATACTTGCTACAACAAATATCCAATTCTGTCCAAGCAGTGAAACATAATGATTCTGCATATCAGGGTCTACTGCTGGCAGATATCTTGCAATTATAATAAATGCTGTTGATATCAGCTGACATATAAATCCAAATTTAACAGCCATCTTTGATTCTGCTTTGCCCCAAAGTTCACCAATGATATCTGTTACCAGGAAAGTTACCGGATAACATATAACACCTACTGTCAGGGTTACTTCGTTACCAAATACAGTGAAGCCCATATCAAATACCTTGGTAGCGATTGCGTTAGCAGTTACAAGTGCTACTCCAAAAAGCATATAGAGTAGATACAGATTTTCTTTTGTCTTTTTCATTTCTTTTAAATCTCCTTCGTTTGATTAGTTGGTAAGGATAAACAACTATCCTCATTTGAATTGGTAGGACTAAACAATTAACCTCCTTTCTAAAATAATCTATTTGAAACGAAACTCTTGGGTCCTTTGTATTCATAATTCTCTGCCCAATTAAGCATCGTATCAATATTGAACTTTAATCTTGCTTTATAGTCTGTTGCTACCTGCTCAAGTGTGTAGCCATAACTCTCAATCTCTTCTATGACTGCCTGCTTTGCCTGTTCTGGAAATGAATTTACATTTTCTTTGTTATACTGTCCTCGTTCACTGACATTTACAATACCATAAGACTTTGTATTTATGTTCCCATTAATACCTAATTGCAGCCAAGTAGTTGAGTCTGCGCTATAAAATGGAAACTTCTCAAGTAGTCTTATAACAGTCATTCCAAATGCGTGTACCTTTACCTTTGGATTGTCACTTTTCTGTATTATTGCGAATATTTCATGGAAGTATTTATCCTGAAGGTCTGTTGATACTCCGTGTCTGCCGCCTATTCCAATATAGTCAGGCAACTTTCCATTCACTTCTGTATTAAGTATTCTTCTTAATGCATCTTTAGGTTCACCAAAGTGATAAAGTGGAAGCAAATGACAAGGACTGGTTACACGCTCTTTCATATACAGGTAATTTTTCCAACTTGCTTCACAACACTCTTTTGCTGTTGTTGTATTAAGTACCGGGAATGGTATAACATCAAGTTCAACAAATATAGGTATTTCAGGATTACTGTTAATATAATCAATATAAACATCAATGTCAACAGTTTTACCGGCATGTGCTACAGAAAACGCGCCACTATCAATAAACAACTTATCCGCATATCCTGCTTCCTGCCAATCCTGAATGCCTTTGCGTTCATTAACTTGTGAGAACAAACGCAGTGCTTTTCTTTCTTGTAGGTATACATCTATTTCTTTTGCTTGCTGTCCTGCGAAGTATAAATTGAATGCCATCTCATCTCCTTTAGAAAAGTCGTTTTGTATTGTTTACTTCAACTTTCTTTTTTGGTAACAAGTTCTCGGGAACTTTATATACCTCTTCTCTTTCAATTCTTATAGGCAATGTCTTATTATATATCTTATTGAACTCTGCTACATTTTTAACCTTATAGGTTTTTATGATGTAATTAGCTAAATTCTTACCAAGATTAGCATGCTGCTGCCAATTCTCATCTTTGTCTTTTGAATATATAACACTAACCAACCTATCAAAACTTTTCTTTATCCAGAAGTCTGCTCTATGTACATTCATACCTTTATGAATACATTCTACGATAAATTTGTTATCATCTGGAACCGCATCCTCTGCTAGCAAATCAATTGTATCATCAAAGAATACTTCGTGTTCCTTATCCGGATGTCTAAATAACATCATATTCGGACAATTAGTTGCCGCGCTTTTAGTTAAGGTATAATAATGTGCTACATCATTCTTAATATTCAGTTCCTTAAACGGAGAAGTTTCAGGCTGCAAAGCTAATACAATATTCAGTGGATACTTGTCATACTTCCTATAATACACATCTGCAACCCATTTATCAGCCTCATAGTAGTCATAAGTCACTACATCGTCATCTAATAATAGTAGCCATTCGTCGGAGCTGTTGTAGAACTTCTCAAGTATTGTATTTCGTGCCTTATGTGAACCAATGCCTTTCTCATACATAAGATACTCAACATTACATTCTGTTACCTTATCATCTTCATGGTAGTTTTGTGCTACAACTACCGGACATTCGTTTGGGAATACTTTGTGTAACCATTCTATCTGTTTTTTACAATTACCAACACGCTTATTTCTCAACTCATCATCGTTTGGTAAATAACTGATTATACCTATCATAATTCCTCCATCGTTTTAAGATACTCGTGCCAACTGTTATCATGCTTTTCTACAACATAACGAAGTTCATTTGGATTAAACTGTACATTCAGTAGATATCTTAACTTCTTCTCACACTCTTCCAGATTTCTCTTTTCATACAGATATTTTGGATTGCCTTTAAGTTCATATTCAAAGTCTTTCCAAATAGGATAAAGTGGATTGCATTCAAAGGTAATCGCTTCAAGTAGTGTCCAACTAACCCAATCCTGATGTGCACAATTTATAAGAACACTTGCTTTTGATAATTCTGTGTAGTATGTTATCTTATCAAATGTATCTACAATCTTTAAATTCGTTCCGGGAGTGTTTACAATAAGATTCAGTCTATTAAGCACTTCCTGGTTTGATGTAATAGGTCTATCCTTTCTCGGATTTACCAACTTAAACTGAATATCCGGACACTTCTGTACCAAGTCAAGGAAGAACATAGGGTCTTTTTCATCATCAAATCTACTTGCAAAGATAACTGACCCATCCTTCTTCTGCTTTTTCCATCCATCTACTTTTATCTGCTCAATAAGTCTTGAACTATTATAAGGCAAACCTACATGAAAAATATTATCTTCTCTTGCTATACCGCCTACAATACAAAGTTGCTTCAGTATATGCGAACAAGTAAAAATGAAATCATACTGTCTACCATATCCGGTCTCAATAGGACGCATCCAATCTTTCATCGCCCATGCAAAATCAGTATCATCTACTGACTGCGCGTGTATAAATGTTCCTATCTTAAACTTCATACCTTTAAGCTGTCTAATATAGAACAAACTTTCAATACCGGGATGCCAGAAGTCTTCAACATAAATTACATCTTTATCCTTTACCTTACCTTCATTGATGTACTGTACCATCTTCATTATCTGTGACATTGCGTAATAACTTCTACCACAAGCGTCTAATACAACACCATCTTTAATAGTTTGTCCAAGTCTATCACCATCAACTCTGGTAAACTCTACACCATATTTCTTAAAATTAGTCTCTGCCCAACCATCTTCGCATGACATATAATAGGTGTATCTCTCAATATAAGGTTCCAACGGTAAATAGTATAACATTCTTATTCCTCCTCTAACAACATAATATCACAAGTGAACAGATTATTTTCTTTAAGTGTTTCCAATGAAGTTCTTGCCACCGCGTTATACACGGTTACCACCTTCGTGTCGTCTGTTTTGAACTGCAGGTTATTAAATGTATAAGGAAAGTCGTAAGCACTGAATATGAAGGTGGTAACAAGGCTATCATATAGCGTTATAAAATCAAGATATTCATCAAATGCAACTTCAATGACAATATCAATTGAATTTCTAAATGCGTAGTCATAAACTCCCTTCCAATCATCTACACCATTAAACCTTGTTCTACCAGCTCCAAAGTAAATTCTACGAACATCCTTGTTCTGTTCAAGTAGTGATATTATGGTTTTTATATCCACTTCCTTATCACTACATACAAACATCGTCATCATACCAATGTTTGTGCCTTCCATTTCTGGACCTTTCCAAATCTTAAGCATTAGTTCTCCTTTCTGTAAACCAACTCTACCCCATTTTCATTATCTTCATTTACCTCAATCTTTATGTCCCTATCTTTACCATAGGTAGACTGTATAAATGATAATAACATTCTCGCAAGTGCTTCGCAAGAGCAATTTCTATCTGTATGTAGATTAACCATATAATCTTTTATCTTATGCTTAAGAATGATAAATTCTATTTCTCTATCATCACTAAACACTTCAATTGATACTTTATAATGTGCCAAGTGTCTGTGAAGACTTCTTAAATATGCTACTTCATTTGGTGCATCTTCATAACAATGAAGAAACTCCATTGTATCGGTTATATAAACAAACGCTTGTGTCATACTGATAACTCCTCTCCATACCATTGCTTGGTTACTGATACATCACACTTGATAGGCATTTTTAATATCTCTTCTGCTGCCTTGCTCATTACTTCAGCTAACAGCTTTGAACATTGCTTAACATTTTCTTCCGGACACTCTGCTATAACTTCGTCGTGTACCGGTATCAACAATCTAAAACCTAACTTCTTCAGTTCTTGATTATTATTGAGTTTTATCATAGCAAGTTTGGTTAAGTCTGCAGCGCTTCCTTGAATACGACTGTTCACACATTGCCTGGTTGCATCTGCTATCTTGCCACCATTGTCAATTATCTTTATGCCTTCAGCTAATGCTTCTTCTTTTATTTTTTGCTTATCTTTAAAATAAAAAGCTCTGTCTAATCTGTTCCAATAATAATCTATTGTTTCTTCCGGAACTTCATCTGTATTATACTCGGGCTTATTCATAAAATCAAAATCAAGTAAATCATCATCTGGTGGAGCTCCATCTTTCCACTGAAATTCATATTGTGGTAACTGCATATCAGGCAATCTTCTTTTTCTACCGCAGACAGTGGTTACATAACCATAATCTTCTGCCATTGCTAAACTATCTTCTTCAAACTGTTTAATGGCAGGAAAACCTTTAAACACACTCTGCTTAATATCCTTTGCTTTCTGCTCGGAACATTTTAACTGTTCAGCAATACTTTTCTCACCACGGCCATAAAGTACACCAAGCAATATACTCTTTGCTTGCGTACGCCTTTCCTTGCCTGCCTTATTAGTAGTTCCATCTTCGTTAAACTCCTTGCACTGTTCATAAGGCTGGTTAAATGCTTTAGATGCTATCTCACTATACAAGTCTTTACCTTGCATAAATGTATTATACATCTGTTCATCGCCTGCTTTTCTACACAACGCTGCAAGGCATTTAGGTTCCTGCTGTGAAAAGTCACTACTCATCAAGACATAACCATCACTTGCTATAAACATCTTTCTTATATCTTTATTATGAGAAGGAATATTCTGCAAATTAGGGTCACTACTGCTCATTCTACCTGTATCTGCGCCGTACTGATTAAATGAACAATGTATTCTACCATCTTTAGGATTAACACACTCAGGAAGTTTATCAATATACGTTGATAGAAGTTTTGCCACTTCACGATATTCCAATACTGCCTTAGCAATAGGAATATCAAGTTTACTCAATATTTCTTCTCCTGTACCCCTCGGAGACTTCTTATCTGGCGATTCAATCTTCAATATATCATAAAACAATATAGCTAACTGAGTGGGACTTGCTATATTAATCGGGTCGTCGAGTTTGCAATCCGGATGCTTGGTTTTATATTTCTCTATCTTTTCATTTGTAACATCATTATTAATCACGTCGTAGAATGCTTGTTTCTTCTCTTCAAGTAATTCATTATACTTCACTGATAACTCGTGTGCGTAGTCATTATCAAACAATATACCATTGTCTTCCATATCTGCTACAACACTAACGCAAGGCATTTCAATATTTTTAAATACCCAATACATATTCTTAATATCTTCACGCTCTGTTTTATCAGTGAGATGCTTTCTCTGATATTCATTTAATTCATATGTAATAATCGGGTCGTGCGCGGCATATAAATACCCAACATCTGCTGGTATATAAGTAAACGGAATACCTTTAAACAAATCATCAAATCTAAAAGCGTCACCTTTACCATTCAAGCAATATTTATTATGCAACTGCTTCAAGTTCTTATGCGGTTCATTTTCATTAAGTATTCTGCTTGCTAAATATCCATCCCAGGTACAATAAATATCAGATAAACCAAATGCTCTTAAAAACCTAATATCAAATTTAGCATTAAACATATCAATATCAGGTTTCTTTACAAGTAATCTTTTGAACTCTTCTGCAACAAAATCAGCTGCTAACTGATTACTTGCTTTTACCCCGGTTATGTACGATATATGATTTATAGGTATATATGCACTTTTCTGTCCATGAGTATAAGGACATATTCCTGCGAGTGTATTCTGTAAAGGGTCAAGTCCATCAGTCTCTGTATCAATCGCAATGTATCCATTACCTATACACTCAGAGATAAAATCATGTAAGACTTCTTCTTCTCTTATAACTTGATATTCGTCTTTATACTGTCCCAGGTTTGTTTCTACTGTCGCCTTAATTTGATTTATACGAGAAAGGATATCATTTCCACCTTTAATAGTAGGGGTTGCTGCCTTTTTAGATTTTGATTTAGATGCTACTTTCTTATCTTGTGCTTTACCTGCTCTGTTAGGAACTTCAAACAATGCCATATTATTTCACTCCATTATCTTTAGCAATCATATATAAATTGCACCACTGAACACCATCGGCTGTGATAACTCTATTGTCAGTCCACCAACCTTGCTTTGACATTATCGGTGTGGCTCGTTTATCAATAAGACCAATATTTCTAACATCGGTATCAGTTATATCACCATTCAATGAACAAACAACATACCCATCAGGAACAGGTCCATAATTATCTTCCCATATCTTCTTCTGTAAAGGTTTCCAAAAAGGCTCTTTATAGTTGTGCCTCTGATTATCGACTGAACGACTTGCACCATTGCATAACATGACTTTAATATAAGGTCGACCTTGGCTATTATATCGAATAGTTCCAACGGGCAATTCTCCGAGTGACCTTGGCGCATTCTTTTTAAACTGACCACGATTTCGTAATTCTTTTCTTGTAACTCTCTGCTTTATACCTAAATACTCACAGTGAGTGGCTAAGCTTGCATAATTAACATCGGCATTAAACTTGTCTCTGTAAGCATTAAATAAATCCATAAAAACATCGTACTTCTGAATATTTGATTTAAGCCATTTATCACCAGCTTCTGAAAATGTTTGTTTAACTCGGGTCTTAACACTGACACTATTTGAACTCAACCATTTTGCAATCCCAGCTTTAGTCTTATTTGTTCCAAATACAGCATTGAAAGTATCAACAAAATGCTGAATGCTTTTAAATGTTATCGCATTTGCATTCTCACATATCCACTTAATCTGCTCATCAGTATAAAAACAATCATTAGTTTTGACACTTATATACCCAGCTTTAGTATGTCTCACAATATAATTGGCAAGTGCATCTACTGAAATATCTGTTTTAAATTTTTTGTTGAATGCCTTTACAAATGCATCTCTACTCTCCCAACTTTTATTTAAGTTGCACTCAAGCCATAACTGCTCTGCTTGGGTATATAAGTGTCTACTCATAAATTACTCTCCTATCATCTCTGACAGTACAGAGTGTTCAAGTGTTTTCTGCTGCGCAAGTGCCTTTTCGTACTCAAGAATGAGTTTGCCATTATTAATCATCTGTTTTGCAACATCAATGATTATTTTGGACTGTTCATTCTCCGTAGTTCTCTGTTCAGCAGTAAGGTCATCTGAAAGTGTTATTTTGATTCGGTCTCCCATTACATTGTGCAGTTCAACAAGTGTCATCATTCGCCTCCTATTTCTTCCGGATTATTTTTATTAATATTCGTCTTCGTTATTGTGTCTTCCTGACCTTGCCGGTGTTCTGCGTCTACTGTCTCTATGAGAGGTTTCACGCTCTCTTGAGTCTCTTCTTCTTACCGGTTCTTCCTCTTCATCATCTTCAGTAGGAGGAAACTCTCCGTTCTCAAGATAATACTCCATATCGTCTGCTGTCTTATCAAGTACGAAGCCTCCGAGAATCTTGGGTGCTTCAGGAAGATCTTCAAGTTCAGTATCATCTCTCTTTCCGGGATAAAGCTGATATACTGTTTTAGGGTCTTTAGGCTTACCATTTCTCTCAACTTCAAATATGGTATTAACAATATGGTTATCTTCATTCGAGCATCTTTTACACTGTCCCATCAGTGTCTGGAACATTGTCTTACCTCTGTCCCATATCTGCGCAGCATCTTCATCAATGTTATATACCGGGATAAACAGTCTTGCCTGAGTTCTCATCTTTTCTCTACAAAAAGGACAATCATCCATAGGCTGGTTATATTCACGAAGGCAGTTCACATATCTGTCTTTACCATTAACTTCTACCCTATGTACAGACATTCCTTCAATGTCATCGGTAGTCTCATACATAAATCTAACCTTCTTTACCTGCTTATCCTCTGAAATTCCAAAGAAGCCCCCGCCTCCCTGACCACCGTAGTGTTCAACTTCATCTGCTGAAAATCTTGCCATTGTCTATTCCTCCTTATGCGTTAACCTTACCAAGCATCTCTGAAAGCTTATCAATCTCTTCATAAGCAATATCAAATGAGTGGCTAATAGGGCAATTTCTTACCTTGTCTGCTTTGTATCCCTTCGGTACCATCGCTTCGGGCATACCAAGTACACACTTCTTTGTCCCTACATAAACACCCATAGCCTTCTTCGCGCTAATAAGTATCCAGACAGTCTTGGGATTCTTCTCTGTAATAACAGTTTCATATCCGGCCTTATTAACCTGTTCAGTGATAAGCTTCTGTGCTTCCTCAATTGCAATCCCGGATGCCTTCTTCTCTTTCTTTGCCTTTTCTACCTTCTGCTTTGCCTGTTCAGCAATCTCTTTACCAATGTCTGAATACTTTCTTCCATCAGCGCAGGTATCTTCATCACCCTTCACTGCTTCCTCTTCCATGCCATCATCAATCTTCTTATAGTACCTTTTAAAAGTGCTGGGTGAACAAGAAGTGGTCTTACCATCATCAAATGTAAGAAGGTATGTCTTTGTCTTGGGGTCCTGTTCTGCTGATACAACTACTTTTCCGTTCTGTGAATGCTTGTACATAATTTTTCTCCTTATTAAAATTTATAATTTTTCCATCTATCAGTTGCTTGTGCTGCTCCGTTCATACAGTAAGGTTCAACCTGTGATAACTTCTCATCATATACCACCTGGTATGTTCCACCTTTCTCTGCTACAAGTTGCTCGGCTTCGGGATAAGTGTTTACCACCTTTTCTTCACCTCCGCCACGCCATAAATACTTCACTGTCGTCATAGTTTCCTCCTTTGCAAGTGTTTATAGTATGGTGTTTTTAATGTGGTTATCGCCTCCACTTGTTACCATTATTCAATTGTATTATCTACGAACTCTTCAGCATCTTTCTCTGTACTGAACGGTCCGTGCATTGCACCATCTGGGCTAAATACAAATATACCTTTTTCGCCATATACGATAGTGCAATTCTTGTACTGATACAAAGTATGTCCTCCTTTCAAGTTTTTCGAGTGGCTTGTCATCATCAGTACATAGGTTGCCATCCTATGTAGACGGGCTACTGCCCGTTTCGACTTATCTAAAAAGTCTAAAATATTCTCTTAATCCCTTTTCGTTTACCCAAAAGTCTCCATGCTGTAAATCGTCATCATCCCATATAAGACCCTTCTTTACCAAGCTACTAAAAATACCTCTTGCCTGTTTAGCATCAATACCCTGTTTCTTTGCTTCTACAAGTCCAATTATCGTGCAATTATCTTCGATGTTGCTTTCAAGTGATTCGTAATTAAGTACCCAACCAATTGTCTCAATAATCTTCATTTCGTTTTCAGTGTAAGTCATGTTCAAGTCCTCCTGTTTGCTAGTGTTTTGAGTTTGTAACATTGTCTAATGCTACCATAAATATAATATAACACATTTAGGAGTATGTCAACATCTTTTTTCAATCTTTTTTAAAGGCTCAAAAAGCCTTATTTTTCCTACGGTTCTCATCTTTTTCTCACATACTGTCCCATATCCTTTTAAGCGTGTTTCCGGGCTTTTTAGTTTCCTACCACATCGTAGGCAAAATTCGTATTCTTTATCCATATTACATTATCCTCGTTAATATATTTTCCATAACATACTCTTCTTCTATCGTTCCTGTAACGATTGCTTGTTGTGCTTCCTGACATAATTCAATTATGTCTAACAACTCTCCGATGCGTCTTTTGTTCAAATGTTTTTTAGCATTCATTATCTGCCAACTTGTTAACCCGGTTGCTTTTGATACATCATTACTTTTACAACTCTGCACTTGCAATACTGCTTTTGTATTGTTGTATAAAACAGTTATCATAACCATGACTGCTTCGCCAACTGCTAAACATTGCTGATATAAATCAAATGTCTTATTTACTTCAACATCAAGTATTGCATCTACAAAATCAAATATTGCATCCTTTGGTGGTTGATATATCACACCACTTTGCAATAACTGTTCGAATGATTTATCACTTCTCTTTATTTTATCAATCTCAAGCAGACATCTACCATAATCATATTCACATACTTCCATTAACTTATCACAACTCTTATCGGACAGGTTAATTTCCTTCTGTATGTATTTCTTTAATACCACCGGTTTTAACGCTTCAAATTCTACAATAGTATCTTTATATGCCTTATAAAATTTAGTACGCTTATCGGGCGCGGTAAGTAGTAATATGAGTATGTTATTTCCTATAATACTATCTATCTGTTCTTGTATCTTTTCATTTTGCGTTATTTCTTTATCATCTCTAACCACATATACATATGATTTCTGAATAAACATCTTGCTTCCTTTCTTACCATATATATCTGTGATAGAATCAATATATCTTAATTCCTTTCCGGATACTTTCGCAATTTGCTCAATATATAATCTTTGAACTTTCCATTCCGGACCTGAAAAAATATAAAACTTATTAAATGAAGTATCTCGGATATGAGATTTAATTTCAGTTATCTCCATCTGGTATTCTCCTTATCGCTAAAAGCCATTTATCGAATAGCATTGCTTTATTCAGTCCTTTATGTCGTAGTGCGTTTAAGCACATACTCGTTGTCCTTGCTTTTTCGTACTGTTCATTATTAAAACAGAGTTGTCTAAATGCTTTCCAGAACAGTATCAAATCATAAACTTTTTCATCGGTGTCTTTAAACTGTATCTTATCAGCTATCTTAAAGGCATTACTTCCACCAACTATTGAGATATTATCCACAACTTTTTCAACATATCCATAGAACTCATCTATACCCATTGAATGAAGTATATCTACTTCTCCTGGTGTATCACATAATTCTATATACCGTGAATCTTTATAATGCTCTTCTGCGTAATCGGATAATTCTTTCTGCGTGTATATATCACAACTATAAACAGTTCCTCTACTTCTTATGGTAGGAAGTGTATGATATATATCTTCCAAAGTCATAACAAAGTATGCTTTATTAGGTGGTTCTTCTGTCACCTTAAGTAGTGAGTTCTGCGCTTGTATAGACATACCATCTGCTTCTACAATGTTATATACCGTCGTAGTTGCTACTTTATATGCTTCTTGTATAATTGTTCGTATTGTGTCTACTTTTACATCTGTGACAGTGATAAGATTAGCTGGGAGATATTCTGCTACATAAGGACCTATCTCATCACTCTCACTTCCTCTCGGACCTACTATGATTGAAAAGCGTGGAAATGACTTTTCATACATCTGCTTATCAATTTTTCTTAATAGATATTTTTGTCCTACCATATCAACCCTCGTATTGTAAAATGAATGCTGTTTCAATATCAATCTTTGCGTTGTTGGAATACTTAATTTCTGCATTTAACTTTAAACAGCAATCAAGTATTCTTTGATATACATCGAAATCTTCATCTCCGCATTTTTCTAACCATTCTTTATACTTATCTACTCCGGGAATACTTATGTACTTCCAATCACAACCTATTGCATACTTCTGGATATCAAGTAAGAAGTGCGTGTACTGCTTAAGAAATGTCTTTAAGTCCTTACCACTATTATGAATTTCTTCTACGATAGTTATCATATCTTTCTTGGTATCTGCATATTGCAATGAATCTGTCAATTCAAACATAACATCATAATCTACTGTACCTAATGCCTGAATGACATTTTCGAGATTTAGTTCCTTTGAATAAGCAATGCATTTATCTAAAAGGGTTATGGCATCTCTCATACCACCGTCTGCTATCTTTGCTATATATTCAATAGCACTCCAATAAGGATTATCAATAGGCATATGATAGGGCACAATCTCTTCGGATATACAAATAAAGTTCAACCTTTCAACAATACCTTGCTGACTTATCCTTCTAAAATCATATCGCTGAACTCTGCTTAAAATAGTTTTAGGTATCTTTTGTGGGTCCGTCGTGCAAAAGATAAATATACTTTTTGCAGGTGGCTCTTCTATCAATTTTAGTATTGCGTTCCAACCCTGTACAGTTATCATATGACACTCGTCAATTATGAATACCTTGTATTCACTATTAAGACTTTTTGTTTGTGCCTGTTGTATGAGGTCTCTCATATCATCTACAGAGTTATTACTTGCTGCGTCTAACTCAATAGGATTTCCTTCTCCTTTGTTTATCTCGTTTGCAAGTATTCTTGCTGATGTTGTTTTACCTGTACCAGCTCCACCTACAAACAGATAACAATGCTGAAGTTCATTTGATTCTAACTGCTGTGAAAGTATAACCTTCACCTCTGTCTGTTCTGTAACATCATCCCAGGTTTTGGGTCTGTACTTAATTGCTAATGCTTGTGCCATTGTCTTCCTCCAGATAATCTAATAATTGTTTGAACAGTTTTTCTTCTATTACATAATACCTTTTACCGTTATCGCCAAAGTCAAAAGCTAATGCGCTATAACTCTTACCCATTGCAAATGCTTCTTCACGATTCTTTTCTAACCATTGTCGTTTGATACTAAACGAGCTCTTTTCTGTTGTTGCTGTCTTACATTCTATCAACCACTCATCTGTTCTTACATCTCCTTTCGACCATTTAGTTGCCCCACTATTCGCTGTTCTTTTACCGCCTAATGCTTTTGCTACCTTATTCTCTTGTCGTTTGCTATAAAAGCGTGTAGGTTTATTCATTACCTATCCTCATACATAAATATAATATAACACTTTTAATGGTGTGTAAAGTTAAAAAACTTCTACCAGCCTATCAAATCCTTCTTCTCTTAAATCATTTAAGTCCTTCACTCCTTCCGGAAATTTATATTCAGTTATAATCTTATTTTTTACATTTTTTCTTATCCGTTCTCTTGCTTGTAAACCAGCTTTATCATTGTCTGTTGCTAATATCAATTTTCTACAAGGTAAATCTCTTAATTGACTAAACTGTAATTCGTTGCCAAGCCCATTCAATGCTACCGCCGGTTTACAATATACCCAAGCAGTCAATGCATCTAGCATACTTTCACATACTATGATATCCGGAAAACTCCTTCCTCCCATTTGTCCGACATTAATGTAGCATCTTTGGGTAAGTTCGTATAATCCATATAATGGCTTTTCAGCTCCGGCTGGGTAGTTAAAATATTTTGTGTTGACGCTTCTACGAGCGACGAACAAACAATTGCCTTTGATATCTCGTACGGGGAAGGTAATGCATTGTGTTCGTCTGTCGTATCCAATATCGAATAAGTCAATGATTTCATCAGTTAGTCCCCTTTCATACATATAAGGATGAGTGTATCTATAACTATCTAACTCTTCTTCTGTTACCAAAGGAATGCTAATATTATTACGATTGTCCAAAACAGAACTCTTACCGGAAATGTTACGACGCGCCAAATCCACCTCAACATCTTTTCTTTCCTCCACTTCTACCGTTGCAAAATTTTTGTTAAGCCACTTCCAACCAAAACTACCAAAAACATCATCATAATGACCAAAGCAATGAGATATAACTTCTTGTAAAGAGTGTGTCTCTCCACAAGCAAAGCAGTGAAACAATCCATCTGTCTTTCTTATACCAGCACTTGGTCTTCGTTCTTGTCCATTTCCATGATATGGACATTGTACCATTATATCATTATTCGTATCTATTGTCTTCTGTATCAGTGGAATATCATTCAATTTTAATTGTGTCTGCAATTCATCTAATATCTCATACAACTCACAATTGAATTGAACATTATTTATTATCATATGTTCTTAAATGCCTCCAATGTTGTAGCTTTCATTTCAGCTACTAACAAATCACGATAATCAGTTAGCAACTCAACAATTTTTATCTTATCCAAATTTGGTATGTTTGATGTATTTGTGCCCTTTAATTTTTCAATCATCTCATTGCAATCTAAAATTGCATTCATAGCACCGTAAGATGTAGTATATTTCATCAGAACATTTCCTCCTTATCCACTTCCTTCTTTTCTTTACGGGTATTGCGTTGTCTATGCTCGTGCGGTTCATTACTTCCTACTTCTATATAGGTAAACTCACCTATATTAGCATTCCACTTATAACTTAACTTCTTACCCACAAGTCCGTTTCTTTGCTTTTTAATCTGCATAAGCAAATCGCCTTCTTTGTTCTGTCTTAATGCAATAACCTTACTTGCATTAAAGGCTATGCCATCACTATCACGCATACTATCCAATTCAGGCAAATCATCTGTGTCATTATCAACAACTCCATTTCTATTTGCCTGAACTACTGTTAATATAGGTATTCCTATCTCTATTGAAAGTCCCATCAAGTCTTCACTAATATTTGTGAGTGATATTGTCTTACTATCACCGCGCTTGCCTCTCTCGTCTGAAAGATATGTAATACCATCTATTGCTATCGCATCAAGTCTATATTGCTTAACCCAATTTCTTAATTTAGTAATAGTTATCTTTCTATCAAAATCATTTGGAGTAGCGACTATGAACCTATTCTTTCTCTGCTTCAATTCGTCTATGTATTTTTTATATTCTTCATTATTCACATCATCATTGCCCCACATAAGTCCTTTATTATCAAATTGCTTATGTAGTGTATCAAATCTATAACCTACACTACTTGGACCCATCTCGGGTGATATATAACCAATATTGAAACCTATCTCCCATATATGCGTTGCTATCTTTTCAAGTATCCACGATTTACCCTGATTCGTTCTTGCAAATATCACAAGGAATTCTTCTACTCTTTGTATGCCGTGAATAACTCCATCAAGTTCCGGAAAACCTGTTGTAAAGAACCATTCGTTCTGATGTTCTTTTCTATCAACAAATTCATTATATCTATTCATCGCATCTGCGATAATATCCACTCCACCTAAATTATAATTAGGTTGTAATTCCTTCACGGCATGTAACATATACTCGGCTGCCGCATTAGCATCTGTCTTTAACAGTTTTGCTATTTCTTGAACTACCGGAACTGATTTATAATATAAATATTCTTCCCGGATAGTATCTACAAGATACTTATCACTTTCAGTAACTTCTACTATTTCATCATCCGGGAACTTTGAAAGAAATGTAGCTGTATCCGGTGTATTACCGTATTCCTTATAATGTGCTACTATAAAATTCCTTTCTTCTTCGTAGCCATTAAAATATTCTTCAGTTAATTGATTATCCTCAATTATATCTATATTGCCTTGCGCTATACACTTGCAAATAATCTGTAATGCTACCATTATCTCATATCCATTCCTTTCAGTTCTATTATTTCACTATTCGTATATATTCTGCTTGCAAGTCTTGGACCAAATAACTCTTCAAGCTCATCATACTCAGTGATATTTGATGTAAATATATTTGACTTTTCTGCCATCATTCTTTTATTGATGATATTAAATAATTGAGTATAATCATATTGTGATACTCCCGAAACTGCTATATCATCAAATACCACCAAATCTACATTTTCAAGATTATCTAAATATTTCTTCGGTAATGGATTATTAAAATCTTTTAATTTTAGAAGCAAGTCTGTTGTATTAACAAACATACCTAACAGGTTTTCATAATTACCTTCAGCGCAGCAACTAAAATAGGTATGTAACATTCTTATCGCCCAACTTGTCTTACCATTACCTGTCTGTTCACTACAGATATATAAATTTCTATGCTCATCTATAAATTCAACAATATTTTTTCTTATATAACCAAGTCTTTCATAGGCGTGTTCATCAGCGCTATTATTATCATTTATAAATAACTTGATTGGTTTCTGCTGTGCTGGGTATAAACCACTATTATCCATCTGCCACTTCAATTGAGTGTAGACTATACACCTATCACAATCTTCGTTGCATATAGGTAAATACCAGCAATTAGAATTTCTTTGCTTTTCCACTCGCTATATCCTCCTTGAATTGTCTTTTTTGTTCTTCAGTCATCCTTGTAACTTTCCTTCCCATATCTGACGACGCCTGTTTATTTATTTTTGTCTTGCTATTATATTTACCCTCTAATATATTCACAAACTTATCATCACGGAGTATGAAATCTATATCAGCCTTCCATCCTCTATCATTATTTCCCGTTAAAAATGGTGAATTGTTCGCTAATTCAAATACTCTGTCTATCTCTTCTTTTGTGTAGTGTATTAATATATGCTTAATAGCTTTAATGCGTCTATCTGTTAATTTATTCGCTCTAGGTAAATTAAAACATTTTTGATTATACTGTAATAAGAAATTAGAACACTTTTCTATGCCTCTAACGCCTTTAGAACTAATACAAGATTTTCCAAATTCAAATTCTGGTTTTTGACTTATATTACAATCTATATCTTTAGATATAGATTGTTTTTTATTAACTATTATTTGTTTATTATTATTTAGCTGAATATCTTGAATGACTTGTCGTTCATATCGTGCATCACTTGTCGTTAATATCTTGAACAACTTGTCGAAATTTATAGTGTAATAATTAACTGCCGGCATTCCTTGTTTGTGTACAGTTATCATATCTTCATCTATTAGGTTATTGAGTGCCTTGCGCTGTAGATGTTCTGATAATCCTGTATTTTCTTCAATGTTTTCTCGAGTAGAATAAAACATATTATCTTTTAGCATGCCTTGCTTATGCCAATAATTATATTCTCGACATAATTCTCCAAGCATTACCGCTTCATTCAAACCAAATAATCTTATAAGCGCTTTATTTACAATGATGAAACTATCAGTTGCTAACAGATTTGATATTGCGACCATATAAATGTCCTTCCAATAAAAAATGAGCCTGTATAAAAGGAAGTGCGGTTCCAATTATACAAGCTCTTGTTGGCTTGAGCTATAAGGTTCTATTGCAAGAGTTCCGCACAACTCAAGCCACCTGTTTGTTGTAGTTACCTACTCTATTAGTATAAGGCAACCATTTCTTAAAGTAAATACTTATTTCCGTTTATTTTTATATTTTTCTTTACCGCTCATAATTTCCTGATAAGTATCGGACATCATCTGGTCTACTTCTCCATTAACTGTATCCCAAAGAAATGCTCTTTCCTTTTCAACATTAGCATCTTCAGGTAAATTTCTTTCTTCACTGAATTCAAGTGTATAGAATGAACCGTCTATCTGCTTACTAACTCTGCTAACTGCTACGATACGAGTTGTTATTGCTTTACTTTTGTATTCTTCCGGTTTCTTTTTCGCTGCCATTATTCTTCCTCCTGTCTAGCTTTTACACAACGCAAAGTCTCTTTTTCTTTTTTGTCTTTACACTTATCCATCTCAAGCATAATATCTTTAGATATGCTACCATTAAACATAAGTCTTTCAAGTTCTGCACCATCAATATATTCTTTTGTTCTTACCACATCAATATTGTTCTGCTTGCAAAACTCAATAAGTCTTGCTTCATTAAAATCAGATGCATCAGTAATTGCTAACGAGCACTTCCATCCTCCAATAACTATGTCTTTATTCGCTTTACCAGCCGTCTTAATTGCTTTTTTGATGTCTGCCTTTAATGTATTAACACGCTTCGTCAATTCATTGCACTGTGAGTTAATTTCACCGTATATAGGTATCATCTCCTCAAGTGTCTGTTCTGTTTTCTTTGTTCTTGCCATTTTTTGTACCCTTTCCTTTATATGCCCCCATCTTACCACATCTTCCGGGAACTACATTAGCTCTAAATTCAATTAATTTATAAACATCGTCCATCTGCCACACACGCATAAATCCTGTTGGGTGTTTTACCTTCTTATAAGCAGGTATAAGTTTAGCCATTGCATCTTTCGGATTATCCTTCTTATACTTATACCACCTATTCAGTGTTTGTACACTAACACCAACTCTCATCGCGACTTCTTCGATTTTTAAACCTTTCATCTTTCCTCTCCTTTTCTATATTAGCATCATCTCCTTTCGAGTGTTTCAAGTGTGCAAGTCTCTTCTAAATGTATTATACTATATTTAATCAACTGAGTAAATAGTCTAATACATCTTTCGCGCTTTGTTTGTTAAGTTTTCCATCAACTATCGCATCTGCCATTTCTCCTTTCTTCTCTACCAATTCATGTATGCGCTGGTCAATTGTATCCTTGCACATAAGAGTATAAATTGTAATATTATTTTTCTGTCCTATTCTATGACACCTATCAACGCATTGTTCCTTCAATGCCTTGTTCCAAGGCTCATCCATAAATATTTCAATCGTTCCTTCTGTTAATGTTAAACCTGTTCCCATCGCACCACTGGTACCTATCACAACATCATATTTTCCATTTTGAAAATCTGCTACAATGCTTTGCCTATCAGCGTCTTTAGTATTACCGGTAATCTGTGCTACCTTATAATGCTTACGAAGTCTCTCAATTACAACGTCAGTTATCTGTGTCCAATTTGAAAATATAACAACTTTTTCTCCATTGTCTTTTGCTTCTTCAACAAGTTCTTCCATTCTATCCATCTTTGCACTTTCCTGAATAGTGCTTGAAAGTATTCCTGTATACCCTGTTGCCTGACGCATTCTTATAAGTTCTGCTAATGGATTATTTGCCATCTTAATCTGGTCAATATTTGATTTAATATCCATTGTAACTTCATCATATATCTTTTTCTGCTTCTTTGTCATCTCAACATATTCATCTATATATGTCTTTTCAGGCAAGTCTAATACTTCTTCTTTTCTACGACGCAGCATGATTGCATCAAGTCTTTCCTGAAGCTCATCAAGGTTTTTATAGTTAATAACTTCATATCCTCCAAACCCACCATAATCTGCGTAATGATGTTTGAAAGCTCCAAAGGCATGCTTTTCATATCCAAGCCACTTCAATATTATGTATAAATCAAAAGGCTGATTCATAAGAGGTGTACCTGTCATCGCTATCATTGTTTCTGCTGTTAATTTAAGAATGCCTTTACCTTGGTCACTTAAAGGATTTTTCGCTTTATGACATTCATCAAAAGCAATCATTCCAATTATGCCTTCTTCACATGCCTTCTTTAATTCTGCTATTATTGCTTCATCTCTTAATGTTTCAATATTTGTGATTATGAAGTATGCTTCATTATTTGCTAACAGTTTTGCATCAGTTAATTTATCTGCGTTGCTATCAACTGTTAATTTGCCACGATGTATTCTTTGTCCAAGAATGTATGCCTGTTCATTAGAGTGGGTGCTAACTTCATTATACCAATTCCATTTAAGTCCATTAACACCACAAACAATAAGACAATGCTTATATCCTTTCTGTAACTTCTTGGCAACAGCAATATCTATAACCTGTTTTGTCTTACCAAGTCCCATCTCATCACCTAACAACCATCTGTCGTTAGTTAGTCCAAAATTAAATCCGGCTATCTGGTGTTCATAAGGATTAGTCTTAAAATCAAATCCTTCCGGGATTTCTGCTTTAGGCTTTTCTACTGTAATATACTCGCCGGTAATATTTACTTCAGTAAACTGTACCTGCTCGATAAAGTCACCAAGCTTATTAAAAGGAAGTTCCCACTTCTTCTCATCTGCGTACCAATACTTACTTGGAAACTCTCTTATAATATTCACTATGCGCATATCAAAATCGAATGTAATGAAGAGCGCGTGCTCTCCATTACATTTGTTTGATTTTGCTATCTCGATATTAATCATCGTAAGACCCCTTCTCTTCTAATTCTATCACCATATCCAATAGGCGTTCCATCGCTTTTAATCTATCAGGCTCATCACATAACTTAATCGTTTCATACCGACACTGCATATAGTTCATAAGATTTATGTACTCTTGGCAAAAACACTTTCTTGCGTTTAAATCATTCTTTCTTATCTTTGACATATCAATCCACCTCGAATAAACATTCTTCACCAAGTTCGTTGTTGCACCAAGCTGTCACTTGTGATAAATCTTTATAAATAGTCGATACCGGTACCTTATAAACACTTCCCCACGCCTCTGCGAAACGCTTATCCTTACTACCGAGCATCACATAACTCTTATCATAGCCTTCGTATATTGTAACTGTCATATTCATTCCTCCACATTTGACCAACTTGTAACTTCTCTTGACTGTATTCTTAAATCACAAAGTGCATATTCCGACATATACGGTGTTTCAATTCCTATCAATCCAACCTTATCAACATGCCTACCGTTTCGTCTATCACGCTCTTCTTCTCTAATAAGTTCCTTCAGTCTACGTTCTGCGTCTGCTTTTGTCCAACTCCAATGCCAATCCACTACATGCGCTTTCTCATCCTTTGCAAATCTTCCAATAATACGATATTCAGTTCTTGTTGTTGCCATACTTTTGTCCTCCTGTCTTCATAGGTTTGCGAGTTTGAAGGTCGTCAACCTTCATAAATATAATATAACACATTTATCATAATGTCAACCTAAAAAATAAAAGGCTTCAAAGCCTTTTATTCTCTGTATTTCGTATTTAATTGCGATATCATATCTTTAATACATAATCGTTCTTTATTCATATCTGTTCCACTATACAATGCGTTGATAAATTCGGTTATCTCAACGCATACATTTTTTATACTTCGTATCACTTCACCCTCGCTGGTCTGGTTAAGTTGATATCGTCTTTTTACTTCTCGATATTTTAGGTAATAAGGTAGTATATCTTGCAGCTCGTCGTTTACGCCGTCTACCATCGTCTTTACGGGGTGTTTTAGATTTTCATATACAATATACAAAGATGCTAATTCCTGTACATTGTCGTAGGTGGTATCACTGTTTTCGAGCAGGTCTATTTGTTCCTCGATAGTCTGTATATCCATCATAGCCTCCTAACCACGAAAGAGGGAAGTTTTTTACGCTTCCCTCTAACCACAAGATTACATTTTTTCGACTTTGCGCTTCATCTCTTCAATTTGACGCATCAAATGCTCTTTATCTTCGTGACCACTATAACCAGGTTCTCTGCTCATACCATCTCTGCTGGTATATCTTCCCATAGCATCACGACCTCTACGATAACTTGAATCTTCGCTGTACCTACCATCACCATCTCCATCACGGCCTCTGCGTGCATTACTCATTCCGGGTTCGTCATAATAGTATCCGGGATACATTCTCTGACTATACCCATCATTTGAATAACCAGCTTCTTCCATAGCTTCAATGGTTTTGATATCTTTAATGATATCAACAGCTCTATAAGCTCTTTCAAGTTCGGTAGGAGATATATCGCCTTTTTTATTCAGCTCTTTGATTTCATCTTTGAGATTTTCACAAAGGTCATAAAGTTCGTTCATCATCTCGGCTTCTCCTTTCTTATGCTATTCGGGTAACTGTAAGATTTGCATTTTGAACAAGTATCGCAGGTGCCGGTGTAGTAGCAGGAGTAGCACTTTCAGAGGTGTTCTCAACACTCACATTAAAGCAACAGCATTTAGGAACATTGATTATCGCTGTTGATGTGATATTGAAGAAATTATTCTGAGTAGGTGGATTATCTGCTGTCGCCGCAGGAGTTACGATTGCTCTACTTGTAAGAATAGGTTCTCCATCAAGAGCTAACGCAACACTTATTGGACCTACGGTAGCGCCATCCGGTAATGCGATATTACCATTAAAGGTAACTTGATATCGTGCAAAGCAATTATTAGTTACACCTCGGAGAGTTACAATACCACTACCATTTCTGTGGTATACATATCCTTTATTGCAGCCAATGCTTGTATTAAGTGTGACAGGCTGATTAGGATTAACTGTTTGAACTTCGTTCTTCGTAAACTCTGCCATAGCTATACCTCCTTAAATCAGTCCAGTGCTTCCACTACATCCACATCCACTATTGCAAGTGAAGATAGGAGTTCTTCCATAAACCGGAGTGGAAGGAACAGGACAATTAGAAAGTCTGTTATAGAGCTGGTCAACTTCATCACTAAATCCTTGCTGAATGAATGCATTCTGCGCAGTCTGTGACTCACGAAGTGTTGCCATATTGAGCTGACTACGAAGATTATCATTTTCTCTCTTGTAGTTATCAAGTTCAAGTTGGCAAAGCTTATCAAGTATTGCCTGAGTGTTAGCCGTGCTTGTCTGACGATTTGCGCAAGCTTCAGTAGCAATTGTGTACTTGACATCTTGGGTAGCTGCTCTATTATCGCAGCAGCATTGAGCGAGCTGTGCCTGAATTGCTGACATACCCTGAGTTGAAGCGGTCTGTGCGTTAAAGCTTCTTTCCATATCAGCAATCTGGTTGGTGTAAAGTTGCTGTGATACAGCATTCTGTGCTCCGGTAACCGCCGCAGTCACACCTGCAAAACCTCCACAAAGCTGAGTTGAAATATCAGCGATGCCATCACGAACAGAAGTGATATTGTCATTAATCATAGCATCCCTAAATCCATTATTAGTATTAGCGTTGATGCCTGCCTGTCCGTTAAGTAGCCAAGGGAAGTCAGTCGTGAGACCATAGCCTCCATTACCATATCCTCCAAAACCTCCCCAACCATTACCCATAAGGGCAAAGAGGAACAGTATAACCCACCAGCCATCGCCACCGAAGCCACCCCAACCGGAGTTGCCCATACCGTAAGCAGGTGCTACGGGCATATACATTCCATTTCCTGAATCTGTAAGTGCCATAATTTTCTCCTTTCTACCGATAACTTTTTTCGGTTAGTGACATTACCGTCAGATTCTTTATATCTAATCACTATGCGCATCTTGTGATTGATATCATATTTTAATTCCCATCTGTTGAACTTTCTTTATAAGAGAATTTAATTGTTCTTGAGTCATTGTTCCGTGATTTAAAAGATATTCAACTGCGGTATGTGGGTCATTCATATATTGCTGAGGGATAGTGATATTCTTTTTAGCTAAATACCCTATCGGGTTTGCCATAAAGATATCAAACTGATTATTCATCCCGGTCTGCATCTGTTCTTTGTACAAAGGATTTGCCATTTCTATTAGTCTCCTTTCTCTGATACTGTCTATGCTTTAAAGAATCTATTGCTTCATTAAATTCTTCTCTGGTTATAAACATAGAAGTATCAATGGTAGGTTTTTCCTCTATCTTATTTGTTTCTTTATAACTGAATATTCTTAAAGGTTGTGGCATTCCACTATTGTCAGTTGATTTGATAAAGAAATGTTCGCTTTCGCTATCAAATAAAACTACATTTTTTCCATTTTGTACCGGGTACGCTTTTGCTCCACTCTCACCTTGTACCCAAATAATTCCGCTATCTGTAGGTTGCGCATAATTTGGAATAGGTGCTTGATATGGTTGATAAGGATTTGGATAACTTGCTGGGTAAGGATTGTTATAAAGTGGCATTGTTTATTCCTCCTTTGAAAAATAATAGATAGGGATTTCATTTCCTGAATCCCAGGTATCATAATAATCACCATCAATTACCGCTATGACATGACTACCTGTTGCTAATAAATATCTGCCGTTTGGATTATCTTCACAAAAATCTCTAACGGTATAACAATCCGGACAAGTATTAGGAATTACCTTTCTGTTATAACCTTGAGATTGTAGATAGCTTCCCCATACTTCATTAGAACTCGGCATATCATACATTGAATAACCTTGTACAATTATTTCCATATAAGTATATTCCCACGATTTATCTGTTAGTAGGGATATCCCCCTTATCACACAATCCCCGACCAGATTGTTTATCGGATTTGGATTCTTGAATATATAAGCCATCTTTAACCACAATAAAAGCAAGTAATGAAGAACACTGCTTATCTTTAATAATTTCTGATAATTGTTCACTAATGTCTTGCATACTTGCTTCTCCTTTCTATATTTATTGTAGAATAAAAAAGGAAGTGTAAATTATACACTTCCTCTACGAAATTTATACAAGAATTATATCATTCGTTTAATTTTATCTTTCACACGTTTAGCGAGTTTTGATACCTGAGCTTCTGATACATTCATATATAAAGATATTTCAACATTAGAACAATCTTGAGCTCTTAAATCAAAATATCTTCTTTCGTCTTTTGTGAAATTACATAATTCTCTAAACCTATCCAATTCCGGTTTGGTAAAATCACGAATTTTCATCTTCTGCTTTTACAACAGTTCCATCTTCTTCGATTACATAGCCATCAGCAATAATAATTGCTTCAACTTTCTTCTGTAACGATTTAGGAACGGTATAAAAATTCTTACCATCTTTTTCACAGCTCGTAGCATATACTCTTGCCATATCACTCACCTCCTTCTATCATTTCATAAACCTCTTCAAGCGCTGTTCTTACATCAGCAATATCATCAGCGTTTGCAAGTGATGTTTCAAACGATTCTTCAATACCAGCTCTGTTATCAGCTATATCATCTGCGTTAGTATTGATAGCCTCTCCGTGCTGACCTTCTGTCTGTCTTATACCGCCCTTGTCGGCTTGGTCATACATTGCCCGTCTGTCCTCTCTTGCAATCAAAGAAAGAACCAACTGTCTTAACTGTTCAAATTCTTCTCTTGTAACCATATCTCACCTCTTATACATCTTCACCTTTTGCGATTTTTTCAAGTTCGGAGTAATGCTCGTAAACATCATCCTCTTCACAAAGCCAACCACTTACAATTTCTTTAACAAAGTTTCTTATATTTTCGTCAGCGGTATAGTTACTTGTGTATCTAGTTATGTATTCGATAGGAATTGAAAATTTTACATCCATAATCTTTGCCTCCTTATACATCTGCTCTGCCATAAAACTGAAGCTGATTTAGTCCAATTCTCGCACCGCCCCACATATTTTTTACATATACTTGCCAAGGTGCTGCCGATGTTTCGTTGTTGTAAAGATATGCTTTCTCGGTAGCACTTGTAGTCTGATGCGTTCCTGAATATACAACCACACCATCTGCTTTAATATCATAATCTTTAACTCTTGCTTGTGAAGGGTCAGTTCCACCGCTAACATCAAACACTACATATTTAACCTTAACCGCACTTGTGAATTGATATTGAATATATGCAGGAATATCACTATCATGAGCATACCAATATGTTGAACTATCACCATCAAAAGCTTGATAATAATCTCTACCCGTGTATTTAGTAGAGCCACTACATACACCACTTGGAGTAGTATTACCTGTCATTACAGGCACTTTTACATTTAACACGCTCTCGAAGTAGGTGGAGTTACAAATAGCCTCACACCAATCACTATCAGCAAGGAGAGTGTTAGCACAGTAGTTGTTTAGTCCGATATAGGACATTGCGGTTGAGTTGTCACAGATAGCCGACGCTGAATAAAACTGTATATGGTATCCTTCACCAGCGATGATGTTACTTGAAGCGGTAATAAGCATACGGACATATTCATACGCTTGATTAGGTGTGCAATTAACCGAATATTGAGTGTCGGTGTATGCAATTTCTAATGCTGACGAAATATCCGTCCAATTAGTTCCGTCATTAGAACCTTGTATCTTAACTGTGTTATTTACTGATGTCGGAGTGTTTCGTCTTAAGTAAACATCAACCTGTCCAATAAATCTTTTACTTGACAGATGATATCCAACATAAGCGTTTCCTACACTATCAGAACTTGACGGCAACCAACCACTTGATGTATTAGTTCCGTTGTATGCTTTCCACGCTTCATATCCCGTAGACTGTGTTGAATTGATTACATTACTGTCTGTACCCGACAAGGTAGGAACTAACGCCTCATTGCCTACCGCAAAGGTTTTTGACCTCACCAAATAATCAACTGCATTATTATCTGCCATTAATGTAGCTAAGATTCCTGTATCTGCAAGTATTTCTGACAAGGTAGTATAGGTAGGACTTGATATTCCTGCACATTGTTGCCAGATAGTTATATCATTTACAGGAGTTACAGTTTTTCCGTCTGGCACAAATGAAAGCGTCACACTCTCTGTTTGTCCGTCATTTACTATGCTAACAGTTTCAGTGTCAGTTGAGGTTCCATCAGTTGCTGATACTGTATAAGTTCCAGCACTATGAACAGTGAATGTATGAGGACTAACGCTTGCTGTTTGTGGAGTTTCTCCTGCTTTACCACATGAACAAGTCGCACCCGTAGGGAAAGTTACCGTTATTGTTGCCGAGAAGTGTGAGTTATTAACACTATATACCTTTACTGTATCTACTGTAATATCAACAGTAGCATCATCTCCATTAAGTAATGAATGACAAGTATATGTTCCAAACTCTGGTACATCACATTCATATACTCCGGTACTTGTTTCTGTCGCTGTTATTGTATCTCCACCTTTTACAACCGTTACCGTAGCTCCGGTCTCTGATGTAATAACTAAATGAGGAAGTAAACCACCTGTATCTTCTCCATTAACCCATCTTTGAAGCGTAGCGTCATATTTAAGTACCTGACCGTTCGTTGCTGATGTAATCAGTACATCGCCAATGTCGTTAATACTTGCTACAGCTGTACCGCTTGCGAGTATCATCCAATACTCAGTATCAGCCGAAGGTGTATTGCCTTGTGTAGACTTTTTAGCTACATACGAATTACCGTTGTAACTGACTACATCAAGCATTGCATATAGTGTTAGTGCATTATATGCGCCCTTCGGTATGAGCAATACTCTACCTGCTATTGCACTCATACAATTACCTCCCATTCAAGATTGCCTGTCGTTGGATTTATGCTAAATGAATACGCTGTATTATCAGTATATTCAAGATTGCCTGTTGTAAAATTAACCGAAAAAGTTACAAATGTGGTAACCTGGATACATTCATCAAGTATATCTTCTGCTTGCTGCCTTGATGTTTCAGCGTCATCTGCTCTTGTATCAGCTATATCTGCATAATACTTTGAGTTGTTCTCATAAGTTACATCAGAAGAAGGAACAGGCATTCCACCTCTTTCACCTACCGCCCATGCTTCTGCATCACTTGATGCCTGTTCTGCTTTCGCTCTTTCAAGTCTTACATCAGCAAGGAAATTAGGTTGTAATTTTGATTCTGTGATACTGCCATCAATTACATTAGCACTAACCTTGCCATCATTATCTACCGAAAAATGAATTGTTGAGGTATCCGAAAATTCATATTCCGTAACCAGTGCTGATAAATCAACATACTTAACCGTCCCATCTTCAAGCGTTATGATGAGCTGCTGATAATGAGCTGATGTAGGGTCATCATCATAATCAAAGTTTACCGCTATCTTTTCAATATCAGTATCAATATCAACATAACTATTATTGAAGAATGTGAAACGGAAAGTACCTGTTGCTGCGTTATAGATAACAGACTTGATAGCTAATAACATATCAGCTTGGTCTGCCTTCGTTGTATCCATCGCAACAACTCTATCATCAATCGTATCAACTGATAACTCGTTTCTATTTAATTCTTCTGCGACAATAGGAGTAGTTATCTCCGGTAAGTTCCGCCAATAATTATTCCTGCTCGCATCGTGTGCTTTCTGCATCCTTCAGTTCTCCATATTCTGTGATAGGCTCTGATGAAAGTTCTTTAAGAATAATTTCATTCGCCTTATTTTCTACAATCTGCAAAACATCTTGTAATATTATTCTTTTTACCTCTATTGGTAAATCATTTGAATTTATAAGGTTAACCAAATCATCTTCAAACTGCCGTATCTTCAGATTCATCTTCTACCTCTTTAATGATAGTAGCACTGTTTTCAAATTCATAGGCAAGTTCAAAACCAGCATTAGTAAGAACATCTGCTACTTCTTTAAAATTATCTTTATTGTCTGAATAGATATGACCAAAAACCTTAAGCATTTTATTTCCTCCTTATTTTGCTACAAAGTTAGCTGCTACCCAATTCTGTGTCGCTACTTGAACACCGCCACTATAAACAACACCTCCACTCAATGTTCCAACTACCGCCCAATTACCTCCAGCGCCTCCACCAGAACATAAGAGGGAATTCGTTCTTAATACCGTTAATGCTGCGCACTTTGCTGCTATGGTGTCAGCACTTATTCTATCAGCGCTTATCGTACCTGTTCTTATCTGACCTGCGTCAATATTCTGCGCTCTCAAGTTCTGAGTGGTTATCGCTATTGATGCTAAATAGTTGATACTAGCATTTGCAGCATTCAATGAAGCTACCGTAGCATTTTCAAAATTTGCTTCTCTTGCGCTTAATGTATTAAGATTTGCGTTAACTGCTGAAATATTATTAGCATTGATATTATCAGCTTCTATCATCTGCGCTCTTAAAGTATTAACACTGATTGTTCTTGCTTCTATTTCATTAACTACCAACTTATTATTCTTTTGAATATCATCTTCTCTGGTACTTGCTTGTGTTTGTTCACTTTCTTGATAAGCTTCTCTATACTGACTTCCTTCGGCAGTGATACTATCATATAATGCCTGAATACCTTTTAATACTCTGTTCAATACATAAGCTCTGACAATATTCTTTCTTGTATTGAACATATAAATATCACCGCATTCTACCCAAGGTAAACCTCTTGCTTCTACATTACTCGGGATATACTCAATTCTAAATATATTGATATAGATATTTTCTGCAAGTAATGATTTATTAACCGCTCCTTGAGCTACGATGTTATCTGCTACTGCAAATACATTTGTACCATTACCATAAACAGTTTTTGTCCCATCTTTACCTATAACCCATACAGAAGTGATTCTTTGTGAACTATAAGGTTCATATGTGACTTTGATATAATCTCCATAATCATAAACAACAGCTGAATTCTCTCTGCTTGGAAATGTTTCTTCGCTCGGGAATGTTTCAGTTGAAGGATAAAGTGCTTTGGTAATTTCAGTGAGGGTTCTATAATAAAACTTCCCATCTCTACCAAGCTGTCCAAAGCTTGCATTTGATTGACATATCGCTTTCATAACATCAAGTGCAAGTAGTTGGTCTTTTGTTTCTACCTTTTCAATGTTTGCTCCGTCATTAGGAAGTGTCACATCATCTTGAGTTATACCGAGATATGTAAAAAGGCTATTCCTAAAATTTCTTATTGAAATCGGAAATGTTAAACCGTTGTACCAAGTGCTAACATCTGTTTGCCCTATTTTATATAGGCTATCATACGCAGTAAACTCTGTCACGACGTCTTCTTGTGTCCTATTAGTCTGCTCATCAATATAGCCCTTAAAGAGGCTGATAAATTGTATATCCTCTTCGGTATTATCTGAATATGCTTGAATGCCTACTTCTACATACTCTCCACGCAAATCTCTGACCGGGGCATCACATTGAAATTTCATCTTTGTAGCGATGCAGCCTTGAAATGTTAATTCATCTCCATCGTTGATTGCTTCTTCAATCTCCAAACTTTCACTCACAATATCATCATTATGATAGGTAATATTAGCATTTGGAAATGTAATGGTTATTTCTTTACGAACCGAATCTCTCAAGTATGCGTTTTTAGTATCATCATTAACTTTTATCATATCTTTATTATACTATAAACCAACCAAAAGATAAATTAGTATTCAGTAAATCTCAAACTAAAACTATCTACCTTATCGTTTAGCCTAACCACTTTAAATTTACAACTCGGGTCTAAATACATATGACCGGTTTTTATGGTCATTGTCTCCATATCAAGATAACTACAAATCGCATCTCTTTCCATTGATTGATAGTTGGAGCTAATTCCGGTTATCAAGTCTGTAAACTGTTGCCACCTTAAAGTTCGAAAAGTAATGGTTATATCAGACTTGGTATGTTCCAATGTATTTCTATGAGTGACTCCATTAGCATCAGTATAAGGGTCCAAATCTTGTCGCTGGTTAGGAGTACAGTCATAACCGCCTTCAGCTATATATTCATCTGGTATTGTATAACTTCCAAATTGAAAACAATAAGCTACACTCATAATCTACTCCTTATGCCATCGCGGATATTCCGCCATGAGTTTTCTTATACTCGTTATTCTGCTTTACCATAGCTCTCATAAATTCACGCCCATCAAGGTTAAGGACTATTTCTTGATTTCTTATGGTTTCTTTTTCGTCTGCCATAACTTCCGACAACGCTTGCTTGATAGTATCCAGAGGAGCCTCTATATTTGTTCCAGACTTTTGGTCTCCGAGCACTGCCAAGAATTGTTTGTTTGCCGGTATAACCGCTCCTTGCGCAAGTCTTGGAATACTAACATTACTCAGTCTCGGCAAATCAACTCCAATTGAATACGATGCTCCGGTAAAAGGATTTTCAATATCAAGTTGAATAGTATTGAGTTTATCAATAAACCAGTTTATACCATCGATAAGGTTATTAACAAGTCCTTCTACAATATCAATAATTGCATTTACAGGTTTCTTTAACGCATTACCTAACTTCTCAAATATATCAACCACGGCATCTTTAATATCATTAAACTTACTAACAATCTTTATCTTTAATAATCTGATAGTATCAATAACTGAAGTTATCTTATCATTAATGCCTTTCTTTAAGCCTTCAATAAGCATCTTACCAAAATCAGCAAACAATGTTGAAGGGCTATGTATTCCAAAGAAGTCTTTAACTGGCTTTACAATATAAAGTTGGAATTTTTCTTTTATCCACTTAACCGCAGTTCTTAAATTCTCTGCCATACCTCTAAAGAAACCAGCTATGCCATTCCAACCAATCTCATCAAAGAAGTCTGCGATACTGTCATTTAGCGTGGCAGCTGCGCCCCATAAAAATTCAAGTGCTTTTTCTACTAAACTTATTAATAGTAATCCAAGTTCAGCTGCAATCTTCATCCAATCAATTCCCTGAAGGAATCTTATAAATCCTTCTCCTGCTGCTTCGGCGTCAAAATTTGCTATCATATCAATAGCAAAATCTAATATACTTGAAATACCTTCGGACAACGTACGTCCAACAGCTGTCCAATCTGTATTCTGGAACAAGCCATTTACAATGCTATCCAAATCCTCTGCTAATCCAGCTAACGCCGCATGAACTTCATCCCACTTAATTCCGTGAGTAATGAAATTAATTGTACTTGCAATTCCTTGTCCTAAATCTAATCCATTGAACTCTTCGGTAAATCCTTTGAGCGTTTCAAATATTGAATTAAACTCAGTTGCGAGTAAATCACCCAATCCTTCCCAATTGAATGTCTCAACAAATGATTGAGCAATATCTCCAAAGAATTTACCAACATCTTCAAAGTTTATAGTATCAAGTAATTCTTTCTTGAAAAGTATCCAGGTATTAAGCATCTCGGCAATTGATTTACCTATTGCTTCTCCTAAACCTTCTACTCTAACAAGGCCATTGATGAAGTTTCCAAGTCCTTGTGCTATAAGAGCAGCTACTTCTTTTATCTTATCCCATGGTATAGAATTAAGAGCATCTCTGATTAATGTTCCAAGCTTTGCTCCATATGATTCTAACTCCGCAACCAAGTCACGAAGTTTTTGCATTAAGTCTATTTGCTGTTCTTCTTCAGTGAGCGGTACTTCTTGGAACATACCTCCACCATCATCTGTTTGAAGTACATTTAAGTTATCAAGTCCACTTAATTCCTTCTTTGCTTTCTTTGCAGCGTCGCCGGTTTGTTTAAGTGCTTTTACATAATATTTTTGACCTACTAACGCAGCATTAAACTTTGCTAGTGCTTCTAATGCGGTTGAAAGCCAATCAACTAACTTTTTAATATAAGGAATTGCAAAACTAACAATAGGCTGAAAAGCAGAAGCAAGCGAATTCTTTAATGTAGTTAATGAACCTTTTAAATCATCTACTGACTTCTTAAATTTTTCATTGCCTTTATATAAATTAGTAAAGCCTTCTTTTACCGCGTGTCTTATCTTATTAAATAATGCGTATAGAGAACGGATACCAAGTCCATATCTTAAAATCATCATGAGTGATTTCTTTAAGGACTTATTTGTACTCGCCGAACCTTTTTTCATTGAGGCAAAGAATCTCTTCGCAGAAGCTATCGCTTTTGAAAAGTTTTTAACTATTCCACGAACTCCATTTGCAACAGCAGTTACCGCAGGTCCAATATTTCTTATTCCTCCGGTTACAAATTGAGCTATCTCTCTACCCAACTCATAAATAATTCCTCTTAATCCGGAGAATCTTCGCTGACCTTCATCCCCAGCATTTCTTTCGGCTTCAGCCAAATCATTATACTTCTTGACCGCTACATTTATTTTATCAGTGAGTATAGATAATTTAGTTTCAGTGTCAGCAATGCCACTATCAATTCTACTTCTACCTTCGGTGGTACCAATGTCTTTATGAGTATCTTCAAGAGAAGTCATCTTTGTATTGACTTCTCCTCTTTCGGCTTCAAGTTCTTTTAATTTTGCTTTTAGTTCTTCAAGTTTAACTTCTTCGCCCTGATAATCGAATAGCTCTCCACCTTCTTCTTTAGGTCCTTTTGCTATTACTTGACGAATTTCACGCACTTGTCTAGTAAGCTGCGCGTGCTTTTCTCCTAATTTATCATAATGTTCAAAAGCATCTCTGCTCTTGTAAAGATTTACAAGCTCTCCTCGAAGCTGCTTTACTGCATAATAATCTTTCTTCAAACTAACTTCCATTTGAGAAAGTTTATCAGAGCTGGGTCTGCCTTCATCTTCAAAGATACGCTTAATCTCATTGGCGAGTTGCTTTGAGCTTTTAACCGCATCTTTAGTATTTAAGTCTATTGCGATTTCCAAGGGTTTATCTGCCATAGTCATTCACCCCATAATTGCTTAATATACGCCTCTGCTTCTTTCTGTTCATTAGTTCTTAAATCAATATTAAAGAAGTGAGGATTGTCTTGTATGAATTTCTTTTCGTGCTTTTCAAGCTTTTCTCCTCGAGCTTTTTTGTATCTTATAGCTACAACGGTACTCAAGGTACATTCACCTACTGCCGTATAATACGCAAGAAAAGTCCACCAATGTAAATATGGAAGACTTCTTATCTCTTGGTTTGCTACCTTATTGACTGCCGAACAAATGAGATTTGAGTCTTTGTCCCAATCAATAACTCTGATATTTTTTGTATTGCTTTGGATATCTTCGTGCTGATTAAAAAAATTGAACATCTTCTCGACACATTGATTCAATACTTCTTTATCTTTTGGTAAATCATCAATGCCGTTGAAATCTTCGTAGAAGATAATTAATGCTGAATAAATCTTTTCAAGTTCTGTTAGTTCTGTATCGTTTAAAGCCTCGAAGCAATCAAGTACCATTCTATAATCGCCTTTATTGCGAATGTTGAATGGTACTTGATTTATTTGTATCGAGGTTTCAAGTGAATACATTACTTATTCTGCTTGCCTTTCTTTTTAGAAGGAACTGTCGTTGAATTATTCACATATTTATCCGTATGCTTTTTTATTCTGGTCTGGAACTTTTTAAACTCATCATTAATGTTGTTCTGATACAACTTGGTAAGCCCATCAATGATTATCTCATATCTGAATTTACCATCTTTAGGGTCATACATAGTTCCACCTTTTGCACATACAGCGCTCACCGGGTAATCAAAAATGAAATCAATCACCTCACGCATTCTCGTATCTGCTTCTTTCATCTTCGCAGACAAGTCTTCATCATCTGAAGAGATATCTGCAATCTTTGTCATTTCGTCTTCGAGTTTTTCAAGTCCTTGCTCAAGTCTTTCTACAATTCCAAAGTCTGAAAGATTAAGTTCAATGATTGCATCCGGGTCTCCATTAATACGAAATCTCTGTTTCTTAATTCCTTCGAGATTAATATCAATGATTTCATTATCAGTGAGTGCCATAAAATCCTCCTAAATTAAATAGTTACATCGGGAGTAAACTGAAGGTCTGCTCCTATCTTATCAACTGTACCAGTGGTAATCTTATTGCTATAATGAACAGTGATAGGGAAGTTTACATTCGCATCTCCACCAATGCTGTCATAAGTAATTGAGCAGTCAACATGCTTTTCTGCTTCGTACTGTCCTTCACTTCCAACAAATACAGTTATGATGTACATTGTAAATGCCTGAAGTTCGGAAAGTGCATTTCTTCTTCTAATGTCGTTCAGGAAAGCACCAAGTCTGCTTCCACCAAGGATAAGGAACGGGTCAAATCCTTGTGAAGGTTGTGTCTTGTTTACGTCAGTGTAGTTATTACCAAGGATATCAGTTGATTCCTGAATATCAGGATTGTATTCAATTGCTGAATCCTCAGTTCTAACACCCATTACCTCACGAACAGTCTCAACTCCGGTAGTACCTGAAATAGGCTCTTCCCACTCAGCTACGGTTACCAGAAGTTTTCTTTCTGCTCTTTGTCCGGGCTTAAGATTAATTTGCTTAATTGTACTTGCCATTTTAAAACCTCCTTTTTAACTGTTCCAAACGGCTTTATTCGTGTCTAAATACTCTATCTGTATGGATATACTATACTTTGCTAATGCAGGTGTTACCGACGTGTCTACGCCGTTTAAATTAGGTGTGTTAGATGTAGTCTTCATCGAGTCTATTAAACAGTTAGTTCCAAAGTCTGGATAATTTTCATTCTCTGCCTGTTCATTAACCCAATCTAACATACCTTGCACATCGAACATCTCTTGTACATTTTCACTTGTATATCCTGCAACCTTTGGCAAAGGCTGGTATACCACAGAACGAAAGTCTATGATTGTAAAAGTAAATCTTTTCATCACAGACCCGTCAATATATTTTTCATCAAGTGTTACATCGTCTGACTGCGTTACAATCTGCTTGTCGTTATCTTTAGCTTTTATTGCATTAAAAAATAAAGGATTATATGCTATTTGTGGACAGTCTAAAAGGAAATCTATTATCGCTTGATTCTTATCAACCATTTGACTTTATTATCCTTTCTTCCATGATATCCTTTATCTCTCTATAAAATGCTTTACTATGGTCTCTCAACATTGCTTCGTCCCATCGGGAAGTCGCTAATGGATGAAAGTCTTTCGTAAAATTAAAATCATCTCCGAAGTATTGTCTACGCGCATAAGGCTGTATATAAGACACGCCTTGTGGAGATACTTCAATTGTTTGGGAAAGCGGTCCATTTAAAAATGGTACATACGGGTTACACATCTTTGCTAATGTATTATGCATTGCGAGCATTGTCTTTGGATTATTCACAGCTTCGAACCGCTCTTGAAGGTCTTGGCTTATCGCATCTGCATCTACTTTGATTTTGATATGTGTCGTAGCCATTATTACTTTCCTCTCGTCAAGTAATGCTCATTGTTCCTACCTAATCCCGTATTATTTGAATAATCAGTAATTTCCATACCTGCCTGATATTCACGATACTTTCCAAGCAAATCAGTTGAACGATGTCCTTGTGTATATTCGTCTATCTCTTCTTCACATTCACCTTTTACAATAATATCTCCTTGAGCTATGGTAAAGTAATTACCCATTTCGTCATTAGGTTTTTGAATCCACTCTTGCTTCTCAAGAAATCTATCATCTTTAGGTATTCTGCAAACAATTGATTTCGAATCCAATGTCACTTCGCCAACTTTCACAGTCGTACCACTTAATTGCCAAAAGCAATCTGTTATAACATGCCTATACCAAGTTACGAGCTGTGTCTGTGGGTCTGTATATTGATTATATAATGTAATGGTATCTTCCCACCATATAGGGTATCCCACCTTACTCATTCTACTCCCCCGGGTATAGGCCTCTGTATAACAGTTTTCTTCCAGCTTCATTCATTACGCCTTGCAAGTATTGTTGAATAGCTGTTTCACTTTCTGCTTTGACACTATCCATCAAGTCTTTTGCACTTAAAATGTTATAGCTAATGGAAACTCCATCGTTAGATTGTGATGCTATCGTCTTACCTGCTATATCGCTGTTCCCGCTACCACTTGCATCTAACATTCCGGATTTGGAATATGCAAGACCTATTAGGTATTTCATCAATCTCTTTAACTCTTCCGGAAATGTCTTATCTCCTTTAAGTCGATTGAAGGTATACCAATTAACCAATGCTTCTGCCTCAAACTCTAAATCGTTAAAGGTGGCTTCGTCTAATGCTCCGCCCATATTTTGATATTCTTCATATGTAAGATACATTGATTCCACCACCTTTACAATTATCAAACAGTTTTCTTGGTTCGTCTTGAAGTTGTCTTCTTTTCTACGACAGGCTCTTCTTCTACCTTGGTTTCTTCTTCAGTTCCAAAAAGCTTGCTTTGCTTTACCGGTTCATACTTCGGTATTGTCTCTACCTTAAGCTTCGCAATCTCTTCCTTTAATCTCTTAATTTCTGCGATATGTTCTTCATACGCACGTTTAAGGATATTTATATCATTAGGAATGCTTGCTTCTATAACATTACCGGCTTCGTCAACAACATCATATCCTTTCGCGATATATCTGTCTACCGCCAATCTTGGAATAGTTAGATAACTACCGCCTCTTCTTACCGTTACTGTTTCTGCCATAACGTCTCCTTATCAAGTAGTAGTTCCACCAGCAGTCACATTGAACTGAAGTGCATCGCTCTTCTTGTTAAGTACAAATGCGTCCTCAAAGCTCTCTTCATAGTAAACATACTTTCCTTCACTGAGTGCGTTAGGAGCATCAAGTCTACTAAAGGTGTAGCTAACAGGAGTGATAACTGCATTAGGATGTACAAGGAACATATTAACCTGACTTGCATTTGATTTAGGAGCCCATCCCATGGTAAAATCATAAGCAGTCTTCATAAGTGTTGCAGGAACAGGTACAATAGTTACCTGGTCAAGTCTGTTTACACGTCTGTCAATTGCATTAGGTCCGGAGCTAACATCAATGCTTCTGGTAAGTCCTTGTGCTTCCTTGAGGAGTACATTAACCTCATGAGTTACATAAAGGATTCTGCCGTTAGCAGGAACCATTGCATTGTCCATCTTAAGCATCATCTGGTCAAATACACCAAGGATGTTCTGAACGGTAAGTGCAGTGGTATCAGCGGTGTGCTGCTCACCAGTTCTGGGATTAGTAGTAGTAAGCCAATCAGCATAAAGTGTTGAAATAAGATATGCATCCATTTCAGGGAACTTCTGCTCATCGTTGAATACCTGGGTAATGTTAGCAATGGTGGATACCATATTGGTCTGGTCAATGTCCATAGGATGTACAAGAGTTGACCACTTTCTCTCATTACGAAGAGTTTTGGTCTCCCACGCATTGTCATAATTACGCTGTGCAAATGCAACGGTATCTCTGTCTGCGTCAACACGACCAGTGGTGCTGATTGAAGGGATTTCAATTGTCTTTGCGTTTACCCAACGATATCTATTGTTGTTAGGAGTGCTGTAAAGTGCTCCAAAGTTGAGTACATAAGGAAACATCTGTGAAAGTGCTCTTGAGTACTCAGTTGCATAGTTAAGTGCGCCAATAGCAGTTGAACCGTTATAAGTACCGGTCGTGCCGTTATTAGCAGGTGCTACATAAGAAGTAGGCATAGTTTTTTTCCTCCATTTAAATAATTAATCTTGTGGCATAGGGTGTATCGGAGTGAAGTGCATCGCACTTAAAAATCCTCCGGTAGGGTCGGGAGTATGTAAATCTTCTGCTCCCGGCGTAGAACTAACAAATTGAGGTCTTTCAGGTGCTTCGTAATCAGGTCCATCATCATCGCCGTAATCTGATGCTGTCATAAACGCATCTGCGTTATTCTCTGTATAAAGTGCTACGAAGTCATCTGCGCCAAGTATGGAATCACCTTCCATCTTAAGCTGCTTTGCAATCATTGAATTAATGAAATCTCTTTTTGCTGCTTGTGATGAGAACTGCTTTGTGTTCGCATATTCCTTCACCGCAAATTCATAAGCTTGCCTCTTAAGCTGTTCCTTATAGGACTTCGTGTCTGCATCATACTTGCCTTTAAGCTCATCAAGCTGACTTGTCAGTTCTCCAAGCTTTGTAGCATCAGTACCTGCTTCCTCGAGTTGCTTCCTGAGTGCTTCCAAATCACCATCGCGTCCGGAAATCGTTCCATTAAGTGTTTCAATTTCCTTTGCTTTTGCTTCAAGCTCTGATTCAAACTTTGCTTTTGAAACATATCCACCTTCGTTTAAGTCAACAAGCTTTACATTGTTGCTTTTCGTCAGTTCCATGAACTGTTCATACGAAAGTGTTCCGCCTTCAGCCTGGTCAAAAAGTTCCTTCAAATCCTTCATTCAATTGCCTCCATTCTTTATCTCTGTTATATTTATCTGTGGATTACAGTTTCCACCGAATGTGCGTTCTTTATATCTCTTTACGCTGGAGTATCTATATCTAATATCGCTATTATTCAGCGCTATTATCTTTTTTATACTGTATATGACTAATTCCAAGGCATGCACCAAGGAATGCATCTAATGCCATAATGGTTTTTGAAATCTCATCACCATAAGGGATATGCCATACTGCGAATACCACGCTAATTAGTGTTGCAAGTGCTGGAAGGAATAGCATTGCTACCCATTTGAGAATATCATAAATTTTGTTATCTAGCATTTCTTATCACCTCTATCTCATCTTCAATAGTACCAACTCTACGAGTGATATCATTTATCTGTTGTTTCATAACAGGTACTTCTACTGCGAAATTGTTATGTCTTTTGACATCTTCTGCGAGCATATCTATTTTCGCATCAGTTACTGCTTGTGCAGTGGTCAGCTTATTTTCAATTGATTGGCTTGTTCTCATATTGGTTATGATAACACCAATTAATGATAAACCAGCTGTCACAAATGCTGCTATAATTCCTTCCATGATTTTCTCCTATAAAAAAATGAGAAAGACAGTAAATTAGGAGTTGCGCAACCTATCTACTGTCTTTCTCTTCCGGAAGAAAACAAGTGAATGTTTTCATTACCTTTATTATACGGTAAAACGGTAAAAAAGTAAATATCTTTTTACCAATTTTCTTACTTATATCCGGGAACTCTTGCCCTTCCCATTTGTGGCGTTATGCCTGATGCTTGGCAGAATGATTTATACTGTTTATGAAGTTTGGTTATAATCGCTTTTTCTTCTTTCATACCATCTTCATCACCAGACTCTTTTAAGGCTAAATATCTATCCTTGTGTCTGCGTATCTCTGTTTCCATTTCTCGCATTTTCTGTGTGCATTCATATTTACTGTAATGCTTACCACTTTTATCTGTGTAGCCTTTTTTATTCTCTGCTGCTAACTTCTTTAATTGTGCCTTGGTAAAGTTTGGTTTATTTACACCGCAGATAATTGAATAGGTAAAGTGTTTACAGTTCCACATACCTATTGGTCTATCTATCGCATCAAACTTCTCTCCGGTTAAGTCTTCAAAAGGTTCTCCGTTTTGAAGTTTATCATATTCTTCGTTTGTAAACTGATGTCCTTGTATAGGTTCATGGTCTGGCGCTGACATAGCGTGTACAGTAATTTCTTTTCCGTCTGCTCCGTACTGTTTACCTACTTCATCTTGAACGCCTTGATTTATAGCCCGAATACCATCCATTAAATTACGCCTAACAGCAGTATCAAGTCTTTGTGTATAACGCCTGCCACTTTCTGCATCATAGGTTACATACCTAATACCACTGTCTGCTAATTGCTTCATCGTTCGACGCATCGCAGCATTATAATCTAGCACACCACTCTGACTTGCTTGTATCGCTTCATCTATAACTGTTTGATAAGTCTTTGCTATCTTTGTTGGTTTAAGCACTTTTGGATTCTTCAAATCCCTTATCATAAATGCTTGTGCGTTGGACATATTTTTATAGGTACCTAATGTCGCATTCTCTACGGCTTTTACCACCGTCTGTAGTGCTTTATTTTCTGCGTATGGGATAAATGGCTTAAGACGATAATCAAAGTAAGGCTTGGTGTCGATATAACTGTCTAACGCCACTTCCTTTATCAGCTTCTTTATGTCTTTCTCTTGCAAGTCTGTTAACCGAGCTAACTCCTCATTTATTTTTTTAACATCAACTCCGGACTTTAACAGTCTTTCAAGTTTATAGACATCAGAGGGTAAAAGATGTCCAATTTCTCTTACCCTCTTCGCTATAACTTCAATCACATAATTACTGATGGCTTCCTGCCTCTCAATGATTGGTTGCATTAAATTTTCAAGTGCGTTTTCTGATAACATACTTAATTAGTCGTTTCAGGCAATAATTTAATCTTTATCTGTGTAGGATTATTGATATACCATTCTTTTATCTGTCTTGATTCAATAGTATCTTCAAGACACGCATAGCCGGATGCTTCAAATGTTATAATCTCAACATCATTATCTATAATTGTTACCTGTGTCTTGTTTGATTTAAATGTTGCGAGGAACTCTCGTACTGTCATTCTTTCTTATCCTCCTTCTTTTCATCTTTAGGTTTATTACTCTTTTTAGGAAATGGTTTATTATCATTAAAATTAGAATTCATAACCATTTCATTTTCCATATCGTTCATGCCTTCTTGAGATACTTTCTGTAATGCTTCTTCCGCCTGTCTTTCTGTCTCACCATAATACCATTGTCTTATCTCAAGCTTGCTTGTAATACCGTTCTGCATAAGTGTTATCTTCTTACCAAGTTCAGTATCAACATCAACAATTATACTATCGTCCCATTCAAATGAAGTATCATATTCACCGGGTTTTGTAATCTCATACAAATCACAATAAGCATTCATGATGTATATAACATCTTTCAAACAATCTTCTATCGCTGTCTGTATGTCTGCGTTAGTCTGATAACTTCTCTGCTTAAGTATTTTAATTTCAGTTGCCGTCTTTGCTTCTACACTTGCGTCTGAAAGTGTGCCTCTGCTCAATCCGGTCACATCTTCTATACGCATGAGTATTGTATTCAATCCTTGTATAAATGCTGCGTCTCTTAATTGTGGTGCATAAGGTTGATAGGTATCACTCTCACCCAAGTCAACAGTTCTAAACAGTCTGGCTTGCATCTTTGGATTAACGGTTATCTCGTTTCCTTTACCGTCCTTCTTAAAAGCCATTGCGTCTCTGTCTATATCAATAGCCATCTCGCCTGCTTCGTATTCCCATAACAGTCTGCTATATTGCATATCTGCATCTTTTATAAGATTAACTGCTCGGCTATAACCTGATACACCGAGTGGACTGCTTGTATCTACTGTATTAGCTTCAGGCATTTTGAAATAAGCAAACAGTGGTTTCTGTATATTCTTAATCTCAACCTTTTCCTTTAAGTCCTTCCAAGAGTTTACACTTGATAAAGGTACCTCGTGTCCTAAATCAAGTCCCGTAATATCACCTTGATTAGTGTTCGTAGATGCCTTAAATGCCTTGTTAATGATGGTAACCTTATTGTTCTGCCACTTATGATATTCAAGCCTTCTAAAGATAACATCTTTTTCAACTTGTGTTTGTATAAATGCTGCTTCCGTTATCTGTCCACTTGCATCAAATGCTAAAGGATAAAAACTATCCGCCTGAATAAAATCAAATTCCATCTGCCAATCGGCTTTAACATTTTTCTGCTTATCTGTTTTTTCTACTTGATTGGCTACAAGATAAGGCTTGATAACAAGTCCACCTTTAGCAATACCGTATTCTATCTGTTTACGAAGTTGCTTCTTAAGCTTGTTATACTGCTCATTCAAGTATTCAGCTCTGTCTGTACTGCTGACTGGCTTATCTTCGATAATGGTTTTAGGCTCCATAGAAGGAACAATATTACCATATTCATCCTCTTCCGGTTCGGTGTAGTTAGGATTTTCCGTTTCAACTTCCTTTGTAGGTGTTGTTATCTCACTTTGAAATTCAAGTAATGCTGTTCTTGCCTTTTCACTTGCTATAAGTGAAGGAAGTCCAAGCGATACAACTCTTACCGGGTCCACATCAGTTGGTTCTTTAAGCCAATATGCTTCTCCTTTATACATATCTGACCATAATTCAATCGCATGTTCCATTTGCGATGACATTATGGGAGTGACATGAAGTGTTTGCTCTATGGTACGCCCACCAATCATTTTAAATATCTCCTTTAGCTTTGAAACAATGCTTGACCACAGTGACATTTTCTTTTCCTCATTACTGTTATTATACTACATTTGATGGTATAATTAAATGATTATCTCTTCTTCTGGTTCGCTTTTATCGCTCTACCCTGTCTTGCCGCTTTTGCTTTACTCTTATATACCTTACCTCTGCTACCCCATTTGTAGCCACCTTTTACTTTTCTAACCGGCATCTTAAGTCCTCCACTAAATCATTATCTGTCCAATATTGAGCAGTTACCGGATGTTGCCGTTCTTGCAACATACTTCTCCCACCTATAAGATAATCAATGTGATTCACCAAGCAAGGTGTTATATTCAATCCTTTACAATCCGGATGCGCATATTCTAACCAAGTTCTAAAACACCAATCATCATTACATCTCTGCTTCCAATATCTCTCATATACCGGATTGCCTATGATGTATGTCATTACCCATTCAGAACATTCTCTTGCCCATTTATTTGGTATCCGGATACAAGGAAATGAAAACCATAATTTATTTCTATTCACATATCCTTTTCTGTCTTCAATATCACCATCATATTTTAAACTGCTAAAACCACAAACAATGCCTTCATCATACTCTTCTGTTCTCTGTTTAAAGTCTTTGCAAATAATTACATCGTCTTGCAAGTGCCAAGTCCCTCTATCATCGTCTACAACACTCGCAAAGGCTTTCATACAACTAATTAAGTTACCTTCTCCCGAAACGTCATTGTAGACGCTGATAGACGTGTTATCAATACCTTGTGCTATCATTGATGGAATTAAATATTGTTCTACATACCACATTCTTTTTGGATATGCATGTATTAAGTATTCTGCCATCTATCTGCATCCCGTACTGTATCTATATCACAAGTGCTATCATTGATTACGGTATAATTCGTATAATCTATCTTATTTCGCGGTGTGTCTTTTATCACCTGCCATAACTCCCACGCAATAGGCATTCGTCTAAACAACCCACGATTAAAATACATCTTTGCTTCTGCTATTGCTTGTTTAAAGTGATTTTGATTTACCACTTTAAATGCGAATGGTTCTGCCCACTTCTTTGGATATTCGGGAGCGAAAGGAGGAGCACTTGCAAAAAACTCTATATCTTTTGTCTCTGTGTCTATTATAGTTTTTATTGCCTGTTTGGTAAAGACTACATCACCAAAGATATAACATACTGCTTCATCTGTTGGATAAAATGCATCAAGCCAATATGCTTCCTTAACTGTACCAAAAGCATTATCGTGATGTAATATTTCTACACCAAAATCATCGAAACCATCATTATTTGTACTTATCGCGATATCATCTATTCCATAGTGTTGTAATAAGCGTATCGTTCTCTGTACTATTGGTTCTCCGTTTATAGGAGTAAGCTGGCGTGGTGTTTTCCACCCGCCATACTTACCACCGCACATGATTATATATTTCAAGTTGCTTCCCTTCCTTCGTTTTTACCAAATACGCAATAATGGTAATAATACATCGGCCAATCATCTCCATATACATTATCCAAATCAGTATATCTACTTCTATATGCTTCTGGATTAAAGTTTGCACTTGCCTGTCTATGTTCATTCATACCAAACATCTGGAAGTGATTCCAAAGTCCGTTTGCGTCCGTTCCATACGCTACTCTTAAATCATCATATCTATCTGAATAGTATGTAGGATTGAATACCGGACTATAATCTACTCCATTGATGATATAACCAGAACTTGGTGTAGGTGTTACCCCACCATTAAGATTTAAATTTACCCAAGCTGCAATATTAGGCATGCATTGTTCAAGGAAAGGTCCGGGACAAGCCGTAGCAGCGAAGTCTTTGTGCATCGTCATATTACAACCATTAACATGATTTATTCTATCACTCTTATTGTTTGACCATATTAACTGTTTAATACCATTACGCTGACATATATCAGTTATAAGTGCTATAAGATTGTTCATGGCTGTGCTTGATACCGTCCAATAAGGTGCGCATATCTCGTTTGCAACTTCTATGGTTATTGCGCGCATGTCATTTGCTTTATTTGAACTTGTCCATGCTCCATTCTTCTCTTCTACATAAAGTGCTATTCTACCATCAGAACCTATACCATAGTTGGAATTACCTTTTTTCTTATGGAACAGTTTACCACAAGTTTCTACTGATAAATTACCGGCCATATGATGTATCGTAATCGTATCAATACACTTTCTCGGTCCATAGTTACCAGGTGATAAATCAGTGTAAACAACCAAAGGACTATTCGTGTACATAGGAACACCTCCATCAAATCTTGTTAAATTATATTTTTCAATTACTGCCATATTATTTGCAACATAGTTAGGTCCCGTTGCATAAATAGCTTCCCATAATGCCTGAAGATATCCTTCCGGAGTAGTTTGTTTTCTTGCTTCTGCATAAGGTCCATTTTGAATGAACTGATAATATCCTTCTACTCCATAATTCATATCAGCGAATGCGTACCACTGAGTGATTATAGGTACATACTGTCCATCTTTCCATTCATAACTTGTATCTGTAAACACATCTGAATAGCAAGTCACACGATTTACACGATATTTCAAACCAAAATAATTATGATATTGTGCTTTATTACTTGTGCCATACGCACTTTCTATACACGCTTGAGCAATTATTGCTGATGGTACACCAAAACCAAACTTTGTCCTCCACCCTACGACAAGTGGTGCTATCTCGTTTATAAAATCTTCCTGTCTGCTCATTAGTTTCCTTTCCTGTTCGCGTATTTCTCCATTGCATATCTTACCGCATCAATACTGTGGTTATTCTCGTCTGGATACGCACTTATAAACTCACCATCTCTGTCCTGTTCATATTCGTAATTAACAAACTCTTTATATGTCTCCGGACATCTGCGTTTGTCTATGTATATATGCCTTAATCCTTGTAACCACTTAATACCATATCGTACACTATCTGGTCCTTTTTGTGCTTCTCTTATAAATGCTCCGTATGCTTTGAAGTCTGCTACTGATTTAGGTTCAGCGCTATCTGCTATTACCAATTCTTCTCTGCTTACCTTCTTATCCTCGTCATATAGTATTTTAAAGACATCTTCGTTCCTTGTCTTTACTGTACTAAACTCATCAAAGATATACAAGTCTAGATGCTTTCTATCAAAATGCATTCTTACAAACCTAAACGGGTCTTTTGCAAATCCCCAGTCAATACCATTGTATATCTCATCGAATGTTTTATACAAAGGCACTTGCCTATCTACTATCTGTACAGGCTTTGTCATATCCATATCTTCAACATTTTGAAATACATCGCCACCTGTACCTACGGGAATACCCATATACTCATGGTCGTATGCTTTTGGATTTATCTCTTTAAGTTCTTCTGCTTCCTCTATAAACTCTGGTCCAAGCCACTGTGGTGGAACTTGTAGATATGTACTATGGATGATTAGTGTAGACTTTTTAGGTCTCATCTCATATTCTTCTACCAATTCATTCGCCCAATTATTCTTGCTTATGGGAGGGTTAAAACTTCTGAAATCCCAAAACAGTTCACCACCACGCTTTGTTGACTGCGTTACCTTACGGAGTTCTTTCTCACCAGCAAATTGGTCTAACTCCTCAAACCAGTTTATTGCTATATAACCTGTTGTTACCTTTATTGACTTAACCTTGTCTGGGTCATCCAATCCCATGAAGTATATCTTTTGCCCGGTTGGTTTGAATTCAATTGGTGTACTGTAATTCTTTGGTATGTGGAAATACTCGTCTAATCCCAGCTGGTAAATGCCCCATACCACCTGTGGAAAGATACTTGTTTGTATTGTATTAGCTATCTTACGAAAGCATACTGCGTTAGTACCTGGATTAGATATAAGTAAAAGCGGTATTGCTATACCGCCTATGAATGATGACTTTGTACTACCACGTCCTCCGGGAAATATGTACCTACTATGTCGATGATTCATAATATCATCTAACACATCAAAGAAGTCACCTATTATGCAATCTTTTAATTTAATATCAATCTGCATATATTACCTCATAATAGCAGGGGCAGGATTTGAACCTGCGTTCTCTTGGTTATGAGCCAAGTGAGATGACCGAACTTCTCTACCCTGCGTTATTAAGAGGGATGCTATACATTGAGTATATTAGGAGTAAGAACAATTTTATCTTCGGGGTACAAAATGGTCTTCACAGAACAGTAGTTGAATAATGTTGTGTACTGTATAGCATCCCTCACCAACCGTGATAGGAATCGAACCTATATTGCTGGAGTCAAAGTCCAGCGTAATAACCTTTATACTACACGGCTATCTTTATATTTATCAATTTGGCTATACCGCTAAATAATTACTTCTTCTTTTTCTTTTCTTCCTTTGTCTTCATAGCCTTTAGATTATCAAGCTTACTTGTGTTTTTGGTTTTACCACTTCCACCTGATACAAGCATGTGCTTACCATTTACTGTGACCCATTCTTCTTTACTCATCTTTCTTCCAATCTACCTTTATTGTTATATTACCATCTGGTACACCTTTAATACGATTATCTATATCTATTGTACGCTTGGCAAGTTCCTGAAACGCTTTAAGCCTGTCATTCAGTGATGCATCAAGTCCAAATTGGTCTTTTACTTCACCTCTTGCAATAGCGGTAAACCATTCCATCACTTCTTGTGAGTCCATGATGGACTTTTTCTCTTTCTTCTCCATCAATCTTTGTATTTCTTTCTGTACCTTGGGAATGGTTAGTAGTTTACTTGCAGTGATACACGCCGTATGCTCTGAATAACCAGCTTTTATCGCTGCCTGTCTACCATTACCTGTTTTAGCATATTCTCTACAGAATGATTTCTGTTTTGTATTTAATTCATTCTGTTTTGATTGTGCCATAATATTATTTACTTCCTTTCTTTTTATATTCTTTATAACTATCTATTGCTTTTTTTGGTGCTTTATCTGTCAACTTTATTTCCGCGGTTAAATTTTTATTATTATATTCTATCTTAAACCATTCTTTATTTGTTAAAAAGTAAGGTATTTGTGTTGTCATAATAATTTTAACTCCTTTAAATAAAGCTGCATTACTTGTCCCCAGCAATTTGGTGATGAACTACACATCATATGTGCAAAACTTTCTGCTAATATCTCTGAATACTGTCCTTTTTCCAATGCTCCAATACCATATGCACTTAACTGTGACATATCAAGTTTTATACCATTCTTCTTTGCTACCCGGATAAAATTTTGATACATTCCTCTTGTTAACGCCCTATCAGCACTTTCAAAACTCTCATAATATTTCTTCGCATCTTTCCATATCTCACGATTATTCTTATCTAATATATAATTGACTACTGCGTGTCCGTATTCGTGAGAAAGTAAATAACTACCATATTTATCTTTATCACAAGGCATTCCCCATCTTACACCTGCTTCATTTTCATTACAGCTTTGTTCTTCATACTGTTTTAAACTATCAAATGATTTAAATATATGCTCATTTTCAGGTGTATTTATAATAGCTATCTGTGATGTTAATACTCGTCCATTTGAATATGTTAATTTGGTAGTCATTACAGACCCTTCATCGCCTTCTGGATAATGGTCTAATACATCTAGCTGACAACCACTTTCACCTAAATAATCACGAACTTGTGGAAATTTATCACCAAGTGTCTTTAATACTTCTTTATTGTGCTCAATGATTTTAGAATCAACTTCTTTCACATCATTACCCGACAATACACCGGTTTCCTTAAAAGTTAATTTATTGCTTTCGGCTTTATTATAAAGAATATTTGATTCTTTACGACGAGCATCTTCATTTATCCAATCAGTATTAAAGAGTGCTCCGGTTTTCTTATTGTGTAGCCACATATCATTTCTTCTTTCTTGCTTATGGTAACTTGACACCAATATTCTTTACTTTTCGCTGATACATTTTATCCTTGATATCCTGTGAAGTCATTCTGGTACTACCATAGCCAGTCAGTGAACCATATGATACCCAATGATTAGGTCCTACTTTTACCATTCCATAAGTATTAGGTCCAACATCATTGATATTACCTTTAGTTGAATACTTAAGATATGTACCTACGGGATAATCATCGATTTCTTTTTTTACCTTTGCATAGGATACTTTGTGCTCGGGATTTATTGTAGTATTTATATGCTGTGGTAATTTGTTACGATTATCCTTTTTGTTATCTCTATCTTTCTCGTGTGCTTGTTTTGCTTTTGAATCGTTAGTTACCTTGGTATCGTTACCATTCAGTTTATCAACTTCTGCTTTTCTTTGAGCTATTTGTTTTTCTTTTGTATCAAGGTCTTTATTTATTTGCTTACTTATTTTATTATCAGCAGATGATTTAGATTGTTTTTCATAATTCTCAAGTTCTTTAATTCTTTCACGAACTTCTTTTAATGTACCGACATTCTTACGGTCTTGTGCGCTCATTCCGTTCCAATTTTCTTCATATCTTTTCATTTCTTTGAGTGCACTTTTACGGAACTCTTCATCCTTTAATTGTGAGTCGCTATAATGAGAAGGCTTACTTGATTTAGCTTTATTATCAGTATCTTTCTTTTCTGCTTCCTTCTTCGCCTTTCTATCAGCCCACCACTGCTTTGAATCTTCATCAGCCTCTTTAGCTAACTTCTCCATTTCTTTATCTTTTTCAGTCTTTTGTCCGGGCTGGTATTTAGGGTCATCGGGGTCTGTCATCTTCGCATACTTTTTAGCAAAATTCTTATTTGCTTCTTTATTCTTTTCTATCTGTTTCTTTGCTGCTTCTCTTAATGCTTTAGGTCCACCAACACTACCGTCTGCAAATATAGGTACTCTTGCTCCGTGTACAGTTATCCATGATACTGGTTCTTTATTAGCCATTATCTTAACTTCCTTTCTTCATACTTTGCTTTTGCTTCATTCCATTGTTCATTATCGGTTGGTATTTCCCAACCATTAAGCTCATACCAATAATCCCTTAACCATAAAACAATCTGGACATCTGATGCGCTACTGAACAATTCTATATTCTTGTACTTCTGCTTATCATTATCCCAGACTGCTTTTTTTATGACTATCAGCTCCACTGCTTTTTCTGTCTTATCACTGTAAAACTGAGTCTTGTTGATAAGTATTTTAGCATTGAAGCTGTCATTAATCGCTCTTTGTAATTTTTTAATCTGTGGGCCAAACGCTTTAGCCATTTATCTTCTACGCCTTCTTATAGCCCTTCTACGGTATGTGACTCTCTGTCTCGCTGCCATATCTTACATCTCCGTTGATAACATTAACGCTATCATCTGTTGCTTCCTGTTCGTATGTATATTCTTCTGTAGGTAATGTGATGTACCACATAAAACCTGCTATTGTTATCACTTCTAATACAACCATTATGCAAAATGCAACAAACCATCTTCTTGCACTTGCTTTAACTTCATGTAGAAGTTCAGTCGCTAATGTTAATTCTTCCATAGTGTCACCTCCCTTTTATTATAACAGATTAAAGAGAGAAAATAAACACTATTCTTCCTTTTCTACCTTACTATCAGATATGGTTAATTCTATCTCTGCTTGTCCTTCATTTATTACCTGGTACGGTTGTAAACAATCATGACATATCTTATACAATTTATCATCTTGCTTTCTATCAAACATCATACCAGCACACTTCGGACATCTTGGTACATTAGATTGTAGTATTGTTACCATTTAATTTCCTTTCAAATAGTGATGTGCTCATTTAATTCGTTTACGAAATTATGATTTATTTGAGCATCAAAACTTAAGCCACTCTTTATATTTTCCGATAGGTATTTCTCAAGCTCATCCATTTCCGATTTATCAAAACTTGAATATACTTTTGTAACCGCTACCGCATATCCTTGAGCAGTGCTAACTTCAATAGGTTTATATGTTATAAATACCTTCATTTCTTATCCTCTCTTTCCCACCAAATTGCAAAACAAATTAAAAATATTATTGCTACGATAGGAACTAATGATATTTGTACTATCAATTGCCTTTCCTCCGGTCTTCGCCAACTACAATAGGTGGAGTATAAGTATTTATATCTGTTGGTTTTACAAGGAATGTCATTCCACTATTTAATTTAACTATCAAATTTCCGGATGCGGTTATTCCTGTTATCTTTGCGTTCAGTGTTACATCGCCACCTACCTCATACATCAGTTATTCTCCTTTCTCATATCTGCACATTTCATACACTCTCTGCACTCAATTTGTTTAAGTGAATAATGTCCTATTCCTACTTCTTTATAATAAACATCGTACGGCTCTAACCAAAACAGACGATTACATCTATCACAACGCTTTGGCAATATAGCCACTCCGTCATACCTTGTTATGATCATTCCTTATTCTCACTTTCCACCTTGCCTATGTTGTCAAGAATCTCCATAAGTTCTTTGTGTAGCCTTGTTTCGTTTCCCCACTTGTCAAACATATCCCGACTTAAATTGGTTTCTATCTTAGTCTTTACATCATTAAGTGGTATTCCACAGGCGATATGTTCGCAGATTGCTTCCATAAGTGCAGGAAATTGCACAACTTTATCTATGGACATACCTTGTTTTATAAATTCATACTGTTCTTCGTGTATATCAATTATTAGTTTCATTTATTCCTCACTTTCTGCCTTTCTGTCTTTAACTCATAAAGTAAAGCAAAATACAAGTGAAAAAGACTCCGATAAAGAAACCAATTAAGCACCATATTTGCCTTACAAAGTTTAAATCATCTTTTTTCATCTTTTATCTCACTTTCCCTGTATTCCTATGCTCAACTGTCCGTAACCTATCTGAATAGTTAAGTGATAGACATATCCGTTTGATATTTCTTCTTTACCTATCCTTATCCCGATACCGCAAAACAAATCATTGATTATCCACGCTACAAAAAATCTGCCGATATTGAATCCCCAATCAAAGTTATTCATTTGATATGCCCTCATTGTGTGGTGGTCTGTAATGCGTATCATAATAGTTAGTAAGTGCAATGTTTTTAGGTGTATATGGTTTAGGTGGCTCTCCGAGTAATTTATATGTGCAATCAACACAGAAGTGGCACATATAAGGCACTAACTTTCCACAATGTTCACACTTCCATAAAGGTTTAACGTTATTCATTCGGCTTTACCTCCGCACCACGGACAAAATTCATAATCCACATCTTTTACTAAATGATGAGTGTAAATATATTCTCCACAATTAGAACATCTGAAAGTATTTGTATATCCCCTGATATCTGCATTTTCGGGAATGAATCTTATGTCGTTTATATTCTCGCTTACATCTACGGAATCTTGTTCCATAAGATTTTTCTTAATAAGATAAACTGATACAACATCTGAATCGTTTAATTTCATATATGGTTTTAATGCTTCTTCTCTGCTTATATAATCACTCATTCTAATTCTTCCCACTCTTTCATAAGTTCATCTCTTTGTCTTCTTAACTTTTCATTTGCATTCTGTCTTTCCTTACCGTCAAGATTATAAATGTTTAGATTACGTTGTGCTCTATACCACATTGTTAGTACCCTTCTAAATAAACTTAATCTAGTGCGTTTGGTGTATCTCATTTGCTAAAATAATGACCTCCATATTGAAATAATGCTTCTTTTCCTCTACGATACCCACCACCATTGAAATATGTTGCTCCTTGTGACTCATCCCATCCATCAATAATCATCTGCATTGCTTCTTCGCATTTCTCTGACGGTATTTGATTCATACCTGGTGTATGGAACTGTCCCGGACTGTATATAGTTTCTTTTATAGTATCTCCGGAATTTAATGAACGATTGATAACTACTCTCATCACTAACGCCATTCCTTCTGCACCTTCCCCGCTTGCCTCTGCCATCGCTATCTTTTTTAGCAATTCTTGTTCCTCAATGCTCGGGCTATAATAATATGCGTATCTTATTATAGGAACTTCTGGAATGATTATTTCTGGTTCGGGCATTTCAATCATCACTGGTTTTACATATTCATCTAATGGTTTCGTTCCCATTGAATAATCGTGAGACTTATAAGAACCATAACACATTATAACTGTACATAATGCTATCACTATTGTTGCTACTATATTTACAAAAATTCTCATCGTACTCTTGCACCTCTTGCCCTTCTTGCGTTTACCATTGAATCATCATCTCTGTAAAGTTTTATATGTCCGCACCATATACTTGCCCAAGGTATCATCATTCTGTAATGCCACGAACTTGTGTCCATTGTACACACACCAGGAGTGAATACACAATCGATATATATTCCGGTCTCTGATTCTCCTATGTAGTAGGCACCTTGCAATCTATCCTGCGCTCTTATTCCTTCTACAAATAACAAACTTGGTACTCTCAACTTCTCACCATACACCAAACCACTCTTCTGCCAACCTCTACTCATTTCTTATCCTCCTTAACTCCTTCAATAATGAAATAATAGTCTTTAAAAGCTGCTTTCCAACTTCCGGCTTTATAAGTTACGGCAAAACCTACTCCATTCTCACCTTCCAAATCATATGGCTCAGTCACTTTAAATGTATCATCCTCCTTCTGGTAACTATCTTTGAACTCCCATATCTGCATCATCACCTCACCGATTGCAGTTCTATAATCATCAAATATGCCTATACAAAAGATTAAACCGCTTGACTGTTCGTTTATGACTACATACTGCTTCATACTTCCTCCTGCTCTTTAATCGCTGATTTAATTATCCAACCTTCCCATTCAATTTCCTGTAAATCTTTCTTAATGCCGTCTACATCTTCAATGTCCCTCGCCATACCAAGCTTTACCATACAATCGGGACCTATACCATAATACTTGCTAATAGGACTATCTAACTTTCTACCACATCTTAAGCAATAACAAGTTTTCTCACCAACTCCTTTCAATTTCATGTAAACCATACCACGGGTTTCTTTCACAACAGTTCCTCTCATTGTTACCATAGGCATTGGTACATCATTATTCCATTTAGCCATAAAATCAAAGCCTGGTTCCGATGGTTTTGTCATATACTGCTTAACAGTTATACGATATTCCCTATCTGTATCGCATTTTTCAGCCTCATTTACCGTCGTTTCCACTTCCGGGCATAGTTTTATACTAATCTTTCCGGAAAGTGCATTGTTGCCCGAAATAAACGCGGTTATATTATCATATCTCTGTCCATTTATCTCTACCGGGCCTTTCCAATTCTGTAACATTGTAATCATATCCCAATCTCCGCTAATGCTTTGCGCAATGCTACTATCATAAAACCTACTTCTTCTGTATCAAGCTTCTCTGCTGCGTATTTACAAACATCAAGCTTATTGCTTATCCTGTTTACAAGAATATCAACTTCCTGTATTTTGGACTGTCTATCATAATTCGAAACATCAGCTGCTTTAAATGTTGCCATCTTCATCTTCCTCCTCTGGAAAGTCTACATCATCTTCATCAATCCACTCTTCACTTCTACAGTGAGGGCACATCATAAAAGTTTCATATGCTGGTGTACCCCAAAACTCACCTACACACTCTTGACGATAATCTGCTTCTTCATCATCAAAATATCTACCACAGTCAGTACAGTAAAACCTCATCACTCTACCTCCACTATAACATCGATTGCTTCGTATCTGCTGTTGCTTCTACCACCTATACCAAGTACATTGCAATTATTGTACTTCTCATCAATGCTATTCTTACCATCGTATACAGCTAACAGGTTATCGTCAGTGTCGCATACTGTCATATGCACATTCTCGTTGCATATAGCTAACAAATCTATCAGTTTCATCTTTCGTCCTCCTTTGCCAAGTAATAGTCTACCGCTTCCTGTAATCTCTCTTTGGTTATACAAAACAAATCTGCCCTTGCGCTCTTCGCATCCTCCCCGAAGTACCACATGAGTACTTCGGTTGCCTCGTCTTCAGTTACGGGAACTCCATTCGCCCATCTTGCCATTACTGCCATCTCTGTCCCCTCCTTATGCAAGTCCAAGCTCTCTGCGAACATTATTTAAGTGCATTAAATCGTTTACCTTGGCCTCATAACGCCTTGCGATGTCCTTCTGAAGCTTTTCAACTTCCTTCTGAAGTCGCGCTATCTCACGCTCATCATAATCTATTGACCACTTCGCAGATTTAAGTCTATCATAATTCATTATGGATTCACTCTGTCTACACTGAACATCAAGTGCGTCATAATAATCTCTATTCATTGGTGTCTTAAGGCAATTCACAAAGTCGAACTTCTGTCCAACTATTGTCCAATTATCAACAGTCTTATAACCATATTTAGCAATCACTCTAACCTGGGTTTGATAGTTGCCGTGATATAAAACTGTTCCTCTACAAGTATCCTGAATATCTATCATCTTACGGGTATGTGGGTTCTTTACAATCCACTGACCCTGTCCACCCTTCATTACTTCGTAACCTGCTTCCTGCACCATCTTAAATGCTTCGGGAGCGTCTTTCTTAAACTTTACCTGTAATACCTTCCAAATCGCCTTGTTGAGTTCTTCGTTCTGTCTTGCCATAATGTTGCCTCCTGTAAAGTGTTGTGAGTTTTTCGAGTTTGTACGGTATCTGGCTTTCCAATAAGTAACCGACTATGTCGTCTACCTACCGTATTAACTTGTGTTCCGTACCTTCATAAATATAATATAACACATTTAGGGCATAGTCAACATCTTTTTTGATAAATTTTAAGGGTTATCAAACCGTTGATTTTCCTACATTCTTGAAAATCAGTGGTTATCAAACCCTTATATATCCTATCTTTTATAATTTTTGCTACTATCAAACCCTTAATCTACTTATGATTCTTGCATCTTCTCTTCAACAAGTTTTTCAACTTCTTGCATTAAATTCTCATCTTCATCAAGCAATTTATGTACATTGTTCTGCCCTTGTATTTTATCCTTTAAAACCTCACCAGTGCTAGGATTTACAAGGGTAAACCATGCTCCAGACTTCTGCACTATCTCAAAATACATAGCCTGTTCAATCAAATCAGTTATGTAGTCTATACCTAAATCATAATTAATGGTGTATTGTCCAACATGCCTATCCGGTCTACAGAATTTTGTCTTAACCATATTAACCATTATCTTTTGTGAATTAGGTTCACCTGCTCGTCTTGAAAGATGCTTTCCATTCTCATCAAGATATTCACCTTTCATAAATTCAATTCGTGTTGTGCAAAAATGCTTCAATGCTCTTCCACCAGGTGTTGTTGTCTGTCCCGGAACAGTTGAACCAATTTTATCTCTTATCTGGTTAATAATAATTCCCATGCAATTATTCTTTGCGCACGGTCCAACTATCTCACGACAAAAGCGTGTCATTAATCCAGACACACCACCTACCCTTGCATCATCAGTCAAATCTTTACCCAAATCTTTTTCTGCAGTTAAACAAGGTACGCTGTCTAATACCCATAGTCCAACTTCTCCGGTTGCTACTGCATCTTTAATAACTTGTAGAACATACTCTGCCGATTCTGTTTTAGGCTGATATAAATTTATAGCGTTAACATCTACTCCTATCTTTGTTGCCCAATCTATATCAAGTGTGTTTTCCAAATCAACATATAATATCTCTCTATCTGGATACATATTCTGAAGATTAGCGACTACATCAAGTGAAGTGGTTGTTTTGCCTCCACCTTCCTCTCCATAAAACTCTACCAGCCTACCAAGTGGAAGTCCACCATAAGTTATCCAATTCATCTTTGGACTTGTAAAAGGAACTTTTTCGTATTCATAAACCGGCATGCCTTTTGTGAATGCTTCTTCCTTTACATCCTTATTAACCTTCTTCATTATTTCATCAAGTTTGCTTCCCATTATCTACCTCCATTAAAATTTGTCAGTTCTTCTTCTGTTATTCTATGTGATAGTACTTTCTTACAACTACCTAACAACTCTTGCGCATTCTCTACTTTATTCTTCATCATCTTATATGCGCGGGTATATGCTGCCGATATTAACGCTTCTTCCTGACTTGCTAATTCAGCTAATGTATTCTTATCTGCTACTGTACCTTTATCCAAACTATCTCTGGTACTGTTATACATCTCCTTATAAACAGCTTTTGCTATATCGTCTCTTATACCAAGTGCTTCTGTCATACCACTTGCAAAATAAATGTAGGTTGATAGATTCATACAAAAGTCTTCAAGTTCTTGTGTTGTAGCTGGTGTCTCTCCATCATGCAAACAATCTTTAATAAATAGCACATACTCATCTAAATCTTTACAATAAGGCTGAATGATATCATCTACTATTTTATCAAGTTGTCTCGCATTCTGCTCAACCTGCTTCTGTATATCTTTCATTTCTGCCTCCTATCATTTTCAATGGTATTAAAAAACTCTTCCATATCGTAATCAAAAAATACTCTTCGTTTATATCCTCCAAGATTAATTATCTGTGGACTATCTGTATGATGAAAAATTAAATCGTATCGGATACTTTTCTGTCCATAGGTGTTGCGCAATGCATCTAATACCTGTATCGGGATAAATCTTGTTACATCTTTATCTACCCACCAGCACATTACACCAGCTGTTACTCCCGGTATCTTTGATTTTTCCAATAAGCCTTCCCATTGCTTATCCGAAATATTACCATAGAAGCCATGCAATATTCCTTTCTTATCAGGCTTAGGTATACTATGGATACTCAATGTATTACCGTGAACTGATTTGCACTCTATATAATATTCATATGGTTTTTTATAAACAATAAAATCACATATATTAGAACTACCAATATATCCGGTTGTTTGGTCGTGTAGTCTATCTATGCTTACTCCGGAAACTTTTAAAAATGCTCCTTCTATTTGATTTTCAAATTGCTTGCCTCTGTTCTTAGCCATCTTTCTCACACTCACTCTTAAACGGACAATAGGCACAAGTTTTCTTGGTAACATCTTCAGGCTTTGGTGGTGCCTTCTTTTTCTTAACATACCCATCACATTCTGTTATTCTACCTACCAGCGCCTGTTTCATTTCATCTGTAGGTACAAACATAAATGATTTCATATCAAGTATGTCTCGGCTTATATAAACAAATATCACTTCGTCTATCTGTAATGCAACTGAATACGCTGTAC